>CENZ01090200.1_pt1 | contig 12322 bp, 7 predicted proteins | sample 361341 | NCBI WGS metagenome assembly CENZ01 (sample SAMEA2619782, study PRJEB7988) | marine metagenome | biome: marine biome (ENVO:00000447); feature: deep chlorophyll maximum layer (ENVO:xxxxxxxx); material: "saline water (ENVO:00002010), including plankton (ENVO:xxxxxxxx)" | depth 50 m
CGGGATGCCGTTCGGCGAGATGCCTGACACCAGATAGTCCATCAGACCGTCGCTATTTAGATCATTAGCACCACGATCGGGCACTCCATCACCGTTAGCATCGACGCCGTAAAGCTGATTGCCATTTGAGTCCATAGCCATGAATGGATTACCTGGAATTTCACCACGTACTACCGGCAGTTCACCGATTCGGGAATTACCCGGATTGGAGGTCGAGGTGTAGGTCCTCTCCGCCAGCCTAGTGCGGAATGCTTGTGCTTTCAAAGTCAGGTCATCGCTGACATCCCAAGTTGCGTTGGCATAGAACTGGGTTGTCTCGGTAGGTTCGCGATAGGAGCGGTTATCTCCGAAATCAAAGAAGCAGCTGGACCCTAGCAGATTACCAAACTCGTTGGCGATCTGATCTCGAGAGTAGTCAGTACGCTCAGAACCTGGACGACAGGACGGGTCTGGCGTGCGGGAGCGCGAGCCAGTGTAGAGACCATCTGGGCCACGATCAGGGGTATACCAGTTACCCGGTGCGTTAGATGAAACAGTTAGACCGGAGTTGGCCAACAAGCTGCGCTCATCCCAACCAAGGCGGCTGTTCTGACGGAATTGACCAGCAACTACCACGTCTACGTCGCCGATTTCGCCACCCCATAACATCTGCACGGAATGCTCATCATAATCGCCACGAGAATCCTGTTCGGCATAGGAATCAACCTTAAAGCCGTCATAGGATGTGTAAGGTACAAAATTGACCACACCTGCCACCGCCTCATTACCGTAAAGTGCCGCAGCACCGTCAGCAACGATATCCATGCGCTGGATCGCGATGGTGGGAATCAAGGCGTTTACGTTCTGGTTCACCAGACGCTTGCCATCCAGCAAGGTCAGTGTAGAACTCGCGCCAAGACCACGGAGGTCGATTGAAGTAGAACGGGAGTCAGTACCCTGAATAGTATTGGTTACTGACGAAGCAGCACCGTTTACAAAAGTGAGGTTTTGTACCACCTCACCCAGGTTCAAAGTACCTTGGGCTTCCAGGTCAGCTGCGTTGAGCTGAGTCACTGATGAAGCCTGGGTGAATCCTTCACTTCGACGAATGAATGAACCCGTGACTACCACTTCCTCTACCTGGTCTTGCGCTAGCGACACACCAGATATAGGAAGAAGAGACATGGAAATCGCCGAACAAAGCAAACTACGCTTATGTGGAATTTTAAACTGCATACAATCTCTCCAAATTTCTTTTAATTTAGAAGCTTCTTTTTTTATAGGAAATCACGCACTTACCATGGGTGTGCATGACCTCCAGCCTACGAGGATAGACTGCAACAAGATGTTACACAAGCCCAAATTAATTATTTAACTAAGTGTATTTCATTTGTGGGCGAAGCAATCCCCTGAAATTCATCCCATTGATAAATAACATTTTTTATAGATATAGCGTTCGATTTTGGGACTTTAAGCGCAAAATTTAGAAGAATATGAATAGATAATACTTATGATTCGAATCATTTTTTGCGTTTCAGAAACGCCCCACCGATTCCTCAAAACACCTGACCTTGGTGCACATAGGTTATTGAAAACAAAGCGCTACAAGAGAGTCACTGGCTCCATTTGCAGCGCACCAGGGGCCAGGAAAAATGGGCAGATCAGCTTGTCAGGCTGTTTTACTGGGTGGGAAATGAATCCAGCCGGTGATGATGTACTTAGCGCCTGAATTCAGCACATTGGCACGATGGGCGTGGGTCCACTCTGCAGGCCAAATCAGGGTTTTGCCCCTGCTCGGCTGCACCTCAATACTCTGCTGCACAAATTCGGTTGAACCACCATCTTCAACGTCGTTCAGGTATGTCATCCAGGCCAGCACCCGGTGGGAGGTTGCCAACGTAGTTCGCTCAGAGTGCAGCTTGAGGAAATGCCCACCGGGTTGATAACGCTGGATATTAAATGAGCTTAATTCCATGCTCGGCATCACCCCCTTCAGGAAGGGCCATTGTTCGAGGTAATCTGTGTAACAGGCGAAGAGTGCGTCCAGGTAGTCGCGCACCGGCAGGTGGTCTGACTGCTGCAGCTCCCGCGGCCGGATTGTCAGGTCGGTGGATTGCTTTGATTCGGTGTTTAAACCGCCTGCGATCTTACCCTGGGACTGGTTATCCGGGTGTGCCTCAAAAAATGCTATCAACTCATCACACAAGGACAGCGGCTCGATTGTCCAAGCGCCGATAAAATGGGGGATTTCTGCGCTGGCTGAAATTTCAATTCTTTGCACTGTTTTTTGTTCTTGCACGATAGATCCCCTCTGCTTCACTCGAATCATGGCTATTCGACTGAATCCGCTCCGTTCTTGATACTGACGCCGTGCTCGAGATCGAATTTCACTACACCAAATCCTTGCCGCTCCATGACCAATCCCTCTTCCAGCTTTCCCATGGCCAGCAAAAGTGAACCAATGGAGCCAGCGGTCTCGCGTGCCCTGGGATTGAGCGCCAGCGCCTTGCGGTAGCATGCCAGCGCTTCCTCCAACTCACCAAGCAAATCCAGCGCATTGGCGAGGTTGGCAAGGAAAACCGGGTTATCAGGTTCCAGGTATAAAGCCTGTCGATAGCCAGTCACCGCATCCTCGAGCCGGCCCAGTCGCTGCAGAGTCAGTGCCAGACTAGTATGCGCAGCAGCAAAGTCAGGCTGCAGTTGCACTGCCTCGCGTAGACTCTCCAGAGCCAAGTGCAACTCGCCCTGCTGCTTGAGGGCTGCACCGAGGTTATAGTGGATCTGGGCATAGCGCGGGTGAATCTCTAGGGCCCTGCGGTAGCACACCATGGCTTCATCTAGCTTACCTAGTTCGCACAAGACATTGCCGAGATTATTTTGGGTATCTACCAGTTCTGGCTTGATTGCCAGCGCCCTGCGGTAACTGCTGACAGCTTCCTCGGTTCTGCCAAGACCCTGCTGAGCCAACCCAATATTCCCCAGCGCCTCGGCATAGTCCGGTTTATGCGCCAAGGCCCGCTCATAGGCTGCCAAAGCTTGCTCGAGTCTCCCCAGTTCTCGCAGTATATTGCCGAGATTATTGTGCGCAGACACGTAGTCCGGCGCGCTCACCACAGCCGCCTCTATCAGTTCGATTCCAAGCTCGCTCTGGCCTGCCATATGAGCCAGGACCCCCAGCATATGCAGTGCGACAGGTTGTTGGGGGTCGGAGGCCAGGACCTGTCGGTAAAGCTGCTCTGCCTGAGCGAGGCGGCCAGCTCGCTGGTGCTGCATAGCAGTCTGGAGCATCTGCTCATGCTCCAAGACCTGATCATCGGTCGGAGGCGTGCCCATAGGATTGTTGGAATTGTGCGGTGGGTCTTGCACGGTCTTGAATGAACCTGCTTAAAAACTTCAGAGTCTACTCGCTAACACGAGCGCTTGCTCAAACAGCCGCGCTAACGACCGCCAAGCTGTTTCGCTAATCTACCTGGCGTTTGCCAGCAACTACGTTAAAAGCAATGCTCACCCGGTCCTGATCGCTTCGGTTTTCTTCAACCCCATGCTCCAGCCAGCCGGGGAATACATACATACGCCCCGCCTCCGGGTCCATCCTTACTTCATCGCTAGTAAACTCGGTTGGCTGAGTCGTGGGATAGGTAAGCATTCTTGAAGCCACCCGGGGGTCACGAAAAAAGATACTGCCGCACTCTGGTGGCTTCAGGCTGATGTAGTAGATGCCGCTGAAATGGCAGTTAGCGTGAAAGTGGATTTTGTTTGACGCGCCCGGGGGATTGATATTGATCCAGGCCTCATGCTGCAAGACCAGATCAGGATGAAAGTGCTGAGACTCAGCAATCCGCTGACAGACTTGCAAGATACGCAGGTTCAGCGGCTCGAACTCTGGAAGGTTCTGCACGTTGTTAGGACTCTGCCAACCTCTAACATTCGTATTTTCCACACCCGCAGGATCCTGGTCTCTCAGGCGATAGATTTGCTCGAGCAGAGTCGCATTAAAACTCTCCCAGTCATCGAAAAGTGTATTCCACACTGCCGTGGGGAAGAGATAATTTGGCACTATCTGCAAGCTTGACGCTCCTTTGACCTGACTCATTGCATGGCCAGGCAACAGTTTTACTATCTATGAAGTGCTAAACATACTGGATTTTGCCCTGGCACCCAACATTTCCTCTCTCAGCTCAAACCACATCGTCGAGGTCTTTTTAAAAGCAGAATGAGTAAATTTTATAGCATTGTATTATCGAGAAGTACCCTTGGGCCCGATTCATGTGGCTTTTTCGATTAACTTACCTGCTAATACTAACTTGGCTATTCCAGCGCCGGCGTGAGCCTGTTGACCTCCCCGTTTGCCACAGTCCTTTTATCTGTCGCAAAAGTTCGTCGCGTTTAAAAGTTTGGTATTCATCTCGACGTATTGCGCCAGGGAAAAACCAATGTGAATCTCTGCGTCAGAATAGTCGCATATAAAAAGAAGTGGCGAATGTATCAGCGAGCGCCGAGCTCCTTCATAATATTTCTGCCATACATACTTGGTATAATCACATACAATAGCGCCAAGTCTATTTCTTCTAATAGTTCTATCATAGAAATTGAGGCAGGCTTCACTCGTGTCTGCTCACAGCATCTCGAACCCTGCCCTCTCAAGAACCAGGATCGTGCCACTACCGGCGAAAGTTTCAGAGCAAGCAGAAGTAAAACTGACCTCTAGCTGAGCTCGCCGCAGCGGCAAGCAAAACATCAGCTCCGTCCCCCGCACTGGCGCAGACTGAACTCCGATAAATCCCTTGAGTTTGGCGCGCGGTTCCCATGCCTATGGTCAATCCTGAACCACTGTCTAGACCAGCTTGCATAGTGCTAGTGAACGGATCGAAAGTTCTATCCAACAACTCAGCCTCAATGCCGATTCCCGTATCAATCACGCGTGCACAGTCGAGCGTGCATCGGAACATATAGCCGAAGTTGGGAATGTATTCTGCCCAATTACCGGCGCTGCAGCAGACACAGATATTGGGTTTTGCTTTTGTAGATTATTTGAGAGTCCTGACAATCTTTTTCAGCACACTTGGCGTAAATTGTTTCAATGCGGTCTTGCGCACGGGTTCATTTATCAAGTGCTTTTTTAGCCAATCCGCAGACTGATATGGGGATAGGCTGTAACAGCTGGTGCTGGAGGTCTATTTCTTGTATTTTTGGCGCCGGCTTTCAGTTTTATGATGACTTACCATGCGACCCGGACGAACCTAATTGGAATCGCGCATCCTGTGATGATTCACCCAGAAGGTACTGTTATGACAATTTATTCCCAATTTCTAACTCGTTTTCGCGCACTGCTGAGCCTGACCACCGTGCTGGTCACTGGTCTGGCTTTTGCACATTCAGCATCGGCTCAGCAAGATGCCGGCGAGGGCGACGAAGACTGGGTCACAGCGAGCATGTGTGCAGCCGGTGATCGGGCTGTCGACTTGAGCCAAACAGTATCTTTTACCTACACCAATGCTGAGGGCAATAACCCACGCTATATCAGCGCAGCCCAGGCGGGTCTGACCACCGCCGATCTGTCTGACCTGGAGTTAGCCTGGGCGATAGCATTTCCAGCAACTTCCAGCATGCGCGCAGCACCAGTGATTGTCGGCTCGACGATTTTCTACTCGGCCACAGATGCCAGTCGCGTTTTTGCCCTGGATACCGATTCAGGTTGCGCGAAGTGGGTTTACAACGCCGGCACTCGCCTGCGCTCCTCTATGGCTTATGGGGTTATTGATGGTGAAGGGATCCTTGTGTTCAGCGATCAACGCGGCATGATCCACTCCATCAGTGCTGAAACTGGCGAACAGAACTGGACTGCCAGCGGTCAGGCTTCGAACAATCAGGGTATGCTTACAGGCACGCCGGTCATTCACGAAGACCGCATCATTGTTCCGGTATCAGGTTCGGGTGTTATCACGGGTGGGAATCCGAATTACGAGTGCTGTGAAAACCACGGCGCCGTCACGGCACTGAATGTCCGCACCGGCGCAAAGATCTGGGAATACCACACCATGCCGGCGGCCCAGTATACTGGCATGGAGAGCTCCACTGGCGTTAAGCAGCGCGGCCCTTCCGGCGCGCCCATTTGGACCACGCCGACAATCGATGCGGCACGAGCTCAGATCTATGTCACCACTGGGGAAAACACTTCACATCCTACCACCGGTACTAGCGACGCGATTATCGCGCTGGATCTGGAAACCGGGGAGGAGAAATGGGTATTTCAGGCACTGGCAAATGATATGTGGAACTTTGGCTGCAGTGCCGGTGGTCCCAACTGCATCATACTGGATGACACCAACTCCGTTGACTATGACTTCGGTGGCCCCGCTATTCTGTTAGAAGCCGGTGACCGCGAACTGCTGGTAGCGGGGCAAAAGTCTGGCGACATCTGGGCGCTTGATCCTGATTCCGGCGCCTTGGTCTGGAACCAGCGAATTGGAGAAGGCACAGCGCTGGGCGGCAATCACTGGGGCATCACGACAGACTCAGAACGCGCCTTTATGACCGTAAACGATCCTGGCGGCATGGGACAGGTTAGTCGCCCTGGTCTTTATTCTTTCTTTCTCGGCACAGGCGAACCAAGCTGGTTCTACGAAGTTGAGTCAGATTGCGAGGGACGCGACGGTCGCCTGCGACGTTGTGAAGGGCTTTACGGATTTTCAGCCGCCCCGCTGACCATAGATGGCGCAGTTATTACAGCGGGGCTGGACGGCCGCCTGTTCGTTTTCAATGCAGATTCCGGGGAAGTGCTATTTGAATATGACACTGCCACAGATTTCGACACCGTAAACGGTGTGGAAGGTTATGGTGGTTCGATCGATAGCCATTCGATCGCTGCCGGATCTGGCATGGTATTCGTCGGCTCGGGCTATGGATCCTTCAGCCAGGTTTCCGGCAATGTACTGCTGGCTTTCAAACCAGCTGAATAGTCTGCATCGCACAAGTCCGGGCCAGTAATAATACCTTTATTCAGCAGCTGTGCAGGCGGCTCCCGCCGAGGCTAGCTCCCTGGACAGTTCCCAACGCGCGCGAATCATTGAAGATTTAAATGCGATGTACCAGGGGGACAAGGCGATTACTGACTCCTCTCTGCCCCCTGCCTTGACTGTCTGCAGCTACTGATACTTCTCAAACCAGGCCAGAATGTTCTCAACTTTTCCGATCAAGCGTGAAGGTCTGCCCGCTATGCCATGCGGTGAGCCTGGTACTCTTACCATCACCACGTCCACTCCCTGAATCTTCAGGGCCAGGTACATCTGTTCAGTCTCAGAGATTGGCGTGCGCCTGTCGGCTTCCCCGGTCATAAGCAGGGTTGGCGTAGTCATGTTCGGAATAAGCGACAGCGGTGAGCGCTGCCAATAGTCATCGATGTTCTCCCAGGGCATGCCCGGAAACTGGTTAGCGATCTGACCAATGCCACTGTCTGCCGTCAGCACTTTTGATACCCAATTCACCACCGGCTTGGCTACAGCGGCTGCCTTGAACCGGTCAGTCAACCCGATAGCATAGGCGGCCGCGATTCCGCCAGCGGACCCTCCAGTAATATAAAGTCGATCCGGGTCTGCGATACCCTGCTCAATCAGCACGTCAATGCCTGACATGTGGTCGGCGAAATCATATTCGGAAGAATATTTATTCTGCAGCAGCAGGGCGAAGCGTTCTCCGTAGCTAGTGCTGCCGCGGTGATTATTAAAAAACACCACATAGCCTGCTGCCGCCATACGCTGCATTTCTGCGGAAAAGTGTGGGCCATAGGCTGAATGGGGACCACCATGAATCTCCAATATCAGGGGGTAGCTTTGTTCGGGATCATAGTCGGGCGGCGTGAGATACCAACCCTGAATCTCTTCGCCATCAATTGACGAGTCGTAGATAATCTCGTGCACTTGTCCCAGCTTTTTGTGTGCCAGCAAGTCCTCGTTCAACTCGGTGAGTCGCGTCTCACTACGATTGCGGATAGCGAACAAGTCTGCCGGGCGGGTGTCCGAGCCTTTGGTAACCACCACAAGATTCGATGCTGCCGAGTAGGAACCACTGGTATAGGGCCGGCCCAGAGATTCTCCTCCCATGCCAGAGGCGATGGTCTGATGCCCCCCGTCAAGGCTTACGCGCGCCACCTCGGCAATACCGCGGTTGGTGACCTGGTAATACAGTGCGCTATTGCCATCCCAGCGCCAATCAGACAAGGAATTATCAATGTCCGCCGAGAGGTTTTTGTCACCTGAGCCATCGACACCAATGACATGTAAGTAGCGATTGCGATAGGCCAGCTTCGCATTGTCCGTTTTACCGTAGGCGATAAGCCTGCCGTCAGGCGAAACCTGTGGCGCAGTTTCCACGCCGGGTTCAGAGGTAATCTGACGCAGTTCCCCGGCCAGGTTTACTGCGAACAGATCAGCTTCGCGACTCTGTAATGCCCAGTTCTCATTGCGGTTGGCCGAAAACAGGATTTCTTCGCTATCAGGCGTCCAGCTTAGTTGACTGCGATGATTGAAAGTGCCCTGGGTGAGCTGCCGCGGGGTTCCGCCCTCTGCCGGTACTACAAATACATGGGAGTAAGCCGGTTCCAGAATGCCGCTACCGTCAGCCTGATAGCGGGTTTCAGTGACATATTTGAATGCTGGGGACCAGTCTGCGCCCTCAGGCTTGTCCGGCATACTGACGGAAAAGGGCTTGCTGTCGAACTCCACATTCATGTTGAAGGCAATGGTCTGTCCATCGGGTGACCAACTGATATTGGATGCTGAATTCTGAATGTTGGTCAGGAGCGCAGTTTGGCCAGTATCCATCCAGCGCACATAGAGCTGTGACCCTCTTTCTTCATTTGAAAGATAAGCAAGCCGCGTCCCGTCTGGAGACCAGCGTGGCGAGCTGTAGTTTGCAGTGCCAGACAGCAGCGGTCGATGATCGGAACCATCTGCCCGCAGCAGCCAGATATTGGATCGAGTGCGGTCCGTCATAATGTCGTTACTGCGCCGAACATAAGCAATGTGCTCACCATCAGACGCAATCTGCGGGTCAGTCGCATATTCCAGCTCGAACACGTCGCGAGCAGAAAAAAGATCCTGACCTAGCGCTATTGCAGAAAAAGGGAGCAGTACCAGCGGCAGCAAAGACCAAAGGCTTGCTGGCTTTTTTGGAGTAGACCAATTCTTAATATACATAACACTTATCTCGTGAATGAATTTTCGCTTTGAGTAAATTCAGATCGTTTAAGGGAACCTGGCAGGAATAAGGGATTCAAGCATGAGCGCTGCTCGCTTGTGCACAAGCAGCTATACGTTGAGTTAAAAAAACCCGGCCGCGCTATGGCCGGGCATTAATATTGTTTGCCGTATACTATCCAGCAATCATGGCCCAGAGAGCAATCCCGTTGGATTTTTGTCGAGGCATTAATCTCAATCACTCTGCGCAACCGGCCCAGCACCTGGCTTCAGATACTGGTCGAACCAGGCAATCCAGCGCCCGAAGCGGTCCCGCTGAAAGGTGGGCCGGCGAATGCCATGATGCTCGTTTGGATAGACTACCAGTTGGGTTTCCTGCCCCAAACGTTTCATAGCGATATACATCTGCTCGGAGTTATTGATGGGCACATTCCAATCCACCTCGCCACCCATCCAGAGAGTCGGCGTGGTGATGTTTTCAACTTTATTGAATGGAGATAGCTCAGCCCATAACTCAGGGTTTTCCCAAGGCAGACCGAACTCAAGCTCATACATAAGCTGGTATTGGTCATGCCCATAGTTCGAAGTAACCAGACCAAGGCTGGCACCCGACATTGCTGCCTTGAAACGCTGGGTCTGGGTGATCACGTAGTTGGTCAGGATACCGCCGTAGGACCAACCACCGACACCGGTGCGATCCGGATCTACCAGGCCGGTTTCAATGCCATGATCGATGGCTGCCATGACATCATCAAAGTCATTCTCGCCCCAGGCTGCCACGGTACCGTGTGCAAACTCGGCACCATAACCAGTTGACCCCCGTGGGTTAGGCATAATGACCGCATACCCGTTCGCCGCAAACAGCTGGGCAGTGTCATTATAACCCCAGTTAAACTGTGAGGCCGGGCCACCATGTAGCCATAGAATCGTTGGATAGCTTCGTCCTTCCTCATAGCCCACCGGTTTAACGAAGAAAGCTTCAACAGGCGTGCCATCTGCACTTTCGAAACGGCGCTTTTCGACTGCGGCGCGCGCAATGCCGTCCAGGGTCGCTTCAGTGATATGCGTGAGCTGGCTTAGATCATCATCAAACGCATAGAGCTCTGCCGGCGTTGATGCCGTCGTCAGGCTCACGACGATTTCGCCATTGGCCATGGAGAAGTCACGCACACTGACGTCGCCATCAATCTCGCGCACCACATCACCGCCACGGGCTCGCACCCTGGCCAGATGATTCATGCCGCTGTCTTCAAGACGAAAATAGATATCTCGACCATTGGCTGAAAATTCCGGATTAGAGACATTGCGATCCAGATCGGGCGTCAGAATTTCGCGCTGATCCGCATCGATATCTGTGATTGCCAGGTACTTGGTTGGGGTAAGCGCAGAACCGCCCACATCGGGACCAGTAGAGGTTACGTACGCGATACGCCTGCCATCAGGGCTGAACGCGGGCGAGTAATCGCGCCCCTCGTTGCTGGTCACCTGGGTAATTGGATGATTCTCATCATCGACGTCGACAATGAAAACATCCGATCCGTAATTCAAATCCGGGTTATCAGAGCGATCACTGACAAAGGCAATGGATTTACCGTCTGGGCTCCAGACGGGATCAGAATCGTCGTAATCGCCGTGAGTTACCTGTATCGGTTCTTCATCACCAGGGGTGAACACATAGATATGCTCGCGGCGGCGATCCAGATAGCCACGGTAGTCACGCTTGAACTGCATGCGGTCGATCACATAGGGTTGCGCGGCATCGTCATCGTCTTCATCTTCATTGAGCAGCTCTGGCTTGAGATCCGTCATCACCAGCAACAAACGACTGCCATCCGGAGACCAGGCATAATCATTCACTCCTTGCTTGACGCTAGTAAGTTGGACGGCTTCACCGCCAACCTCGCGATTAAGTGTCCAGACCTGGGTTTCCCCGTCATCTCCTTTACTGGCGGTGAATGACAGGTACTTCTCGTCCGGACTCCATTGCGGATTGCCGGCTGAAGTCTCGAAGGAAGTCATTGGAATGGGTGCACCACCAGAAGTTGGAACCGCCCAAAGCTGGGACTTGGATTTGTCCTCTTCCATGTCACGCTCGCGCACAGAGTAGACAACCCAGTCACCCTCCGGGCTAAGCACAGGTCCAGACAAAGACTTCATGCTCATCAGGTCATCGATAGTAAGTGGCCGTGCATCGTCTTGAGCCAGCAGGGTTGCGGGCACTAGCAAAATAAACAGACCGGTTAAACGCAGGGAGAAGTGTTGGGAGAAGCGCATGATCATGCTTTTAGTTTCCTCTGAGTCATTGTAATGCCACCAAACCAGCGCTGATGGCAAGCAGGAGTTAGGAGTTTATAAAATTGTGCTGCGCACGCCCAGTGCGGTCGCGCGAAATGAGGCAGTGATACGCAAGCTTACGATGTAGCGAGAACCGCCAGATCATACATTAAAAGAAGGGTTTTGCTTTAAGGAATGCTCACTTGGCCTGAGAGCAGTAGAAACTTTTAAACGAACTGCTGAGCGATATGAAATTGAAATGCAGCTTTATTTGGCTCAAATTCGAGCCTTGAAAACTCAAGCAGAATCGACATGCTTCTGAACATGCCGACTCCGCTATTTTTGTCCGAATCGTTCTAAAATTAATTAGAGGTCACCGCAGCGATATTGCTAGCACCAGATTCGACGGTTCTCATGGCCCGTGCAACGGCGTTCCTGAAACAAGCCCTGTTGTCCGACGCTGCAGACAGTGATCCTGCGAAACGAGTATCCAGAGGACCGCAAACCCGCTTTGCAGCTGCACGGATAGTTCGTTCAAGACTCGCTCGGCCTTTTTCAGAGGCTGTTTGACTAACGTCAAAGCTAACCAGGGCTTTGTCTTCTTCGACAGTTTGAACTTCTACATATGCGTTGACCAGCGAAGGGATGGCGAATGCGGCGGCTACTGCGATCGAAAAAATCTGCTTCCTCATGATACTACTCCAAGCTGTAAGAATTTGGTTGTTCGCTCAGGTGCGCACCCTTATTTATTAAGACGACCACTTATTCAAATGGTTACAATTTGAAACACTTTTTCCCGCTAAATTTTTAAGTTGCTGCTATAAATAGAGTTTTTAGATAAAGCTGATATGCAAAAAAGTAGCTAAACGTAAAAA
>CENZ01003089.1_pt1 | contig 12320 bp, 11 predicted proteins | sample 361341 | NCBI WGS metagenome assembly CENZ01 (sample SAMEA2619782, study PRJEB7988) | marine metagenome | biome: marine biome (ENVO:00000447); feature: deep chlorophyll maximum layer (ENVO:xxxxxxxx); material: "saline water (ENVO:00002010), including plankton (ENVO:xxxxxxxx)" | depth 50 m
GGCCCTGGATGGGCATGAGGTGACGGACCCCGCAGGAAACTGATGGGTCTAGATCCTCGCGGTCACTTCGTTCCCTCAGGATGGCGCAGGACTGGCACTTCGAGCGCAGCGTAGGAGTCTCCAACATTTGGAACTGTGCTGTCCTGCGAAGGCCAAAGCGTCGTTCTCATCCCCGATGACCCGGAGTTGACGCGCCTCACAAATCACGCGAAAGTGCTCGGATCACCACTTCAGGAGGTGTGTCTCATGGATATTGAAATCCAGTATTGCTCCGGTTGAGGCTATCAACCCAAGGCGGTCAGTCTGGCGGCCAAGCTGAAAGAAAATCTTGATGTGGATGCGAAGCTGATTCGCGTTGCGGGTGGTATTTTCGATGTGACGGTAGATGACGAGCTCATCTTCTCTCGCCATCAGACCGGAAAGTTTCCGGATGAGGAGGCCCTGGTCACCTCCCTTCGCGAGAGAACCGGCTAAACCCACCCTTCGTTTTCTCTAACTTCTCTGATTTGGGGTAACTTTCGGTTGTCCCAGTGCCTTTCCCCGGTCCGACGATTCGAGCCTTTGCTATAGTCCGCCAGCATTTTTTGAGGTGCAATGACATGTCCGAATCGATCGCTCGAGGCCAGGTTCCCATGGGCCACGTTGAAAAGCGGGAGTGGACCGATAGCGCGGTCTACCCCGGCACAACCCGAAACTACTGGGTCTATGTCCCCGCGGCCTACAAAGCTGAAGACCCCGCTTGTCTCATGGTTTTCCAGGATGGCGAGGCCTACGTTCACGAACAGGGACAGGTCAAGGCATCCCAGGTGATGGACGCACTGATTTACAGTGGTGAGATACCCCCGACCATCGGTATCTTCATCAACCCGGGGATGCTGTCGGAAACGGAAAGCAGCCGGCCCATCGAATACGTGGCCCGGGGTGATACCTACGCACGTTTCCTTGAGGAGGAGATCATCAAGGACGTGGCCAATGAGTACGCCATCACCGAGGATCCCGAGGGACGGTGTATCTGCGGGATGTCCGACGGAGGCCTGTGTGCGTTCTCGGTTGCCTGGGAACGCCCGGATTTGTTCCACAAGGTCATCACACACATTGCGAGTTATGTCCGCCACATCGAAGGCGAGATGGACCTGACCCACAAGGTCCGTGCAACTCGTCGCGATCCCAAACCACTGCGCATCTTCATGCAAGACGGCGACAACGACCTGAACATCGAAGAAGGCAACTGGACGCTCGGTAATATCGCGATGGCCAACGCGCTCGCGTATGGTCGCTACGACTATCGTTTGGAGATGGGCACCGGAGGCCATGAGCTCAAAGAGGCCGGCGAGATATTCGCCGATACGTTACGGTGGATCTGGCGTGACTATCCCGGTGTGACCACCGAACCCGACCTCGCTGCGGTCACGGGTCGTTGGCGTCTGGATGCCAATGGCTTTGGCATGCGCAGCCAGGGCGAACTGACCATCTCACTCGCAAACAAGACACTCACCGCCACGCTCAAGGACGACAAGGAGGGGGACATAGAGGTCACAGACGTTTGTTTCGATGGTTACCGTGTCGGTTTTGACTACGAGACGCCGCCTTCACAGAAGCAATGGGGCAAGGAAATCTCCGACCAGATGACAGTGTGGGCAGCACTCAGCGACCACGGAAACAGATTAGAAGGCTATGTCAGTGGCGCGGTCGGCAAAGAGACTTCCTACGATCACAAGATCAGCGCAGAACGCGTCGAATAAGAAAAAGCAAGATCGCCTAGGACTGGAGTTCCACGAAACGGCGGTACCGGCCCTGGGTATCGGCCATCAGATCGTCATGGGACCCCGAGGCAACCACTGAACCTTCCTCAATGAAGACAATGTGATTAGCGCGTCGAATAGTCGAGAGACGATGCGCGATGACAATCAGTAATCGATTCGCGGCAATGTCCTGCAGGGATTCAAACAACGCATTTTCTGTTTCAGGATCCAGTGCTGCAGTGGGTTCGTCCAAAATCAGAATGCGAGCATCCCGCACGATCCCTCGTGCAATACATAACCTTTGCTGTTGCCCAACAGACAACGTGTTGCCCGCCCTGCCTAGGACCGTGTGGATTCCATCTGGCATCTCATCAATGAACGACATGCACCCAGCCATCGTGAGCGCGTCGATAATCTCCGCTTCAGTCGCCTCCGGGTTCGCCAGCAACAGGTTGTCAGCGATACTCTCTGCCAGCAGCAGGTGTTCCTGGAAGACGTAGGCGATATGACTGCGAACACTGTCGATATTGAGATCCTTCAGGTCATTGCCATCAATGAGCACACGACCCTGTGTTGGTTTCAGAAAACCAGGGATCAGGTAGGCAAGGCTGGTCTTACCGGCGCCGGAAGGCCCCACAAACGCAACCACTTCACCCATTGGTAGTGTCAGGTTGACATCATTTAACGACCGCCGCCCATCCGGGTAGGCAAAGTGCACGTTTTCAATCACAATCTCATCATTGATCTGATCAAGCATTTCCCCGCTGGTGTCATCATCATCGGACTCGTAGTCCATATAGAAAAAGATGCGTCTCGCCGGTGCAACCTGTACCTGCAGGCTGAGCCAGAAAACCCCAAGTTCAACTGCGCCAAACGCAATACCAAAGAAAATAGTCAGCAATACGCCGAAGTCACCGGGCGACATAGCCCCCTCAATTATTCCGTTGGTCACGATCAGAATGACCCATAGCGCGACGCCCAGTACAGCCAGCGCACCCATCAGGAATAGCAACCCACCGATGATGAGTGCCACGCGCTGACGAAAGTAGGATTCATTACTGCGACTGGCGAACTTGGCCACCTCCTGCTGCATACCCCCCAAACTCTGGACAGCATCCATGTTACTCACCGTTTCCTCCATCGCATTCGTAGTGGCGGATCCGGCTGAGCGATTGTTCTGATTGATCCGGCGCATCAGATTGGACGCCGGGAACGTGAGCAAAAGCATCATGGGTAGAATGGTCCAGGTGATCCAGACAATCTCTGGTGCGGCTCTACCGTAGGAGTACTCGATCAGATACATGTTGATGACGGCCCCCAGCAGTGCAAACGTCAATGACAACGTCATGTCGACGGACGCCTGTGGTATGGCCGCAGTGTCGTAAAGTACACGATAGATCGAATCACCCGTGCGTTTATCTGCAAGCGTCGTCATCGGCAGGCGCGTCAGTCGTGCAAACAGCCGGGTACGGATGTTGTTGGCCACGTATTGTGTAAGTCGCACACCAACCCAGTACTCGACCAACCCCCAGAGACCACCCGCTTCGCTGTAGCTCGCACTCACCTTGTTTTCTGCTGCACCGGTCTCATCCTGACCCGTCAAAGGGCTGCCGAACAACTGCGCACCCACGCCCTCGGACCGAAATCCAACCAGGACCATTCCTACAAGAAATCCTATGCTGAGTGTGAACATGATCTCGAGCGGCGTCTGGCCTTCGAGGAAGGTGACGATAGGCTGCATGAAAGGTGGATAAGGCACCTCGTTGTCTGCCAAGGACTTCTGCAGGATCACGTTGTCGATGACAATTTTCGCCAGCCATGGCATCAACAGACCAACCCCCAACGCGCCCAGTCCCAGCAGGAGTTTAGCCATGAACCAACCTCGCACATCGCTGATCAGCTTCAGGCAACGCCACAGTAAGTGAAGGGCCTCTGCGCTCGTGATCTCTGTCTCGACGTCAATACGTTCATCGTGGTGGGTAACATCGATCATCCCGCCTGACTTGCGCACCTTTTCCGTTTCGCTATCAGACATCGGTTCGCCCTAGCGACGCTTCGAAGAAGGTTTTATACCGACCATCCCTGGCCATCAGTTCATCATGCGAGCCCACCTCAAGCGGTTGGTTCGGGTCCAGGAACGCAATCTGATCTGCGGTTCGGATCGTGGACAGTCGATGTGATATGAGAAAGACGATTCTGTCCTTACCCCATTCGGCAAGATTGCGCATCACCGCCAGTTCTGTTTCCGCATCCAGCGATGCCGTCGGTTCATCAAGAATCAGAAGGGGGGTATTGCGAACGATTGCTCTGGCAAGCGAGATGCGTTGTCGCTGGCCTGTAGACAGTTTGCCACCACCCCCACCGACTTCCGTGTCAAAGCCATTATCCAACGACATCACAAAGTCGTACGCACAGGCGACTCGTGCGGCTGACTCGATCTCTTCACGAGCGACATTGGCCGCCGCATAACCAATATTGTCTGCAACCGTTCCAGCAAACAGGACGTTCCGTTGCAGTGCAATCGATGTGTTGGCACGAATATCCTCGATGGCGAGTGACGTGAGCTCGACCTCGTCCATCAGCACACGACCTTCGCTCGGGTCATACAACCTGAGAAGCAGCGACATCAGCGTCGATTTACCGGCACCACTGCCACCAACAACTGCTGTAATCGTACCTGCGCCGGCGTTCAGCGAGATCTGGTTGAACACTGGTCGCTCCACTTCATAGGCGAAACTGACGTTGTCCCAGGTCACGGAACGTAACGGCCGCGGAAACGGTTCAGGCTCCTCAGGGTCAACGATGTCGGGTTCAAGATCCAGCAGGTAAAAAGCCCTTTCAAGCCCCACAAACAGATCCTGCAGTCGGCTCCAGGTACCCACCAGCCCGATACTGCCAAAGAGGGCGCCCCCCATTCGGCTTCTGGCGTCCTCAAAGGCTCCCAGGTTCCAGACCGCAAACCCAATCACCGTCGCGGCCGCCGCACCCATGAAAGTCTCTCGCTCGTTCAGAATCCAATAGACGAGCACATATTCGACGCCAATGATGGCCACCGCCGCCACGGACATGACCAGAATGTGCAGGCCCGCAATATTCAGCCTAAGGTAGAGCGCTGCATCCAATGCTCGATGGGAATCACGGTTGAACCGGTCGAGTACACGCCCTTCACCCTGGTTGGCTTTCACGACGCGCAAAGCGACCATGGATTCCTGCAGACGCGACGTCAGGTCGCTATTGGCCGCCCGGTTCTCAATGGAGCGTGATCGCAACAGCGGCGTAAACCAGATGGTCAGCCCGATGATCGGGATCAGCACCGCCACACAGACTGCCGCGATGCGTGGGTCGAAGAACGCGACAAAACCAATCGCCATGATCACGCCATAGATCGCCGTGATGGGATTCACGATGGCTTCCTGTATCAGGCTCGTGATCGTCGCGCTGTCCTGGTAAACACGAAAAATGGCATCGCCGACACGTGACTGGTTGTGAAACCGCAGCGACAGATATTCCGCCTTACTGATCATCGCCACCCGCAGGTTCTGATTGATCATCTGCCAGATCCACAGGTTGTAATAGATCAGCAGTGCAAAAATCGGTAGGAAGAAGAGCAACCCGGCCGCGAGCCAGATGATCGTTCGAGTTCGCACGACCTTGCGCTGATCAATACTCAGCGTATCTCGTTCATTGACGTTGTCGGTGATGTCACTGCTGATGTAGCTGTCGTCAACAAACAGCATCGTCGCTTGCACCGGCTGCAGTTTGTCTCCTACCAGAATCTTGTTGTTGAACACATCGGTAAACACCAGTGAAAGGACAAACAGCGCCGCAGAAGTGAGGACCGCAAGCAACGCCAGCGTGATCAGATGCTTGATGAGCGGCCGAATAAACGGCCAGGCTTTCACCACCAGTTGGAAGACACGACGGGGAGTGACGGTTGGGATGACCTCCTCGGGAATATAAGAAGTCATGTGGGTCGGTCCGCAGGAACCCTGGATTTAGCCGGCAAGCTCACCTGCCTCCGGGATGGAGGACGCCGCACCTGGACGAGTGACACTGATCGCAGCTGCCTGGTTGGCACGACCCGTCGCTGTCTCGAGACTGTCGCCAGCATGGAGCGACGCCGCTAGGTAACCCATGTAGCAGTCCCCCGCGCCGGTGGAATCCAGCACGTCTACAGAAACACCATCGTGGCGAATGCGATCCCCAACCGGTGGCAACGCCAGCACGCCATCTGAACCCAGCGTGACCACCACGGTCCCCGCATAATCGGAAGACACGCTGCCACCCGCCAGGACCGGCTCAAGCGGTTCACCCAGGATGGCCTCGAATTCATGTTCGTTAACCACGAGCACATCGGTTTGCGCAATCAAGCCTGGAATGGGATCAACAACCGGCGACGGATTCAACAACGTCTTTGCTCCCACTTGCCTGGCTGCTTTAAACGCAAAGAGTGTTGTTTCCGTGGGCGTTTCGAACTGTGCAACTACGACATCACCTTTCGCAAAAGAGACATCCTCGATGTCTTCTGGTCGCAGCTGCCCGTTGGCACCAAGTACAACGATAATGGAATTCTCACCACCGGCGACCACAATCAACGCCGTACCGGTCGGCACCTCATCGGTCACTCGAACACGTGAGCAGTCCACGTCCGCGTCCACCAGATATGCTCGCAGCCCTTCACCAAACACGTCGTTGCCCCTACAAGCGATCATCGCCACATCAGCGCCAGCACGCGCAGCACCGACCGCCTGGTTCGCACCCTTGCCCCCGGGATAATAATTGAGATCGTGACCTGTCAGAGTTTCACCCGGTCGCGGATGGCTGTCACTCGTCGCCACAATGTCCTGGTTGATACCGCCGATGACGTATACGGTCATAGAGTTCTCTAAGCCTAAACAAACGCAGTCGGCTAATCTCACAAAAGCTGGCGGTAATCGCAACCAATACCTGCCCGATTTTGGTATCGGCTCACCACTTTGCACCCAGTGGTTGGTCTCTCGGAAACCACATGCTATGTTGCCGCAAACGCGATAAGGACCACACAATGCGCCAGGAATATGAAATCGAGCTTAAGGATTTTCAAAACGAATATCTGAGTGAGATGGTCAAAAAGTACGATTTGGCAGACAACGGCAAGGCCGTTCGAATTCTGATCGACTTTGCGATTGAAAAAGCCGACATGGAGGCTGAGATTTTTCAGGAGGAACGCTGTCACTCCTGCGACTAGGCTCTCGTCACCTAAGCGAGGGCTTTGGTCAGTAGTCGCTTGATCTCACTGGCCCGGTATTGGGTCACCTTGCCAAAGTAATCTTCACTGATGCTTTGTTCAGCGGCCGTCCCGATGGCCCAGGCAATACCGGCATAGTGCCTCAGCGCGATGAGTTCGTGATGATGCTCATACACAATATCTGCCTCATGCGCTGTTGAGGCATAGCCCTCCAGCAACGCCCGTTGCAGAAAGTGTTCGTTTCGCGCCTGGTCCAGGTTCTCCAACATACCTGCGAAGTCCAGCTCGTAGTATTCGTTTACGCTGTCATCGAAGTCCAAAACACCGATACCACGTCGATGGCAGAGCAGGTTCTTCAGAATGAAGTCCCCATGGATCACGCCCATGGATGGCCACGCTGTCAGTATCAACTCCAGGCGCAGCCTCAACTCGTCAACCAGGGGAGCCAATTCAGGAAACAGTGTCCGAATATCTCCATCTCCTTCCAATACCCGACGGGATAATCGGAAATCGTCACTTTGAGCATCGCGTGCTGGTAACGATTGTGAATAATGATGTATGGCGCCCAGCGCAGCACTCGCCTGACGTGCGCTTTCGATGCCAAAGCCTTCACCCGGACTTCTGACATCACCGTCGACCCACCTGAGCAACGAGCAGCGCACCTCACGGTCCCCATGCGCCACTGAACAACAATAGGCGCCAGTCTGTGTTCGAACCGGTTCAGAAACACGCACATCTTCGGTCTCGTGAAGACCGCTGACAAACCTCAGCTCGGATTCAATGTTCTCCGTTGACCGCGATGGCCGGTGCACCCGCAGTGCGAATACTCCGTCTGATGCCGTGATTTCTACAACGGCATTGCTCCCGAACACAGGTTTACCCAGCACCGGTTTCGAAATCTCGAACTGGCGTAAAGCATCACGCGCTACAGATCGGTCAAATACACATCAATATAAGCAGTCACATTCGAGCAAGGCCGCTTCTTGATTGTGATTCTCTCAAGGCCATCTCAGAGCACGCGTGAAACACAGCAATATAGGACGGGGCAAAAGCAATGTCGGCGGGTAACAGGGCCGCATCCTGATCGAACCGCTGCACCACTCTTTGACGTACCGCCACGACCGCACTCGAATCGACGACAGGTCGGAATCGTCCTGTCGCCAGCACGCGGGCTACCTGACCATTCGAAAAAGCCTGCTGGACAGTCGCAAACGAATTTGAGCAAAGCTCACGCCACTGGGTCGGGACAAGGTTGGGTCCCGCCTTGCTGCACTCGAACAGCTGGTGGCTTCAGCCAGGGGCTGAAGCCACCGTCACATCACGTCGGATAGGCCGCGACTATTGCGGATACGTGACGACTATTGTGGATAAGTCACAACGCCCTTGATGAATCCGTCGACTTCGCCCACCGTGGCTTTGCTCATGAATTGAGGAAACTCCTCGATCGGTACGGTGTGCGTGACCAATGGTTTCAGGTCCACGATCCCGTTGTGCATCAGGCGAATAGCGGCCGGGAACGGGTCACGAATCTGCGCGGCCGGACCTGCGTTGATAACCGTGATCCCTTTGCCATGCCAGGCTGTGGGATTAAAGGTCGCAGTGTCCCCTTTCAGCCAGCCGAACACATTGATGCGGCCGCCCGGTCGGACCAGTTCAGTGGCAATATCGAGACCCGCCTGCGCACCGGTGGTGTCGTAAACGATATCGATCCGGCGACTCATCAAATCGCGCTTCACTTCATCAAAACCTTCTGCGGTTGTGTTGTAGGTTTCTGTCGCTCCCAGCTCCCGCGCCATTTCCAGTCGCTTGTCATCAACATCCAGACAGATGAGCTGATCGGCGCCCATGCCGCGTAGAATTTGAAGGCTGATCAGTCCCATGAAACCGGTACCAATCATGATCATGCGTTCGCCAACCTTCAGTTCACAGCGATCAACCCCAGTCACGCAGCACGACACGGGTTCAACAACCCAATGTTCATCCGCCATGTTGGACGGCGGGATCTTGTAGGCGCTGCGGGCCCGCATGTTGCCGACGGACGCAAATCCGCCGCCAACGACGCGATCACCGACCTCGTACCCCTGGACACCTTCACCCACCTTGGTGACATGGCCAACACCCTCATGACCGGGAGGTGCTGCACTACGATGATCACTCCCCCATCGAAACGTCTGCAGGTCCCATGAACAGATCCCACAGGCAGCTTTTGAGACCTGTATTTCACCGGGGCCGGGCTCTACCACTTCAATATCTGTGATATCGGCACCACCGCCGGGGAGGTATTTCACGTTGCGTGCATCAGACATGATCCGCTGCTCCTGCTGCTACTTTTAAACTTGAATGTGCGCCCACACTACGGCCCAAGTCAACAGGACGCAAGCCAGTATCCTCTCTGGTATGCTGCAGGGATCGTGCTCAACGGGAGAGCCTTGTGGCCTACGCCCATCGTCCGCGCATATTTGACGCGGACACCCATATGATGGAACGCCCGGACTGGATTGCCAGCTTCGCCGATCCCGGTATTCGGGATCGTCTGATGCCCTTCGGCGGCCCGAACAACAAGGACGGACTACGTTTCGTAGAAGACGCGATAGCCCGTTTCGACCAACGTTGCAGTGATGCCGCCATCGCTGAGAAAGCAGAAGCCGACTTCCTTTCAATGAAGCAGAAGGGTTGGCATGGCATGGGTGCCTTTGATGCTGCGGAGCGCAAACGGGTCAACGACCTGCTGGGTTTTAACGCCTATATCGTGTTTCCGACAGAAGCCTTCAATCAGGTAATAGCGACAAAGGAGCCAGAGGTCTTCGTTGGAGGTGTCCGCGCGTTAAACAGAGGACTCGAAGCTTTCTGTGGTGAAGATCCTCGGATGATGGGCACAGCCTACGTACCCTTCGGTACAGGACCTGAGCAGGCCAGTCAGTTGCTTGAAGAAGCAATCACTGCCGGTTTCCGCGTGCTGCTGATTGACACTGTCGCCCCTGAGGGTGCCCTTTCGTTTACCCATCCGGACTACGATCCGTTGTGGGCGCGCATACAGGACGCTGAACTTTCCTGTGTTCTGCATATCGGCGCACAGGGCGGACCATATCGGGCCGTACCTAAATCGTTTCTCAATAACGCACGTGAAGAGACGCGCGGTGGCAATGGCGAAGGCCCCTCTCACGTATTGGGATACATGGGCATGCCTTACAACGCCGAGTTGTTTCTGTCCGCCATGATTTTTGATGGCGTACTGGAACGATTCCCTAGACTACGGATCGCAGCTGTCGAACTTGGTGCCTCATGGATCATTTCCTGGATGAAGCAGATGGATCAGGCTTTTCGAGCCTTTCGCAAACGCCAGGACCTGTCACACCTGGAACTGTTGCCGTCGGACTATGCACTGAGGCAGGTTTGGATCACCGCGTTCGCGGGTGAGGATGTCGGCTGGCTGTTGGAACACGGCGCCGGGACGCAACTGATGTTCTCATCGGACTATCCTCACCATGAAGGTACGGACGATCCAATCAAACGGTTCGAACGCACCATGTCAGATACGTCAGAACAATTGAAACATCAGTTCTATACGAGTAACTTCGAGCGTTTTCTGGGCCCGGAGTTTGCCCTTACGTAGTCTCATATAAGCTGTACAGGTACACACCATGAGCTTCCCGACACGTCTCGAGGATATTACAACCGAATGGCTATCCGAGGTGTTTGGCGCTGACGTCACCTTCTCGATGGCAGCGTTGGGTGAGGGTCCTGGCTACGTCTCGGACATGACCCGGATCAACCTTGCGAGCAAAGACAGCAGCGTGCCAAAGACCGCGATCGTCAAGGTGAATCCCTCGTTCGAAGGTGCCAACGAAATCGCCAAACGTTATGCGCTGTTTGAGCGCGAAGCGCTTTTCTACAAAGAAGCTGCCAACGACACGCCGGTTCGAACACCGGGCGTCTACTTCGCTGACGCTGACGTTGCCAACGCACGCGGCATCATCCTGATGGAAGATTGCTCGCACTTGGAAACCCGTCCCTCGGTCAGCGAAACACCGCCGACCGCTGACGAAATCCTGAGCGTCATGAACAGCGCAGCACGTCTGCACGCTCATTGGTGGAGCCGCGACTACAGCGAATGCCCCTGGGCCATGACGCCAGATGATGAGCTGTACCAGACGTTCATGTCCGACTGTGCATCCGGATGGCCAGCATTCACCGAGTCCGAACTCATGGGCCTGCTCACACCTGAGGCGCAAGCGTTCGCCAAACGTCTTCCGACAGAGTTCGGCCCAAAAATGCTCAAGGCGCTCGCCAGGGATCGGTTGACCCTCTGTCACCTGGACTTCCATATCGACAACATGTTCTTTGAACCTGGTGCTGATGATCCTGTCGTCCTGTTTGACTGGGCGGGGGCACACTGGGGACGTGGAACCAACGACATCGCCTACTTTCTGGGCTTCGTGCTCGACCCGGAAATACGACGTGCCGTTGAAGTCGCTGCGCTGGATCACTACCATGAAACTTTGGTGGCAAACGGCGTCACCGACTACACCCGCGATGAACTGACTACCGACTACAGACTGGGCGTCCTCTTTGCGCTCTGGGTCGTGCCTATTGCGGTTGCGAACCTGGATATGTCCAGTGACTATGCAAAACGGCTGATCAGCAACGTTATCACCAACAAGTTTTCAGCGGCGCTGGATCATGGAGCGTCCCAGATTCTAGACTCGCTATGAACCACACCGATCCTACAAAGAAATCAGGACAAAATTATTCAGCCTTGTGGCGCTTTCGCTGTTGGTACTTGTCAGTTGTCAAACCAGCGAAGGAATCATCATCGGTTCATTCATGAAACCCATGGCGCTCAGTAAGAGCTGTTCTCCAACCCAGGCACAACACCCTGTCCTATCCAGGGGTAGATCGCCTTCGTATCCAATGAGCTACATCATCGATGAGATCAGCGGTTCTGCCATCATCGAATTCGACATCGGCGAAAAAGGTAAAACTCGCAATATCGACCTCGTTGAGCAGGGCAGAAAGTACTTTGGTGGCCACCTCATGAAAGCAGCCGAATCATGGCTATTTGAACCCGCGAAGACTGACACCGGTGAACCGACAACTGTACGTTGCGCGTTTCGAATGCACTATCACATCGACAAAACCAAATCCGGCTGAGTACGGGGAAGAGAATCCAGGTCAGGCCGTGAACTCTGAAATATCGAACAATAGACAGAGTCAGAGAGGCCGCTTAGCATAACTCCAAACACCTAGAAGGCATCCGCCATGAAAAAACGCTGCGTCGTCGTCATGTACGACACCCTCTGCCGCCACTTCATGCCAACCTACGGCAATGAATGGATCAAGGCTCCCAACTT
>CENZ01024909.1_pt1 | contig 12320 bp, 13 predicted proteins | sample 361341 | NCBI WGS metagenome assembly CENZ01 (sample SAMEA2619782, study PRJEB7988) | marine metagenome | biome: marine biome (ENVO:00000447); feature: deep chlorophyll maximum layer (ENVO:xxxxxxxx); material: "saline water (ENVO:00002010), including plankton (ENVO:xxxxxxxx)" | depth 50 m
GAAATCTGTTGCTCTATCCAGCTGAGCTACCGGACCACATAAGTATCGTTAATTATTAATCTAAATATTACTCATAAACAAGTCGATAAAATCTCTTTATAATAATGAATTCATTATAATTTAATCTTATCGACGATATCTGATAGCTCGGGTTTAAAATCAAGCATTTCTTGCCTTGTTAATCCTTCTAGCTCATGAGGAAAAACAAGCCACTTATCAGTTTTATATAAATAATAATCTGGCTCTCTGTCTGTTTTATTTTTATCTGGCTTAAAGTATGGAGTTGCCACTTTTATCTTTGGTGTATTCTTTTTACAAGCATTATTTAGGTTCTTTATAATTTGATCAATAGATAATCCAGTATCATGAACATCATCAACAATTAGCAAGGAATCCTCTGATTCAACTTTTTTAATTACATAATTGAGGCCATGTACTTGAACTTCTTTACCTTGCTTTCCCATTGATTCATATGATGATGTTCTAATTGCAATATGATCTGATTTAACACCCATGACATCTAATAATTCTTGAACAGCGATACCGATTGGTGCTCCTCCTCTCCAAACTCCCACAATATAATTTGGTCTAAAACCACTTTCATATACATTTAAGGCAATTTTAAATGAATCTTTAAGCAATTGATTAGATTCTATAAATAACTTCTCCATAATTATCCTTTAAAGAATTGGTAACAGTATTTTAGTATAACTATACCAAATTAAAATTAAAAAAATTATTAAGTGCTATTTATTAAAAAGTATAACCAATTCTTGCCATAATTTGTCTTGGCGGTATCAATTCAATACCAGTACCGGCTACGCCAAAAACATCTGTCATACTAGAATTCATCCCATCTTTATCTGTTATATTTAAAGCAATAAGATTCAGATCTATATTTTCAGAAAATTCATAACTAAGACTTAAATTATAAATAGTATACTCATCAACTACATCAACAAATGGATTATTAAAAACTCTTTGCTGAAAATCACCCCTATGAACAACTTCACCAGTAGCAGTTAATAATCTACCATTACTAAGTATAGTTTCATACATAAGACCAAAATTAGCATTAAATTCTGGGCTTTTAGCAAGTTTATTACCTTTTAAACTTTCTCTTAAACTATATCTCATTGGCTCCTCACCAAAGAAATACAATTCAGCTCTAACATTATCTAGAGCCTGATAATCTGAAGTTATTTCAGTTTCTAAGAATGATAATCTTAAATCAAATGAGAGACTTTCAGAAATCAAGCCTATTAACTCGACCTCTAAGCCGCTCATTTCTGATTCAGGAATATTAGCTACTCCGCCTCGATAAACATCGGGATCAGTAGATTGAAATTGAAGATTTTGATATTCGTAATAAAAAGCAGATATATTTGCTCTTAATCTATTATTAAGAAGGTCTGTTTTTATTCCAATCTCATAAGCATCAATTGTTTCGCTATCAAAAAACGGGAATACAAGTTGAGGTGCGGGTTGAGCACCAAAATTTTGTTCATCATCAACAGGAAAACCGAATGTTAAATTACTTCCGCCAGGTTTAAAGCCTTTTGTGAAAGAAGCATAAGTCATAGTGTCAGAATTTAAATCATACTCAATAGCAATTCTTCCAGTTGTTTTTTCGAGATCATCTTCGATCAAATATGATTGCAATCCAAAGAAATTAGTTACATCACTCGAAAAAGTATCTTCTGTGTATCTAAAGCCTGTGATAATTCTTAAATTATCAAGAGCATTAAATGTTGCTTGGCCATATAAAGATTTTGACTCTCTTGTTGGATATGCATCAGAAACAAAGCCTAATTCTGCTCCATAAGCAGCAAAGCATATTCCCTCAAATGGATTTGTTGCGCAAATTGGAGCATGTACATAAGGTGTAAATTGACCATCCATTAAGGATATTAATTTAACATTATTAACATCTTTAACTTCATATATATGATTTTCAATTTCGTGATCAAAATAAAGAGCTCCGACAATCCAATCAATCGAACCAAATAAAGGTTCATTTGAAACAAGATTTATTTCAAAAGTTTTAGTTTCAACAATAGATATTTCTGGTCGATATTCTGCAGCAATATATGGAAGGCCCTCTAACGGACCACTTCCATGAACATCACCAAAATTATGTCTATCGTTATCTCTTTCAACATAAATATCATCCTCTTGTGAGCTTGCTAAAATTTTTAAAGTTGCTACCCCAAGGTCAGATTCAAAGATAGCCCCCAAAATTTCAGATGTAAGTTTATAATTAGAAGCAGAGTCTTGTGCTAATTTTCTAGGATTAGGCGTTTTATCATCTAATCCTTTCATAGCAGCACCATTGTTATCTGCATCAAAATATTGAAAAAATAATCTTAAGCTAGAAGAGTCGCCTGTTTCAATTAACCAATCTGACCTTAAGCTTATATGGCTTGCATCATCAAGATCTTGTCCATTTATAACATTATCACTAAAGCCATCTCTCTCTGTAATAACAAAAGAATTTCTTGTAGAAACAGTATCTGAAATAGGAAAATTAAAAGATCCTCTTGATTTAACTAAACCATAATTTCCAACAGTTAAATCTGCCTTACCTTCAAAACCATCAGAAGAAGGAAGTTTACTAATAACATTTATTGTGCCTCCAGTGGAATTTTGTCCAAATAATGTGCCTTGTGGTCCCCTTAATACTTCTACCCTTTCAATATCTATAAAGTCTGTTCTAAGAGAAAACTTTGAAGCAACAAAAATACCATCCATATGTAAGGCTACAGATGGCGCAGCAATTGCATTTTGATTTGTTTCATCACCCACACCTCTAATCGAAATAACTGTTTTATAGCCTTCATTTTTTGCTACAGTTAAGCCAGGTGTTATCGCGCTTAAACCAACGAAGTCTATAATATTTTTAGTTTCTAGCTCATCAGAGCTTAGCGCAGTTACTGATTTAGAAACATCTTGCAAGCTTTCGCTTCTTTTCTCAGCTGTAACAATAATTTCTTCAATTGAAAAAGAATTATTAACTGTCGATTGACTATTTATATCAACAGCCTCATCAGCCTTGATTGCGCTTGAAATTAAGATTGAAAATAAAAGAAGAAGAGTAGAATTTTTAAGAATTTTGAATGTCATTTGTCCCCGAATAAAAAAATAAGTTCATAAGAGATTAAGCAAAAACTATGCCATAAATTTAAGATTTTTTAAATTATATTGATTCTATTTTTAAAAAAATTGTCTTTTATTTTTTTATAAAAAATATGTTTTATTTAGTAAATTTTCAAATAATATTTATTCATGATTGATATTTTAGATAGCCTCTTCAAGCTTAATGTAAATGGTACAAGCATTAAAAAAGAAATCTTAGCAGGTTTCACAACTTTTATAACAATGTCTTATATAATTTTTGTAAATCCACAAATTATGTCTACTACAGGAATGGATTTTGGAGCAGTTTTTGTTGGGACATGTTTAGCTGCATCAATAGCATGTTTTATTATGGGTTTTGTTGCTAATTGGCCTGTAGGGTTAGCTCCAGGTATGGGTCTTAATGCTTTTTTTACATATTCGGTTGTAGGTGAAATGGGTTATTCATGGGAAACAGCTCTTGGTGCTGTTTTCTTATCAGGCATCTTATTTTTTATTATGAGCGCAACACCATTGAGAAAATGGATGATTGATAGTATCCCAACAAACTTAAGAATAGCTATGGCCTCAGGAGTTGGTTTTTTTATTGGTTTTATAGGTTTAAAAAACGGAGGAATTATTGTTTCTAATAATGCAACTTTCTTAAGTCTTGGTGATTTTTCTAATATTGAAACATTACTATCTGCATTAGGTTTTTTGCTAATAGCAATTTTAACAATTAGAAATATTAAGGGATCAATTATTATTAGTATTCTAGCAGTTACACTTTTATCGTTAACTTTTGGTCTTGTAGAATTTAATGGAATAATTTCTTATCCACCAAGCTTGAGTCCTGTATTTTTACATTTAGATATTATTGGAGCAATTGATATTACAATGATTTCCATAATTGCATCATTTTTGTTTGTTAATCTCTTTGATACTACAGGAACATTATTTGGAGTAGCAACTAGGGCTAACTTTATTGATGAAAAGGGGAATATCTCTAATCTAGATAAAGCACTCAAATGCGATAGCAGTACAAGTATTATTGGAACTTTTTTTGGGTGTGCTCCAGTTACAAGCTATGTTGAGAGCTCATCAGGTATAGAAGCTGGAGGAAGAACCGGACTCACTGCAATAACTATTGGTTTTTTATTTTTATTTTCAATTTTTTTATCACCTTTGGCTAGTATTGTACCTATATACGCAACATCTGGAGCATTGATATATGTATCACTTCTAATTTTATCCGGTGTTCAAAATTTGGATTGGGAAGATTTAAGTGAATTAATACCATCCTTAATTATCATAGTCATGATACCTTTAACATTTTCTATTGCTGATGGTATATCGCTAGGCTTCATAGCATTTATAGTTATGAAAATTGCCTCTGGAGATATAAAATCAATATCTTCAGGAGCTTGGTTTTTAACTGTAATTTTTGTATCAAAATTTATATTTTTGTAATTCTGTTATTACTGCTTAGTTTCAATAATTATTTTAGTATTAATTTTTTCATCAGAATCACCAACTCTAATTCCAGATATTGGTATGACATCTGAATAATCAAATCCTACAGCAAGTTTTACATATCTATTATCTGGTGAAATAGAATTTGATATATCAAAGCCAACCCACCCTAAATGCTCTATATAAACCTCAGCCCAAGCATGACTAGCATCTTGGATGTTAGTATCATCAAGCATTAAATAACCACTTACATATCTTCCAGGAAAACCTAATTGCCTTATACAAGATAGAAATATATGCACATGATCTTGACATACGCCAAATCCAATTTTGATTGCATCTTCACATGATGTTTTTATAGATGTTTTTCCTTTAGAATATTTAACTAAGTTTAATATATAGTTTGATAAATAGTTTAATGTTTCAATATCTGATTTAATTTTATTTTTCCCTTTTTCTATATTTGAAATTATTTTTTTTACTCCATTACCTGGTCTAGTGTAATTGGTTGATGAATACTTAAATAAGTCTAAAGGAACCTTATCATCATGTTTACCAACAATACCTTTTGAGTCATTGATGTATAATCGTCCTGAACAAGAAATTGTTATCTCTTTGGTGTCGTCTTTTGTTTTACAAAGATGTACTTTATTGCTTTGATAATCATATGTTTCCAATTCAATTGAACCGCCCTTTACATCGATATCCCAATTTAAAACTTTCTGATTTTTTTCGTTTCTTGGAGTAAGTCTAAGTTTTTGTATAGCAGATAGAGGCGGGTTGTTATAATTAAAGACTGTCTTATGTTTGATTTTAAAAATCATTATCTTAAACTAGATTAAAATCCCTGGATATTAATGAGTGTATCTCATTATTTTGATTAGCAAATTCTTTAATGAACTTATAAAGCTTCTTATTATGAATAGTTCTTATAATACCGCTAGTAAGTTTATTTTGATTCTTTTTCACTAAATTATAAGATTTATATTTTTTTTTATATGTAGATTGCAAATATTCTAAATTGGATAAAATTTCTTTATTACAAAAAGATAATGATCTTGGCATCCTCTCATCAAATACCAAAAAATTAGTTATTGCGGCTGGATCTAAATATTCTCCACTTAGCCAATTAAATGATCTCCAAGCTGATAAAGATCTAAGTAGTATTTCCCAACGATTAAAATCAATTTTATTAACAACAACAGTATTTCTTAACAAAAGCCTATAATATTTGGTGTTTAAAATAGAAACCGTATTATTGCTTCTCTCAATAAATGTTCCAATTCTAATAAAGTTAAATGTATCATTCCTAAGCATGGTTCCATAAACAGAACCCCTGAAAACAGTTCCTGTATTAAGTATATTTTCTAGAATATCAGGTAGATTATTAATTTGAATTTGACGTTTAAGAAGTTTCTCAGAAGCCAACCAACTTTGATTCAAAGAATTGGAGACTTCTCGTGTAAGTGCCGTCCTAACAATTTTTCCATTTAGTCGAGCTTTTTTTAATAAATTTCTTACATTGTCAATATTATCTTCGTCTCTTAATAAAAAATTTACTACATTTTGAGTTGATGCAATATTATATTTCTTCTTAAAAACTTTAATCTGGTAATCTTCAATAAGGAATTCTAACAAGTCATTTCTATTATTTTCTTTTGTAGTAATTGAATAATGCAGTCCTGCCTGTATTTTTCGCGCAGTATTTTCTGCCCTTTCTAAATATCTGGCCATCCAATATAGATTATCTGCGTAGCGACCTAACATTATTGATCAACGATCCAGGTATCTTTTGTTCCGCCACCTTGACTAGAATTAACTAACAATGAATTTTCTTTTAAAGCTACTCTTGATAGACCTCCATTTGTTATCTTAATATCATTAGGCGACATTAATGCAAAAGGCCTTAAATCAACATGTCGAGGCGCTAACCCTTTTTTAGTTAATATAGGAACACTAGATAACGATAGTGTTGGTTGTGCTATATAATTAGTTGGTTTTGATATTAGTTTTTGCTTAAAATTCTCTATTTCTTTCTTACTGCTTGTTGGGCCAATGAGCATGCCATAACCACCAGATCCATGTACTTCCTTAACAACTAATTTAGCTAAATTTTCAATTACATATTTAAGTGATTTCTCTTCAGAGCACCTCCATGTCTTAACATTTTTCAAGATAGGCTCTTCGTTCAAATAAAATTTAATTATTTCAGGAATATATGAATAAACAGCTTTATCATCTGCAATACCCGTTCCTGGGGCATTAGCAATCATTACATTTCCGGCTCTATAAACATCAAATAATCCAGGTGATCCAATTCTACTGTCAGGGTTGAATGATAATGGGTCTAAATAAGTATCATCTATGCGTCTATACAATATATCAACTTGCTCTATTCCCTGTGTAGTTCGAATTACAACCTTATTATCTTCAATTAATAAATCACGCCATTCTAATAAATTTACACCCATTTCATCTGCTAAAAAAGTATGTTCATAATATGCCGAATTGAAGACGCCTGGTGTTAAAACAGCGACATTTGGTTTTCTAGTTGATGATTTTGATGTCTTAATTAATGATTTTAATAATAAATCTGGATAATCAAAAACTGGTTTAACATTATAAATAGTAAATAATTCAGGAAACATATGCATCATTGTTGATCTATTTTCAATCATATATGAAGCACCAGATGGTACTCTTAAATTATCCTCCAAAACAAAAAAGTTTTTTTCAGATGTTCTGACTAAATCTATACCTGAAATATGGGTATAAATACCACCTGGCGGCTTAAAATCGCACATTTCAGGTAAAAAAGCTGCATTATTATTAATTAACTTTGACGGAATTATATTTTCTTTAACAATGTTTTGTTTTGAATAAATGTCTTCTAGAAACATATTTAAAGCAATAAGTCTTTGAGTAATGCCTTTTTCAATAAAACCCCACTCTTTACTGTCAATAATTCTAGGCATTAAATCAAAGGGAATTAGTCTTTCTTCTGCCTCATCTTCACCATAAACATTGAATGTTATACCGACTTTTCTAAATAATTCTTCAGCTTTAATTGACTGACTCATTAACGAATTAATATTTTGATTAGAAAGCCAATTATCAAGATTTTTATATAAATTTCTTACTTTTTGACCACGCATGTTAAGCATTTCATTATACATAGGTATAAAGACACAATTTTCATGCCAAATTTAGAAAATTAATAAATAAGTTAAGAAATCATTTAATTAGGTACTAACTGCCAAGTATGTACCAAACATTTCCAAGAGCCATCTTCCTGACGCTTTAAGATATCTAAATAATCACTAGTTGTAATATTGTCTTGTAATGCTCCTTCAGACTGGATCTGATTAGCATTATCTTTAAAAGTTAAATATACAGTTTGACGACTTCTTACTATTGCTATGTCACCAATTACTTCAATATCATACTCGCCATCTTGGATTTTATAAGTAGCTGATTTAAATACAGGGCCAAGAAATTCTCTATAATTTTCTGCACCCGAAATAATGGGCCCTCCGGGTGGAATTAAAGTTATATTTTTATCAAGTGAATTTATGTATCCATCAATATTACTTGACTCAACTGCGCTATGCCAAGTTTCATATAATTTTTTTATTGATGCGTTATTATCATTATAATTAGAAATATTTTCTGCTTTTAAGGAAACCGTTTGACTTAAAATTATTAATAAGAAAAGACCAGTATGTTTAAAGAAATTTTTATATATCATATTTTATCCTAACTTTTTTACGAATTTTTCAATTTTCAATTTTTTTGGTGATGGAATTTTTTTAGTTGATGAGCCAATATAAAGATAACCAATAACAACATCACTTTTCTTCAATTTCAATGATTTGTTAATATGCTTATTAAAAGCCAAATGTCCTGTTCGCCAAATACTATAAAAACCCATAGCTGAACATACCAACATCATATTTTGAGCAGCTGCTCCAGCAGATAGAATCTGTTCAATTTCTGGTATTGGTTTATCTTTTTTGATATTTGCAATGGCAATTATAATTAATGGCGCCCTTAATGGAGCTTTTTTTACTTTATTTAAAAGTTCTTTACTAGGGTTTCTTTTAACCTTTTTAGTTACATTAACGAATTTTTTTCCAAGCTTTAATCTATCATCTCCTGATACCTCAATAAATTTCCATGGATTTAAACCTCCATGATCGGGAGCTCTTAATCCTGCCTTATAAATTTTTTTTAATTGGCTTTTACTAGGTTTAGGATCCTCCATTAATGGAATAGATTTTCTTGAAAGTATTGTTTCTATTGCATTCATAGGGGATTAATGAGTCCATGGGGTTTTTCTGTTTGGAGAAAAATTATCAGAATATGATTTAGGTTTAATTTTTCTTTTTTTCGGCTCAATTATTACAAAATCAATATTATTGCTATTTGCAAATTTGATAGCTTTATCCTTATCTGAAAACTTAATTTTTACCTTATCTTGAGTATTTGAAGAAGAAGTCCACAGCATTTTTTCGTCAATTATTGGTTTATCTTGCGAATTAAATTCAAGGAGCCAAAATTCATTTTTGGCAGATTGAGTTGCTGACTTTGCCGGTTGATAAATTTTAGCCTTCATTAATTTTCTAACCAACTTCCATGCGCACCAAATGGTACTCTTTGAGGTAGAAGAATTTCAGCGACAGGTTTATTCGAAAAGTCATCTGTATCAATAATAATAAGTTTGGATTTATTTTTTTCATTATCATGAACAATTGACATAACATATCCATCTTTTTCATCATTAGAATTAGGGTTTGGAGCAAATAATGGCTCACCACCTACCGTATGGTCACCAAGAAAATGATCTTCTCTTGAGCCTTTATCAAGATTATATTTAAATAAATGATTTCCAAATGTTAGCGTTTCGGCTTTATTGTTTAATTCCATTGCATAACCAATATTTGCTTTAAGGCCTATTTTTCTATCATCAACTCTAGCAAAATCACATGGCTTATCATCTATCTGTTCCTCTTTACATGTTTGAGAGTTTAGATCTATGGTCCATTTCCATAATTTACCAGTTGTTTCGTCTCCACCATAAATTTGATCCATACCCCCAACCATTGCTTTGTCTTGTCTGCATACATGTAAAATAATTTTATTATCTTCTTCATATGCATTCATTGGGTGGAATACAAAACATGGATTTACATCAATCCACTTAATGTCTTTATTAGTGCCATTTCTTGGCATTACTCCAAGTCTAGCGCCACATTCAGGTCTAAAACCAAAAGGATCTCCGCCTTCTACGGCTTTATCCATATCGAATACAAGTGGTAGGTCCATGAATATTACATAATTACGAGTAATATTCCAATCGTGCATCATTACAGGACGAGGTATGTCTATAGCTTCTGATTGAACTAATTCACCATCAGGAGAAACCCTATGATACATTAAATAGGGTTTGCCCATCATTTTGTAACCAAAAAACAACAATTCATTTGTTTCAGGACATACTCTTGGATGAGCCGTCATTGGTCCATCTAACTTTCCATCAAAATCATGATGGCCAATTGTTTCAAGGTCATTATCAATTACCCATGGAAAATGAGCCTCTTCTAAAGCTAGTATTTTGCCTGCATGACGAATTATGTGAGTATTAGCAGGAGAAGCTTTTAAATCAAAAGATGATGCCATCATATCCATATCATCTTCATAATAAGGTGTTTTTACATATCTATTTTTGTAATTAGCTTTTCCATTCTGAATATTAATACCATGTACCATTCCATTACCAAAAAACCAATGATCACTGTATCCAGATCTTGGATTCATACCATTTCTAATATATTGGCCATCTAATTCTTTTGGAATTTCACCTATTACTTCAAGCTCATCAATGCTTTTTTCTTTTTGAACAGGAGCCCAATTACCTTGCAAATGCCAATATTTTTTTGGATCAAGTTCAATAGGGGTTTCTTTTTTTGGTGATATATATTTCATAATCTTACCTAATATAGGGTCAGGTAATTTAAACATAATTTTTGCAGCAATAGATTGTAAACTCAATTTAACCTCTTTATAATTTTAAACATATATATCAAATATTAATTATTATGGGAAATGTTATGAAAAAAACTCTAATCGGTTTCTTTGTCTCAATATTTTATATTGGGTTTGTTTTTGCAGAGTTGCCAACTAAACCACTATTAACTCTTGAAACAGCAAAAATAATGGCAAATGAATGTTTAAGTCTTGCAAAAGAAAAGGGATGGAAGATCAATATAGCTATTTTTGAGTCCCCAGGGGCCTTAAAATACTATGCATCTATGGATGGAACTTATCCTGCATCAGAAGAAATCTCTCGATTAAAAGGTAAAACTTCAGCTGGTCTACCCTTTTCTACTAAAGAACTTGCTCAAATGGCATTTGATAATGAAGATAAAAATGAAGGAATAGTTACAATTCCGGATATTGCATTATTACCAGGTGGAGCTCCTATAATTTTAAAGGATGGCTATCATTTAGGTGGTGTAGGTGTTTCAGGAAGCAGTGGATCCAACGATGAAAAATGTGCATTTAAAGCAATAGAGAAAGGATTGGAGGTCATATATGATTAAGAAACAAGTATTTTTTTTAATTTTCCTTCTCATAACAACTAATTCATCTAAAGCGGAAATATTAACTGTTGAGGTTATATCGGAACATAAAAATGGACCAGTCTTGCTCGCTGTATACGATAAACGAGAATATTTTGGGAAAACTAAAGCAAATCAAAAAGCTAATCCAAAACATATCTTATTGGGCGCTAAAGGATTAATTGCAAACTACAAAGGAAAGGTTACCTTTGATTTACCATATGGAAATTATGTTATAGCCGGTATTCATGATCTTGATAATAATGGAGTATTAACTGGGAATTTTTTGGGAATGCCAAAAGAACCATTTGGTTTTTCAAATAATAAAAGGGGTAATTTTGGCCCCCCTAAATGGGAAGATGTTCTAATAAAATTTAGCGAAAGTAATAAGAAAATTTTAATAAATTTAAAAGGAATTTAAATGGATATAGATATAAATGATAACGAAGTTCTATGTTTTTTCAATTTTAGAAGCCCATATGCATATGTAGGAATAAAAAAAGCTCTTGAATTAGATATAACCCCTAAATTTGTACCCTTTTGTTATGTTCCAAAAGAAATATTAGAAGCCGTTACATTAAATAATCCCTATAAAAGAGATTATCTAATGGAGGATTGTAGAAGATTATTTAACGAACTAAATATTGATTTAGTTAATGAAATACCTGCAGATTGCAATTGGCCATCTGTTCATGCGGCTTGGTCAGAGGTTAACAAAGAAGGTAAAGGCCTTGATTTTATGTTAAAAATTTTTGAGGCTCGATTTAAAAAGGGATTAAATGTTGGTGATAAGAGTATTATCACTAATATTTGTAATGAGATTGAAATAAGCCCTGAATTAGCCTTATCAGCAATGGATAATGAAGATATTGATAAAGATCTAAAATCTCTTACTAAATTAATGAGGGAATTAAAGGTTTTTGGTGTTCCAACATTTATTTATAAAAAAGAGAGGTTTTGGGGACAAGATAGGTTGAATTATTTAAAAAATATATTAGATAAGTAAACTAGTGCATTATAATTACTTTATAAATAATTGAATTAATTAAATATATTTAAATTATTTTTTATATAAAAATTTATTCAATAATTTTTACTCTTTTTAGATGAATA
>CENZ01018902.1_pt1 | contig 12314 bp, 13 predicted proteins | sample 361341 | NCBI WGS metagenome assembly CENZ01 (sample SAMEA2619782, study PRJEB7988) | marine metagenome | biome: marine biome (ENVO:00000447); feature: deep chlorophyll maximum layer (ENVO:xxxxxxxx); material: "saline water (ENVO:00002010), including plankton (ENVO:xxxxxxxx)" | depth 50 m
ACCACCGTAGATTCTATGACAATGTTTTGCAACTTTGAACCCATTATGAGTGGAATAGTCTCTGAAGTCACCGTACATCTGTTCTACCAGTGATGTAGTGGGTACAACTATCAATTGTTTTCGGCCTAGTGCGTGGTGGTATCTGACTAGATTGTATATGATAAGACTCTTACCACTAGCAGTCGGTGATAGAAGTAGAGTTCTACCAGTGTTCACTGCCTCGTGAATGGCGTCCTTTTGATAGTCTCTTATTTGTAGGGGTTTCTTATCACTGTGTAGTTTGAGAACATTACTAAATTCTGTGACCTCTGCATGTGAAAACTTTTCACCTATGGGGTCAATATCAATTTGTATTTTATACTCTAGTTGTTTTGCAAACTTTATGAGGTGAGGTATGAGACCAATATAAAGTTCTCTTTTGTTTACATTGAACAATCTTATTTTGCCATCCCAATACCTATTGCGATAGGAAGGCATAAACTTAGCTCCTGGCACTTCAAATGTAAAAAAGTCGGAAATTTCTCGGCAAGTGCTATCTTCCGATTCAACGTAGACATGCACATTGTCTTTTTGTTTAACCCATATCATATTAGGCCTGATTGCGTCTTATTCCATTCCACTGCGTTTTTGATGTCCCAAGTTCTACTATTTAAACTTCTCAAAACCCTGTCGAGAAAGTCAACAACAGTTTCCAAGTAGACCACTTTGTCTGACTGCTTGATAATGTCAGGGTCACTTTGCAAGTGGTCACGCATATCTGTTCTAAGAACGGCATTTTTTCTCCAAGGTTCCCATCCAAGAGCATCTAATTCTTGTTTTGATAGTTCACCGCGATAGTAGTCGGACTTAACAGACTCCAATCTTTTCAAATCTGCATAGGCCTTTCTCAATTGCAGTTTTGCATTTGATAAGTGTATTACATATTTGGAGTGTAAGATAGGAGTTCTAGTAGATTCAGAACCTAAATCCAAGTCATCAATCTTGCAGTCCTCAGACCACATGTTCTGTAGTTCATTCAAAGTTGCCATAATAAAAACCTAATCAAATATTTTTTATAGTATATATCCTGTATTTAAAGGATGCCAAACCAACAAAGTATGGGGAATCCCCACCAGATAAATCAAAGTCTAATCCAGACAGTGAGGTTGGAAACATGTCTTTAAATTTAATTTCAACATTGGGATTGTCGTTTGAGTCTAAAACAAACAAACTAGCATCACTCACTTGAGCCGTTCCAGCAGATTTATCAGACGTAGACCCAGAACCCAAGGGAGTCCTGTATTGTTGTTTGTCAATAAAGTCTGTGTACTGTGAAGACCTCTCTGGCGAACCCAACCCTATCAACCAATTATACAATTCTTTGTAGTTTGTCATGTCCTCTTGTATGAGGAATCGTATAATCAAATCACCAAAACTTATCTTCTCGCCTGGGTATGGAATGTCTGCAAGCGGTGTCGCTTGTATAGGGAATCCCATCGATATGTCTGGGATGTTTGCGCCTTGGCAGAAGAACGACACATTCGGCATGTTGTGAACTTGAAACTTAAATCCATTAGGACGTAAGTAGTTCAACTCCTGAGAAGTCTGAGCCGTATAGGTGCCTTCGCCAACTGATAATGTAGGTGTGTAAGCCATATATCTATTTATAACGCATAAAAAAAGGGAGTCCTAAGACTCCCTCTAAAATTGGTTGATTAACTCAACTCTTTTACATAAGGTTTGTCACCTTAACAGAACGATAGTATTGGTTACGGTCAGCAGTAAATGTATCTGCGTCAGTAGTACCATCAGATTGAACCACATATGGGTTAGCAATCATACCGTATCTAGTCTTGAATCCAATCTTAGGTTGGAAAGTAGATGGGTCAATTGCACGAACCATTTGCAAAGGAACGTAAGGACAGTAGAAGAGTCCAGCGTCATAAGGTGAAGTTCCCTTGTATCCTACACAGTAGAACTGAGAAGCAGCACCAGTGTTTGCACTATATGGGTCAACGTATACTTTATATCGACCATTAAGTGTTCCAGCGAACGTGTTACCTGTGTCATCAACATTTAAGTTTGTTGAGAGAGCAGGAGTGTAATCAAGAACACCAGCCATAGAGAGTGCAGAAGCAACATCTGAAGAACAGATAATGAAGTTACCTTTACCCCTACGAGTATCTTGTGCGATTACGTTGGCATCTCTTTCAATGTTGAAGAGAAGACCTTTGAATCGTTCAACCGACCAACGACCATTTGAGTCAACGTCAAGGTCAAAAGTACCAGCAGTTGCAGTTGAAGCAGCACCTGTCTTAGCAACCTTGTAGATTGTTCGGATTACTTCGCGGTTAATTTCAGCAAGAATCTCTTGAGAAAGAATGTTTGACAATTCTGACTCAGCGTCAAGACCGTGAACTGCCTTGAGGTCTTGCGCCAATTCAACAGTATATTCTGCCTTCAATGCACGAGACTTTGCAGTCACAGTGGTTTTCTCAATTGAGAATGCCATTTGGTTAAGAGTTACAGTATCACCCAACAACTCAGCGTTGTCACGAGTAATACCTGTTCCTGTTGTATATGTTCCATCAACAGGGTTTGAACCAGCGTGGGTTCCTGTTCCAGCGAAATCAGTATCCGCTTCGTTGAACAGAGCTTCTGTGCCAGTTTGTGAAGTATAATGCGACTTCATGGCAAAGATAAGACCTGTAGGGCCAGTCATAGGTTGAACACCACAGACATCATATGCCATCAGGTTAGGCAGCGCACGGCGAACTAGACTGATGAGGATGGGGTCATAAGTGTCAATTGCAGATGACATGTTATTGGCATGCACGGCTTCCGTGATACCTTTTTCTTCTTGGAGGGCCTTCTCTTGGTTCTCAAGAATTACAGCAGTTACAGACTTACGATACGGATCTGCAATCTCCTGTAAATCAGGATGGTCAAGAACTGGACTCCACTTCTTTTGGATTTCTTCAGAAAGATACATTTGGTAGTCTCCTATTTGGTTTTTGTTACCTGTATTTATTTATAAAAATTTTACTTTTTAACTTGTTTGGAAATCGCCTGAGCATACTTGTTGATATACGACCCTGATTCTTGTAGGTACGCCTCATCAACAGTATCGGTCAACTTTTCCGACTCAACCGTTTCCGTTAATTGTTTGGGGAAGTAGTTGTCCTTTACTACGGAAACCTTTTCAACGAACATGTCAGTTGTTCCAAATGGAACTTCTTCCAACAGACTAGTAAGTTTTTCCCTTTCGGTGACTGTCATGTCTTCGGAGACTTCAGTGATAACCTTCTCTCGCAAAATGCTTTCTTTCTCTTCTTTAAGAGAGACAGACTCAGCAAGTTGGTCATTAAGTTTACCCTTGAGTTCTTCGATTTCATTTTGCATCTCACCAAGGACATCATACTTGTCTTCTGGAACATCAATATAATGTTCGGAGAAAACACCACGCAAAGACTTGATAAAGTCTTCGGTAATTTCGGTGCGGAGACCACGTTCTATAGCAAGTTCGTTCTCCTTCATCCAATTTTCGGCAACATAGTTCATGTAAGAATCAATCTTTTGAACTAGTTCTTCCTTAAATGTTTCTTGTTCTGCAGCTACTTCTTCTTGGAGTTCTTTTTGAATTGTCTCCATTTCGTTAGCAATACGAGCAGTTACTACTGTCTCAAATAACGATGCAGCCTTAACTTTAAAATCTTCTGAGAGGTGTTCTTCGTCAGCGAAAAGATTTTGAATGTCGTTCTCAAAGAGAGTTTCTTCTTCTGCTTCCTCTTCGGACTCTTCCTCTGATTCTGCCTCTTCTTCTTCAGCGACCAATTCTTCCTCGTCTACTACTTCTTCCTCTTCTTCGATGACTTCTTCTTCTTCATCCGCCTCGACTTCTTCCTGAGCACGAATCCCTTGTGAGGATTTTTGTGCCACTACTTTTTTGGGGTCTTCTCCATCTTCGTAGTTAGGAGCATCACCAGCGCCTTGGTTGGCAGGTCTAGGGGAGTCACCAATTTTTGATGCGGAAGCGGGGCCAATAGCAGAAGTCAATCCACCATGTTTGTCACCAGTTCCACTTAAATCTTGAATTTCTGGATTAGGATTAGAATTACCCTGTGTAGGGTTGGTCTTGTCAGAACTTGTAGCATTTGGCTTCAAGTTTTCTGCAGCTCCAGCCTCATCCAGTTCTTGAACTTCCTCGTTAAGTGCCTCTTCAACTTCTCGGCCTTTAGAGAGGAGTTCTCTGACTTTGCTTTCTACGCTCATGTTAGTTCTCCATGTTTGATTTTGCGTTACTGTTAATTATTTATAAACTTTTAGATTTTGGACAGCTTATTTAAGAATGAACTGAACACTTCCATCTTAGCTTCCTCTAGTTCACGAGTCGAAGCCCTCTTGATAGATTTGTAAGCTTGTTCAATATCTTTTTCCATCCAAACACCTTCAACCATAACCCACTCTCTGTGTTCCATGATACCTCTTACAAATGCATCAGGGGCCGAGGGGTCTGCAACTATGTCAGCAGCAGTTGAAAGGACAAAATCTTCTTGCACCTCATTGACTCCATCTCTTTCCTTCAAGGAACCAAGTCCTCTGGATGAAACACCAAGAGATGCACCCTCATCGATTAGGTTCTTTACGATATTACCCATCGGAGTGTCTAAAATCTTTGCCTTACCAATCCAGTTGTTTCCACTCTCTTTGAGAGAAGTAATCATATGGGAAACTCTATCTAGATTGAGCGTGGGGCCATCTGGGTGTCCTAGTTCTCCCATCGCCCTCTTTTTATCGATAGCTTCAGAAGTATATCTTTTAACTTCCTTTTCCATAATCCCCTTGGGGTATACTCTGCCGTTTCGATTTTTTAAATTTGACTGAAGAAATACACCTTCTATGTACAGGTTTTTCTTACCGCCTACTTCCTCAGTTATATATTGTATATCTTCAGATACCTCTGTAATTAACTTCATTATCCTAAGTCTCCATCTGCGTCTTGGTGTTGTTGTGAGCCATATCCATCAACTTTAGCAAGATTAACTATGACTGTTCCACCATTTCCGCCGGCAAGTACAACTTCTACATCAGAAGCATTTTCGTCAGCGTCACTGAACCCATTGAAGTCAAGTGACCCAGACTCGGTAAGTCGGTATAAAACCACACTGTTACGTTGTACTGTTGCGGCTGTTGAATTAGCTAGTGTCCACTGGATTCCTCTGATATTAGCTTTAGGGGAACTTTGGGTCTCCGTACTTTTCTTCAGAGTGGTAGCAAGAGCAATTGTGCCAGTCGCATCGTCCCCACGAACGGCAACCACTCCTTGTGTCTGAGTAAGTTTTAAAACATCAACTACGACTGCCATCTAGTTTCTCCTAATATCCTTTTTTCTTGTGATTGCCATGCGAAGCTTCTTCAAGAACCTCCAACGCATATGTCTCACATGTTTCTATTCCATGTTCAAACATTACACGATACCAACCAACATATCCGATACTGTCTGGTTCTGCATGTTCTCCCATCATGGGTTTACCTTCACCAAATTTGGGGTGAATGACCTTTGTAGCACACATGTGTGTGAGTTTAGGGTCTTGAGAACTACCCTGTTTAGGTGGAGTTACATCTCCCTCTATACCGTCTTCAGCGGGATGGTTTGCAGTAGCTTTATCTTTACTAGCTTTTTCTACTGGTACTGCTTCTTCCCTAAATTGTCTAAATGTCCTCATCTGAAACCCCTTCGTTTTCTTCTTCTGTTTCTGCAGCTTCTTCCGCATCACCAAACAGGCCAGGTAAAATTTCGGCTTTACGTTGGGCCACCATGTCATCGGCCTTACGTCCAATCAGAGAGTTGAATGTATCGTTGGCACTGGTGAGGTCACCATCCGCCCACTGATCCATCATCTTCCTGATACCTTCTTGAGTCGCCGTATGATCTGCTACGTTGACTTCAATGTCCTGTGCTTCTGCTGTTTCACTCATTATTGTCTCCTATATCATTATCTTGTGGCGTACTAGCTGCCAGTTGTGAATCTATTAATGCGATTTCATCATCGGAGAACCGCAAGATATTTTTCTGCACATACTCCTTACTAAACATTTGTCCCACAAATGGGGCAACACTGTTTAAAATCTCTAGTCTACTTCTCAAAACTTCTTGGTCTTTCGACTCAGTGTAGTATGCATCTGAAGCAAACTTATACATCAAATCCTCTTTAATTTCTGGCCACTCACCTTCTTGAATGACTCCTTTGAGGATTAGTTGAGACTTGAGTAGGTCATCAAAGATGCCTGTAAATCTCCTTCTCAACTTCCCAATGAACTTTGTAAATTTAAGTTCATCTCTTGTAATCTCAGCAGACCGACCAAAGTTCAGTCCTGCTTGTTGTTCCAATCTTGAAACAGGTACGTTTAGAGATTGATATAACTTCTTTTGGAAGTAAACTACATCTTCAATCTCACCTAAGTTCTGACCGCCTGGCAATGTTTGAATTTCTGTTCCTCTGCCACCTTCTTTTCTTGGCAACCAGAAGTCTTCAAGCATTGACATAAACTTCTTGTCATCTCTTATCTCACCAGTATCAGAATCATAAACCAGTTTATTCCGATATCTGTTCATAACATCTTTTAGATATTGTTCCGCCTTTCCTGTGGGCAGATTACCAACATCTATATAAAAAATTCTTCTTTCGGGGGAACGTGTGATACGATAAATCACCACTGCGTTCTCCATCATTCTCAATTGGTTAGCAGGGCGTATCGCTTTGTGTAGATAAGACAATGGTATGTTTTTATCTTGGTCAACCAAACCAGATGTGCAATAACACACAGCGTCTTTACTAACCTTGATTGCCTTATCATTTACTACATCAGTTTTATACTGTTGTCCACCTTGTAAGGCAATACCTTTTTCATCATATACAAAATATTCTAAAACATCTCTGACTAGAGTTACTTGTGTCTTTTTATCTTTTTCTTTTTTTACTTCTCTGACCTTTCGGATTTTCCTTGGGTCAACATACCTTATATCTTTAAGTCCATCTTTCGGTTTATCTTGGTCAATTACTTTATGAAAGTAAATTCGGCCATCGATATACCATCTCCTAAAGTAATCTTGAGCTCTTGTGTTAAAATCTAACAGAGTCAAGATACTGTCGAACTCAGCGGCAATAGCTTTTTTCACTGTTGCCGACTGATTCAGAGCATCCAAATCTAAGACTACAGGTTTTTCGTCATCTAAATTAGATATCGAATCATTTACGACATCCTCTATAGCAGCATCGACATCACCCATCATGGAGATGTCCCTGTATCTTTTAATTAACTGGCTTTCGTTATTCGCGGTTCCTTCTATATCAAAGTAGGTTCCGTAGTAACCACCAGCCTTTATACTTTCTAACGAGCCCTCGTCATAGGGAGCAACAAAAGACTTTTCTCCCTTCGATGAGCCTTTACGCTCTATCTTGTATCCAAACAATTCCATAATTTATCCCTTCACAACTGTAGATTACTCTACATCATAATGTGTGTATTGCCAAGTCACCGTAAATTCTTCAAAAATATCATTTTGTGCATAATTCAATGCAATCTCAGACATCTGGATAGGAAATGCGTTACGCAATGTGTATGTTCCTCGCGGAAGCACTTTGTCATTTCTATCTAGATGTTCAACAACTATGTCGGTTTGATAGTCACGAGGAGTAAGCGTTCCTTCATTGGTTTGGCGGTCATTCATACCGTTCATCCAATCTTCAAAAGGAGCTCGCAAACTGAACTCTGAGTCATTAACGACAGTTATTGTCCAAGGATCAAATATTCTTTCTCCAGCAAGCTTCAACTCCCTACCACGATATTGTATGATAGCAGGATTGACATTAGATGCTGGAAGAGCAGCGCCTGTTACTAGCAGACTATAAGATGGGTCAGCACCAACCACATAAGCGGGGAACGCAAGTTTCACCCGAAACTGGTTAGGTCTGGCACCACCGGCGCCTAGTCTTGCCTTAAACTCTTCAATATTCATCGACTCTTATCTCCTAACTTTATTTATTCGTCTTTTTAAGCACCAAGTTCTTCAAACGATATACCAGTTCTAGTAGCAACAAACGTCAAGGTGATGAAGTTTATAGACTTGGCAGGTTTAACAAATATATCAGCCCTAAATTCGTTTGCATCTATGACTGCCGCTGTGTTGTTCGTTTCATCACAAACAACTCGGAAGTCATAAACTCCCCTTCGGCCTTGTACGTCACGCAAGAACGGCTCAACTAGTGCAACAAACTGTGCCCTTGTGAAGGCGTCATTGAACTCAAACAGTTGGAATTTAGCAGCAGTTGCGATTGCCTTCTCTAAGACAATAAACAATCTACGAACATTGATTCTGTTAAATGCAGATGGTTTATCTAGCATAGTCTTGTCACCAAACAAAAGTATACCTTGGCCTGGAGTGTTGATTACAGGGTTGATACCTTTTGAATACAGACTATCTCTATCTGCTTTCTTAGGTGACCATGCGAGTTTAATCGCATTTTTAATTTGTCCTCTGTTCAATCCAGCAGGAGAGAACCAAGGGTCATCTGTGTTATCTGTCACAACACAAGTTCCGGCAGTGTCACCGTTCAAAGGAACGTAAACATATCGGTCATTGTATCGGTCATACATGTATTTCCATCCACTGTCCATAACAGCGAAAGATGAACGAGTATATGCACCAAAGTCTCCAGTAGCAGTGATACTTGTTACCTCACTACCCTCGTTGTTTACTACACTAGCTCTTTGAGGTGAAAGGAATATCATGCAATCTTTTCGTATCTCTGCAACATTATCGATGATATAATCACCAGATGTAGTTCCGTGATTAGATGCCATAACTAACGAGACATCAACTAACTCATCGTTAGCAAACAATGCATATCCTGACTGAACATCACCAGCTGCTGGTGAGGCGTCTACACCATTAATGAGACTTATAATCTGGTCTGTTGCGCCTGCGAGTAGAATACCATACACTGTCGAACCAGAACTTGAAGTTCCAGCATTCGTCCATGCGGTAGGATGATCCATCCAGCGAATCCATTGAGACCTTTGATTTATTACTTCTTTGTAATAGTTTGTTTGGTTTACATCGTCTTTTGCGTCAGATGCTTTTGACAATCCAGCAAATTTTTCAAGAACTGTTCCAGCAGTTCCAGTTATTGCACCGTCTTCGTCAATAACTATAACATGAATCTCATCAAATGTTGCTCCATTTGCAGTTGCCCACGTTGTAGTGGTGGGTGTGGATTCAAAATCATCTAGATAAGTCCACTGAGTTGCCATTGTAGCAGTAGCGGCGACTGATCCTGTACCATTAGCAGTAATAGTAACAGCAGGCGCACCGATATATCCAAAGCCTGGGTTTGTAACTGTGATTGCGGTTACGTTGCCTCCAGCAATAGTAGCGGTTGCAGTTGCCTGAACCCCGCCAGCAGGAGGAGCAGCGATTGCCACTGTAGCAGAACTTCTGTCACCAGCACTGTCGGTAGAGTCTAACGCAATGGAAGCGATACTAGTTACTGTAGAAGAACCAATGTCAGCGATAGAAACTTTGAGTGAATTACCCAACGTGCCTGCATACTTTGCCGCCCACGGCCCTACACTTGCTTCACCTCCATCATAACTTGCTTCATATTGGGTATCGTTTTTGATTTGTACAGCGGTTCCTTCTGATACCGCATTTCTAGCAGCAGCTCCGATTTCTCTTATTGTTAAACAATTAGACCCATACGCCAAGAAACTAGACGCGACTAAAAAGTCTGTGTATACAGATGCTGTTGGTTTGCCAAACCTATCAACTAAATTGTTTTCGGAGTCAATTGATATGATCTCATGAGCAGGCCCCCACTGAAAATCTCCCACTATGCCACCAACCGTAGTGGCAACAGCTGGGACAACATTCGTGAGGTCTTTCTCTTGGACTAAAACTCCCGGCGATAATTGGAAAGCCATGTTGTTCTCCTTCGTAATTCGGTTTTTATGTTACTAAAAATAGTGTTCCTGACAATTATTTATAAAAAATGTTTTCTCTCGTCCGTCCACATCCAGTAGTCTCCATCTATCACTTCAGCCTCTGGTTCAGTTCCATCCTCTACAAAACCAAATGGTGTTAAATCATTTTCTATCATTCTCGTTTGAGAGTTATACAAACCCTCTCTGATGTTAACGTCCGTCAAGTCCTTGAAAAACATTTGTGTGGATAACCACGCAAATAAGACCATACACATGGCCAAATCATCATGGTATCCCTCATCTGATGCAAAGGTTCCACTTCTTTCTACAAACGTAGACAGTTCACTAATGCAATCAGCGTCCCATATCAAAAATTTGGTTTCTTCGACTAGACTTTTTAGTGAGAGACACCCCTGTCTCTTCACTGCTTTTGATGTCCTAACCCCCAGAGTAGTTTGTTTTCCAAAGCCAGGCGAAACATATTGTTTATTTTTCTCTTGGACTGTGGAAAATATATTTTCATACTCTAGTTCTTGATGTAGGATATCTACTACTTGTTGGCCTATGTCATTATTTTCTATTAGAACATAAGCGTTGTTGTAATCTCGGGCCACTTTTGCTATGTAATCAGGGAACAAGAGTGGCGATACCTTGTTGTCCTTGTATTTGCCTACAACTTTGAAAGGCATTTCAGTAATGTCAATTATGACAAATGCTGAAAAGTCACCACCGATACCCCTAGAAGTATCAACAGTCACTACATAGTATTTATTCTCTTGAGGTTCTTCATAGATGTCTAGTCCATCCTTTTTATAAATCGGGTCTATGGACGACATCATAGACAAAGCTTTACCACTAATCAATGTGTTGGTTGAACCCAAGAACTCACACAAAACTTCTTGGTTGTACTTTACCTCACCTAAAAGTTTGAATTGTTCCTCTGCCCACGCATCATCACGGCCTGGAATATCAGTGTATGGGATGAACATATTCTCAAACCCATTCGCACCTTTCTCCGACTCATTCCAAAATTTCCAGAAATGATTATATCCCAGTGGCGTAGATGTCAATAGAATCTTTGTTGTCTCACCAGCAGAGATAGTAGGATATACAGATGCGAAAAACTCATCTGCTATATTGTTTGGTATGATTGCAGCCTCATCGATGTACAACCAATTGACTGACTTACCCCGAATACCAGAAGCAGTGGTTGCTGATGTGAACACGCGAGAACCATTTTCCAAATCAACGTCACCCTTATTCCATGTCTTTACACCCTGTTGCATCCAGATAGGAAGGTTCTCATACATAATCTGATATCTGTTCAACACCTCACGAGCAGCAGCAGTCTTGTTTGCCATGATGGCAACATTCTTATCATCATTGAAAATCGTGTAGTGTAGGATACATGCAGCTGCCGTAACTGTCTTTCCTTGCTGCCTACCTTCCATGAGAATAGTCTTACGACCTTTCATTATGAAGTCAACTTTTTTCTTTTGACATTCATACAGCACGAAAGGTTGTAACCCTCTGTCTAGAGTTACTATCTGGCAGTAGTTCTCAATAAAATAGATAGGGTCATCTTGACACTTTACAAATTCTGTGAGTTCATCCTTTGTAAAATGGTGTTGATATCCTAAAGACTTTAGATTTGGATTACCATGATATGAAGCTTCATTCATCTTGTTCTACGTCTATAACCTTCTGTTCATCACGCAATGCTTTAAGTATTTCTGTGGTTGTTCCAGCAAATACGACATTGTTCTGAGTAGTTATCTTCTTCTCAGTTCCATTATTAGTATCCAGTTTTTGTTTTTGTACTTGGACATCCATGACATCTTTAGCCTGTTCGCCCATTGTTTTTATAATCTGGCCAGCAACTTCGTATGCACGAGGGTTATCACTATTCATCGCAACATTCAGTATACCCTCAGCTGCTTGCTCACTATAGTTCATTGCTTTCTCTAATGTATCTCGTGCCTTCTGAAAGTCATCTTCAACATTATTTTCGCTACGGACTGCTGGGGGGTTCACCTTCTTTGTCTCAGTCATTTGAGTTTGAAAGGTTTTATCTAGTGCATCAAATACTTTATTGCGGTTCATTATGTGAAACTCTCTTCAAATTGTTCTATGAATCTGTGGGGGTCATCTGCATCTGGAGAAGCCTCATAGTTTGGCGGTTCTTCAAAAGTTATAGTCGGCGCTTCTGAATATCCACTACCAGCATCATCGATAGTTATCGCAGTTACCACCCCATCTGTCAAGGTAGCACTAGCCCTCGCGTTCCCCGACAAAGTTATATTTGGGGGAGAAGTATACCCAGCGCCACCATAAGTTACTGTGAATCCTGT
>CENZ01166343.1_pt1 | contig 12296 bp, 13 predicted proteins | sample 361341 | NCBI WGS metagenome assembly CENZ01 (sample SAMEA2619782, study PRJEB7988) | marine metagenome | biome: marine biome (ENVO:00000447); feature: deep chlorophyll maximum layer (ENVO:xxxxxxxx); material: "saline water (ENVO:00002010), including plankton (ENVO:xxxxxxxx)" | depth 50 m
CCATACTCTTAATATTTTTCCAACCAAACCCAGTGTTTTTAAATCTTGTTTAATCATTTTTCCAGATTTCGTTCTTCCATCAATTTTCATATCTCTCTCCTAGTAAATAACCTTTATTTCTTACTTTATCCTGTGGGTACCTATAGAGTACCTTATGTGTATCATTTGTTAACTGAGAGTAAATAATATTTAAGATACTAATGAACCTAACTTTAATCAAATACAAAAAAGCCCTGAAAAGTAAAAGCTCTAAAAGCTATACCTATCAAGGCTTTTAAGATGTGCTGGCGAAAAGATTCGAACTTCCGACCGGCTGATTACAAATCAGCTGCTCTACCAACTGAGCTACGCCAGCAAAATATGAATCTCTAATCTGGTTTCCTAGCCCTTAAAACCATCCTATCTGTATTTCTCTCTAGGGATGGATCATTATTCCTTAAAGTATGATCATCAAGAGGGTTATGAAGAATTTCATAGTTTTCCTCGACAGCAAAACCAGCAAGTGAAAGTAGTCTTAATGCTCTTCCCACTTCCATTCTATGAAGAGTTGATTGGGTTTGAAGTGCAGACTCATTATCTTGAGTTTCATTACCGATATGATCAACTATACCAAGAGTACCTCCTGGTTTTAAAGCCTGATAAATAGCAGAGAGATTATTCAATGCTACTTCATCTCCGCCATTTGTCAGATCATGAAAATTTAAGGCAGTAAAAGCAAAATCTGCTTCTTCGTCTAATCCACTCTCATTTGTGTTTCCAATATAAACGTCTACATTGCCTAATCTTTCTGCTCGCTCATTAGCTCCAGGACCTAAACGATCAGCGAACCTTCCAGGAATCTGAGAAATAACTCTGCCTTCAGAACCAACTGCAGCAGATAAAACTTCGGTATACCAACCTGCTCCAGCAATTACCTCAAAAACAGTTGATCCTGCATGAAGTCTTAAAAATTCTAAAACCTCTTTAGGTTTTCTATTAGCGTCTCTTGCTTTTTCCTCTGCAGGTCGATCAGCTGAAGCAAGCGCTTCATCAAATCCAGACGCTAGATGAGAGCTGGCTGTTAGTGAAAAAAATAAACAACCTAAGATTGTAATTAAAATTTTAAATGTCTTTGAAATAATCATAATATATAACCTCACTAAACTATTTTTTATGCCAAATACTCAAAAAAGCTAAGCCTTGGAGAACCAAATTAGGTTCAGAAAAAACTTTAACTTCTACACCCTTTTCATCTAATGGAAGAATCAGAGAGCTGTCCCCACCAGTAACAAACACCATATACTCATGGCCAATTTTGTCTTTCAATAAACTTAAAGCACTCGTAACAGAACTTCTTAATGAAAGGATTATACCATTAAGAATACAATCTTCAGTCGAATTTCCCAATAAATCTTTACCAAAAAGATTATTTTGAGATTCGAAATCATTCAGTTTATTACCAATTAATTGTAAATTAATATCTATATTGCTAGTTTTATTTACAAGGCTATTGGCCATAATATGAGATCCAGGCAAAATAAGCCCCCCAAGATGCTGGCCTTTCTCATCCACTGCATCAATAGTTAAGGCGGTCCCTAAATCGATAACACAAAAAGGCTTAGGATCATGAATAATTAAATTTCTGGCGGCTATCATTGAAATCCAACGATCTGCACCAAGTTTTAAATAGTCATCGTAAGCACATTTAAGTCCATATACTTCTTTATCTGTAGGTTTATCTATAAAAAGAATTGGGATATTCAATGATGAAATTTCCTCTCGATTAAAATCATCTAGAATAACTTTGCTTAACTCTTCTGAAACACTACTGATATAAATTCCATCAATTTTATCGAAATAATTATAGCCACTCTCTATTTTTTTAAGATATTCCTCTGTATTTTTTTCAAAAAAATCTACATAAAGTAAGCTTAACCAATTTGTAAACCCTGACTGTGTATAACTGGGAAAATCTTTTATTAAAGTTGAACTTAATAAACCTAAATGATGCTTTCCATCGTGAAAAGACAATTTAACATTTTCATTACCAATATCTATTAATATGTTCATTCTTCTATCTTCAAAAAATTCTCTTGGGTCATAATTAACTGCTCAATAAGTCTCGATACAAGGTAATTTCTATCATAAAATAAATCTTTAGTGGCACTGCTTAAGTCAATACTAGCATTACCTATTTTTTTATCTAGCCATTCTAAGTTAGTTTTTGTATTTAGGCCTAACCCAATCACTAAGTATAAATGATCATTCTCTTTGACTACTGACTCTACTAATATCCCACCCATTTTCTTGCCTTTAAAATAAAGATCATTAGGAGGTTTAATATCTATCTGTATATTAATCTCTCTATTAATCAATGAGGAAATACCTTTTCCAACGACAATAGGAAGAGTTGATAAATTCTTAACTTCTGCTTTTACTTTAGATCCAATAGTTAGATTAATGCTAGAACCAAAAGGAGAAGTCCAATTTTTACCTAATCTACCCTTTCCTTTACTTTGATACTCAGCAAGCAAGACTGTAAATTTTTCTATTTTATGGTATTTTTTATCTCTAAGTAAATAATCATTAGTAGAACTAATTTCGTTAAAGACTTTAATTTGGTTTATTTTTTTTTGATAGTCACTCTTTATAGAACTGAAAATATTTTTTTTATTTAAAAATATAAGTCCTCCATTTAGTTCTATCTCATTCTTACTTTTTCTAATCTTAAGACCCAAACTATCTAATAATTTTAAATCTTTATTTAATACATCATAAGAGATATCTAAATGATTAGAAATTTTACTTACACTATGTAGTTCACCATCAGATAATAGCCTTATAAGAGAAATATTATGCTTAAGCATATTTAAGTATTTATTTTTTTAATAATACTAACTTTTCTTTCTTCACCACTCATCATTCTACTAATGTTACTCCTATGGCTATAAGCTATGAGAATAGATATTGCTAAAGTAAGAATGAATAAATGATTATCTAATGAAAAATTTTCTAAGGCCAAATAAATAGCAGCAATAATTGGAGCACTAACAGTAGCAAGTCCAACAAATCCAGTTATCAATATAATAAATAGCCACATTGCTATAATTGGGGCAAAAATAACTGGAGCGGAGACAAACAAAACACCTGCTGCTGTAGCACCCCCTTTGCCCCCTCTAAAACCATACCAGATAGGCCAAATATGACCAACTATTGTAGAAAAACCAACCAAATATAAAAGTATATCTTGATCTACTAAAGTTGATATTCCTAAAAATCCTAAATTAAATGAAGGAAGGAAAAAACATACAAAAATACCTTTACTAAAATCAATGATTAAAACCAATAATCCAAATAATTTCCCTTGAGTTAGTAAAGCATTAGTAGCTCCTGCATTACCACTACCTTGCTCTCTTATATCTACTCCACCAAAAAATCTTGAAATAAAAAGAGCACCAACAATAGAACCAATAAAATAGGCAAAAATAACTTTAAAAATAATTTCTACCATTTATTAAATTAAACCTCTTCGTAAAGAGTACAGTCGTATATTCCTCTAACCTCTTCAGAATTCCATATCCAAAAGGCATCCCAAGTAAACGGCTCTGTAAGAGTTTCAGAGTCTTCTACAATTAACTCATAATATAATCGACCTTCACTATTATTAAGTGTAAATCTTTCAAAAGTTTTAACATCTGTCGTTTGAGAAACACCGACCCTATTAAAATATGGATAGTTAATTTTTGTTGTAACTATTTCTAAAGTATTGATATCAACCCATTTACCAATGGAGTGTCCTAGAGGAGAAGGTAGGATGCTATCTTGATTTTGCTCTTCCAAATATATAGTCCTAGTCACATCAAACTCTTCGGCCTTAAGTTCTATATAATTCTCATGCTCTATGAATTCAATTGGGTATGGATTGCCCATTGTATTCGGCATTCCTGGTGCGATACACTCTTGCTGAAGATTATCTTCATACTCATTCCATTGAGCTGCTAAAGATATAGCTTTATCAGTTAATGGGAAGTTTTCTGGGCCACCAAAAAACCACCAACCTCTTTCCTTAAAGCCCCAAGACCAAACTCTATAAAAATCACTTTCTTCTTCTGTACTTGCATTAGTAGGAGGGGCCTCTGGAGTGAACTTTCCAGCATCTGGCCATCTAGGAGTAGCATTTCTCGTTAATGGAACCTCCACTCCATTAGATAACAACATGCTTGTTAAGACCATTACATTATTCCTCCTTGTAGAAGGATTTCCTGCCAAGCTTATAATATCACCAACCTTTACATTATCTGCGGTTACCCCCCTTCTTCGCTGTCCACTTATTGAGCCACCCTCTGCTAACCAAATAGAATTAGGATCACCCTCTACTGTCTCAACCTCAAACATTACATGCGGATTCTTCCACAACATATTGATTATTTTTCCTCTAACTTCGGTAACTACACTTCGGTCAAATTCTGAAGTAGAGTGATGCGAAAAAATCACTGAAGGTAATAATAAAAAATTAAGAAAAATAATAAAACTTTTAAATTTTATACAGCTCATAAACATATTCATTTATTTACTCCTCTTACTAAATAAAAACTGTGAATTTCCTATTGATTTTTCAATAAATCCACCTTCACAATAACAAAAATAAAATTCCCACATTTTTATAAATCGCTCTGAATAACCTAAAGATCTTATAAAAGATAATTTAGAAAACATTTTCTCACGCCATTTTTTTAGAGTCAAAGCATAGTCTGGTCCTATCTCATCCCTATTAAGTAAATCAAAATTGGTTACCTCGGAAATAGAAGTTAAAAGCTTTGGTAGAGAAAATAAAGCCCCTCCTGGGAAAATATACTTTTGTATAAAATCGACAGATTTTTTTGCATTTTCATATTGATCATCAGCAATAGTTATGGCTTGCAAGAACATCTCCCCATCATCTTTTAGTAAATCATTACACTTTTTCAAATAAGTCTCGAGATAATTGTGTCCAATAGCTTCAATCATTTCAATAGAAACTAATTTATTAAATTTTCCATGTAAATCTCGGTAGTCCTTCTGTAGCAAAGTAATTTTATCTGAAAGATTCTCTCTATGTATCCATTGTTTTGCATATTCATACTGTTTTTTAGAAATTGTTGTTGTAGTTACTCTACACCCATAATTACTTGCAGCATAAATAGATAACCCGCCCCAACCAGTACCAATTTCTAGTAAATGATCAGAAGATGTTAACTTAAGACTTGAGCAAATTTTGTCTAATTTTTTTTCGGAAGCTTGATCCAATGAAATATCCAAATTATCAAAGACTGCAGATGAATACATCATCCTCTTATCTAACCAGACTTTAAAAAAATCATTACCTATATCATAGTGAGCTTTTATATTTTTTCGGCTACCTGATCTTGAGTTATTATTGATTAGATGAATCAGTTTATTAACTGGGCCTTTCAGTTTTCCCATACCTGAATTAATTGGATCCATAACATTTCTATTTCTTAAAAATAGACAGATCACCCCTGTTAAATTATTTGTGAACCAATAACCTTTCATATAAGACTCGGCAACACCTACACTGCCTCCAAATAAAATCATAGGATAGATTCTAAGATCCTTAACTTCTATAGTTAAAGCCATATCCTTATCATCACTAAAATTTCCAAAAGTCCAGCGCCCAGCTTCTTCTGCTACTATTAGCGTTCCAGAATTTATCTTCCTTAATTTAGAAAAAATTAGCGATCTACAAATTGAGTTAATTATCATTATTAATATCCTTCATTGGAGGCTCATCTATCATTGAGATATCGTTATTTTTTTCAGGGTAATCATGATAAACACAGCCTTTTAACCATAAAAAAAATGCCTCCCAATAGATCCCTATAATGATTTTAAAAGTTATTAATGGATAAAAAACTAATAATCTAAATAAACTAAGACTTGTGATATTTGTTTTTTTATTTAATGAGAGCGTAGCATCAAAAAATTTATCTTTTTTCTTAAAATTTTCCATATGCACAAGAATAGACTTAAAGGGTGAATTAAACTTCCAATCATAATCTAGATCCATACTCATAAAAGGAGATACATGGAAATCTTTCTTTAATTTAAAACTACTTACATTATTATTTTTGATACTTTTTGAGTTATTGAGTAAATAACAGTACTGATCTCCCCAAGGAGTATTATTTACTTCAGTAATTATAAACTCTAGATTCTTACTATCTAAATCAGAAAAACAGTAATAGAATGAAACTGGATTAAATCCATAGCCTAAATAGCTCATCTGGGTTAGTAAATAAATTCGTCCCTTAAATTCCTTGCTAGTTTCCTGCTTAATATACTTTCTTACACTTATATCTAGACTATCAGAAGGGCTTCCCATATGGCGTCTTCTATTAAAAGAAGCAAAATTAGGTTTATTGATAGACCAAAACCACTTATCTTTAAATATGTAATTTAACTCAGAAAGATCTAAATAAAACATAAATAATTTATACTTAAAATTATGGACAACGGGTGAAGTTCTTCTATGTCTTATATATCCTTCAAAAATACAACTATTCATTTATAACACTAGCCTCAAAATATTTTACTGCCTCTAGAGCACTTACAACTCCATCTTCATGAAAACCATTATACCAATAAGCACCACAAAAAAAGGTACGATTTTTATTAATTAAATAGTGATTTTTTTGAGCATTCACAGCATCATTTGTAAAAATAGGATGGCTATATTCAACTCTTTTGATTATTTTACTACTTCTTATTTTAGATGAATTATTCAATGTAACGCAAAAAGTATATTTAGAGTCAATTTTTTGTAATAAATTCATATTATAAGTAAGCGATGTCGACTCTTGTTTTTTTTCAGGTATATTATAGTTCCAAGATGCCCAGGCACGCCTATTATTTGGAAGTAAGTCTTCATCTGTATGTAAAATTGCTTCATTAGATTGGTACTTAATTGCACTTAGAGTGCTTTCCTCATCTCTAGAAGGATCTGCTAAGATTTTTAACGCTTGATCACTATGACAGCCTAAAAATACATAATCAAAACTTTGACGGCCTCTATCTCTAGTAAATATTTCTACTCTATCTGGAAATCTTAAGATTGACTCTACCTTGCTATTAAGCTTGATCTTATCTGAAAATCCTAAAACTAATTTTTCCACATAGTTTTTTGATCCACCCTTGATTACTTTCCAAGTAGGTCTATTAGCCAAAGATAATAATCCATGATTTTCAAAAAAATTTACTAAGAATTTTAGTGGCATAATAAGGATATTTTTTGGGTCTGAAGACCAAATAGCAGAAGACATAGGTAATAAATACTTTTCTATGAAATATTTAGAGTATTTCATTCTAGAAAGGTAATCACCTAGTAATATTTCTGAGTCAACTTGATTAATAAATTTAATTGAATGTGTATTAAATTTAAGAATATTTAAGAGCATAAGATGATGAGAATAATTTAATAAATTTCTTCTTTGTGAAAAAATAGTATTTAAATTTGTTCCAGAATATTCAAGACCGCTCTTTCTACAACTAACACTAAAGCTCATATCGCTTAATTGATCTTGGATATTAAGCTCTTCAAGTAAAGTGATAAAATTTGGATAGGTTTTATCATTAAAAACAATAAAACCAGTATCTATAGAAAACAAATCGCCGTCTAGATCAAAATCAATGGTATTTACATGGCCGCCAACATAGTTATTAGCTTCAAAAACAGTAATATCATGATTTTTATTTAAATGATATGCAGCAACATTGCTAGAAACGCCACTTCCTACTATCGCTATCTTCACCTCTATCTAGACTTTATATCTTCAATAATTTTCGCGAAACTAGGAAAAAATGAATTAGTTGAAGCGATATAAGAATCATATTCTTTATTTGTCTTCCTCATAGATTTTTCTAAAAGAGGAACTCCAGAAAATTTGAGTAGTAAAAGAGTCATCAAAACTGGAGAATATATTGACCACCACCCTCCTGAGGATAAGGCTAAAATATAAAAGCCCCACCAGATACAAGCGTTTCCAAAATAATTAGGGTGCCTAGTGTACTTCCAAAGACCCCTTGTCAATAATTTTCCTTTATTTTTTAGATTTGACTTAAACTTATATAACTGTAAATCACTAATAGCTTCAAAAGAGAAGCCAATTAACCAAAATAAAATGCCGATCAGGCTAACAAAATCAAGACTATCTTTGTCTGAAATGGTTATTAATAATGGCATAGAAATAATCCAAGCAATTACTGCCTGAAAACCAAAGATCAAATAAAGGCTCTTGAGCTCAAATAGAGGCTGATTATTTTTACGAATTGCTTTATATCTCTTATCTTCACCATGACCCCAATTCCTTATAGTAATATAAAGAGAAAGCCTGAGCCCCCACATAAAAACTAAAATAAGTACTAGGCTTGACTTAGGCCCACCTCCATCTAAGGAAAGAAAAAAAACTCCTGAGAACACTATGAACATTAGAGACCATAGAGTGTCTACTATACTTACATCTTTAACCATAAGAGAAATAACCCAAAAAATTATGGCGAAAATTGTAATTACGAATAATGAGAAGAAATAAATATTGAACTCGATCATTTTACTTAGCCTTATCTGGATATAGAATATCTAGTTTATTTGAAATATAAAATAATAATGGGAACATAATACTCCAACCTACAGCCAAAAGAGTATAACCTAAAGCCCTATCAAGAAAAATAACGCCACCTAAGCTTTCCCCAGCATAAAAAGAAAGAGGGCCTCCAAAAAAACCAAAGATAAAAAGTAAGTAAATTTTTCTATTCAGCCAAGATAAAGAAATTTTTATTGTAGTTGAAAAAGAAGCCCACATAGCAACTATCCAAAGAGGTGCAAAGCCAATAACAATATTATTAGAGCGATACTCTAAAACCTCTAAAATAATAATGAAATTTTCCCATAATAAGCCAATCAAACTAACTATTAAAACAAAAAACAATTCCTTTACGGGATTAATACTCCTAGCTAAATAAAAAAAGACAACAAAAAAAACTACTATAGGACCCAGTAAATATAAATTATTTGCCGCCCCAACCACACAAGCAAACCAGCCGAGCTGAAAAAATAAAAAATTAATAATCAATTTTGTACTCTCTTTTTAAATAGATAGTGAGATACTAACCATTCCTGTCCATTATCATATCCAAAAAGCTCGGCACATGACATGAAAAATATTCTCCATCGCATCCACCATAAGATCTTATTTTCCTCACCATATACTTGGCTTAAAATACTTAATATTTCACCTTTATTACCATCCATATTAGCTAACCAAGCATTGGAGGTTTTTTGATAATGATCCCCAGTCCAAACCCATTGCTTTAAAATAGTTAAATCATCTTGAAAATTTAGAGGGAGATCTAGACTCGGCATTATTCCGCCAGAGAAGAAATATTTTGCCATCCAATCATCATCATTCAACTCTATAAACTCATAAGGTACCAACCTATGACAAAAAATATGCATAAAAAAAGTGCCTTCCGGATTAAGCCATTCGGAAACTCTTTTAAACATTTCTTTGTAGTTTCTTATATGCTCAAACATCTCTATAGATATAATTCGATCATATGATTTAGAAGGAGAAAAGTAGTTTATATCTCTGGTTATAACTTCTAAATTTTGTATATTATTCTTTTTTGCGATTTTCTCTATCTCAATTTTCTGGCTCTTAGAATTTGAAACAGCAGTAAAATTTGATTTAGGATAATTTTTTGCATTCCTTAAGCTAAAGGATCCCCAACCACAACCAAGATCAAGAATATCCTCGTTATCATTTATCATAGCTCTTTTAGTTGAGATAGAAAGTGCAGATTCTTCGGAATGATCCAGAGAACTTTCCTCATTATCCCAAAAACCGCAACTATACTTTAAGCTCCTTCCTAATATTAGCTTAAAAAATTCTGCTGGTACTTCATAGTGCTGTTCATTAGCTAAATCTGGAACTAAAGCAACCTCACTATTCTGCATCATAGAAATAAATTCTTGTTGCGCTCTCATAGTAAGCTCTAAATCAAAAATTTTACTCTTATTGAGACGATCATTAAGTAGCCTTCTAATCCCTAATCTTATAAAAAAATCAGGGAGGAAAGAGCTTTCTGCCATTCTTATAATTATTTTTTTTACATAGGAAATCATATTTAGCTTTTCAATTTATAACCAGTTTTAAAAATCCACCATATAATAAACACACATGTAAAAAGAAATATAAATGACATAATAATGCTAACAAAAATATTTACATCTGAGACGCCATAAAAACTCCACCTAAAACCGCTTATCAAATAAACCACGGGATTAAAAAAAGTTACTTTTTGCCAAAATGGATCTAGCATTTCAATTGAATAAAAACTTCCTCCAAGAAAAGTTAATGGCGTAATAACTAAAAGGGGAATAATTTGTAACTTTTCAAACCCATCTGCCCAGATACCAATAATAAAACCAAATAAACTAAAAGTGAGAGACGTAAGTAACATAAATAGAAACATCCAAACATAGTGTTTAATAGATAAATCTACAAAGAAATTTGCTGTAACTAAAATTATTACTCCAACAATAATAGACTTAGTAGCTGCGGCACCAACATAGCCTATCACAATCTCGAAAGATGATATCGGAGCCGATAAAATTTCATAAATAGTTCCTGTAAATCTAGGAAAATAAATTCCAAATGCAGCATTAGTTACACTCTGAGTTAAAAGCGAGAGCATTATTAAGCCTGGGACAATAAACTCACCATAACTAATTCCTTCAATCTCAGGAATTCTTGAGCCTATAGCTGAACCAAAAACTATAAAATACAATGAAGTAGAAATGACAGGCGAGACTATTGTTTGGAAGAAAGTTCTCCAAGCTCTATCCATTTCAAACAAATAAATAGATTTAATTGAATAAAAGTTCATCTTGATTCACGCAATAACTTAACAAAAATATCCTCTAGTGAGCTTTCTTCTGTATCTATATCCTTTATTTTTATACTTAATGAATTAAGGGTAGAAAGTAAATTATTTATACCAGAACTAGTACTAAAACTATCATAAACAAATATAAGTTTTCCGCCATCAGGGCTAAGATCAAGCTGGTAATCTGATAATTGAGATGGTATATGAGATAAATTATTAGCTAGTTGAATAACTAACCTTTTTTCTCCAAGCTTTTGTACAATTTTATCTTTATCTTCGACAAGCACAATCTCTCCATTATTAATTATCCCAATTCTATCTGCTAACTGCTCAGCCTCCTCTATATAATGAGTTGTAAGTATGATTGTTCTTTCAGAGTCTCTATATGACTTTAAAGCTTCCCACATTGATTTTCTTAATTCGACATCGACTCCAGCTGTGGGCTCATCAAGAAATAAAATAGAGGGGTTATGCGATAAGGCTTTCGCCATCAATAATCTCCTTTTCATCCCTCCAGACAAATCTTGAACCCTATCATTTCTCTTGTCCCATAAAGATAGATCCTTTAGGATTTTACTAATATATTTTTTATCTTTGGGTAGGCCGAATAACCCTCTGCTGAAAGCAACAGTATGAAAAACTTTTATAAAGGCATCAGTAGTTAATTCTTGGGGGACTAGGCCAATCAGAGATCTGGTTTTCCTATAGTCCTTAATAATATCGTAATCATTAACATGAATGCTTCCGCTTGTTGCGTTTACAATACCACAGATAATATTTATTAAAGATGATTTTCCAGCGCCATTTGGTCCCAAAAGTGCAAAGATCTCTCCTTTCTTAATTTGGAGGTTAATATTATTTAATGCCTTAAAGCCACTTTCATAGGTTTTATACAAGCCCTCAATTTTTATAGCATTTGACACAAATAACACCTAAGTAAAAAATCGAAAAAAACCCTCTCAGTTTAAATTACCAAGAGGGTTTAAAATATAGAGCCTGGCAGTGACCTACTCTCACATGGGGAGACCCCACACTACAATCGGCGCTGAGCATTTTCACTTCCGAGTTCGGGATGGGATCGGGTGGTTCCTACTCGCTATAGCCGCCAGGCAACCGGTTGCACCTAACTATTTAAGTTAGATGCTAAAACTGAAAAGATCCGAAATGTCGCAAAGACTTTTTAGGTGTTATATGACCAAGCCTCACGGGTAATTAGTACTGGTTAGCTTCATTCATTACTGAACGTCCACACCCAGCCTATCAACCTCGTAGTCTTCGAGGTCCCTTAAGGGGGATCGAGTCCCCAGGGAAATCTAATCTTAGGGTGGGCTTCCCGCTTAGATGCTTTCAGCGGTTATCCCTTCCGTACATAG
>CENZ01046970.1_pt1 | contig 12287 bp, 11 predicted proteins | sample 361341 | NCBI WGS metagenome assembly CENZ01 (sample SAMEA2619782, study PRJEB7988) | marine metagenome | biome: marine biome (ENVO:00000447); feature: deep chlorophyll maximum layer (ENVO:xxxxxxxx); material: "saline water (ENVO:00002010), including plankton (ENVO:xxxxxxxx)" | depth 50 m
AGAGCTGGTGCTAATTTCCATGTTGCCATTAATAATGGAAAATTCCACGGAACTATTTGCCCAACAACTCCTAATGGTTCATGAAAGTTATACGAGTATTGATTGTTGCTTATCTCAGCTATAGAACCCTCTTCCGCTCTAATAACACCAGCAAAATATCTCCAATGATCGATGACTAAAGGAAGATCTGCTGCCATACACTCTCTTATAGGTTTGCCGTTATCCAAACATTCAGCTACAGCTAATAAGTTTAGATTTTTTTCTAACACATCTGCTATTTTGTATAAAATGTTAGATCTAGTTGTGATGTCTGTCTTTCCCCATTCAGGAAAAGCTGCGTGAGCCGCATCTAATGCAGCTTCCACGTCTTTTTCGTTCGATCGTGCTACTGAACAGATTTTCTCATTAGATATCGGGCTAACATTATCGAAATATTTACCTGATTTAGGCTCTACAAATTTACCATTAATGTAGTTTCCATATTGTGATTTAAATGGAAATTTAACCTTCAGATGAGAAGTATCTAGAACCGAAGACACTTTCATTGCTTCTGCGCTCATTTACTCTCCTTGTTATTGTTTTTATAAATCTTATTAAAAACCCATTTTGATCTAATGTAAATATTAACTATAAATATAATGAACAATATTTACTGATAATTATTAATTGTTTTAAAATTAAAAAATATATTTCAACTTTTAATTGAAATTTTTGTTATTATGATTTTTTATGAATAAAGATTTTTTTAAAAAATTAAAAATTTTAGATGGTGGGATGGGTCAAGAACTGCACGCACATGGTCTTGTTTCAAAAGGAACACTCTGGTCAACAAGTGCTATATTAGACGAAAAATATCATAAACTAATTGTTAATACTCATTTAAAATATATTGATGCTGGTGCCGAAGTAATTGTTACAAATAATTTCTCTAGTAGAAGAATAAGAATGGAGCAAAATAAAGTAAACCACATGTTTGAATATGCTAATAAAAAAGCTTGTGAACTTGCATTAGAAGCTAAAGAAAAATCAAAAAAAAATATTCTGGTTGCTGGAAGTGTGCCTGCCCAACATGATTCTTACAGGGAAGACACAAGGGATAAAAAAATTATTTATAAAGCTTTTAGTGATCAAATAAATTGTATTAAAGATTATGTAGATTTTTTTTATTTAGATGTTATTTCAAGTGGAAGAGAGATCGCAATAGCATCTGAAATAATAGAAAAATTTAATAAACCCGTTTTAGTTGGTGTTCATTTGTTAAAAAATGGAAAACTTCCATCTGGAGAGACAATAAATGAACTATTTGTGAAATATAAATCTTCAAATTGGATAGGAGTTATTTCATCATGTGTATCTATGGAAATTGCAGAAAATTCAATAGATGATTTTAAAACTCTAAATGTACCTTTTGGATTCAAGGTAAATCTATGGGGAGATGATGAACCATCTCCTAATCCAAAAATAAATAAAGCTAAATTTAATGAGGATGCTGTTAATTTAAATACTATTATGGGTAAAAGAGAAGTTTCTGAGGATATGTTTCTAAAACTAGGTAAAAAATTTATTAAAAACGGTGCTACTATACTCGGGGGATGCTGTGAAACTAATCCAAGGCATATTGAGATATTATCAAAATTAAAGTAAAGTTTATTTTGTTACGTTGATCTTTTCACTAAATAGATACCAATAAGAACCAAAATTACTGAAGTAATTATTTTTGGTGTTATTAATTCGTTCAAAAAGATATAGCCCAAGACAATTCCAAAGATTGGAATTAGAAAAGATACTTGCGACTGAAAAATTAAACCATTTTTTTTTAAAATTGAAAACCTTAGTAACCATGCAAGACCAGTTGAGACTAACCCAAGATAAACTACAGATATTATTGGAAATAAAGTTGGAACACTATTCCATGGTTGCTCAAAAATTAAAGTTAAAGGAAATAAAATTAAAGAGGCCCAAATACATATTGAAGTCGTAACATTTTCATTTTTTTTATTACTTATTTTTAAAGTTAGAACTCCTCCTATAACATAACCTGTGGCACCTAATAAAATTAGAATTGCAGAGTAAATATTATTTTCGTTTATTAAAATATTATCTGAAAACAAATATACGATTCCTGAAAAACCTATCAGCACACCTATGGTTTTAAATAAATTAAATTTTTCATTTTTTGTAAAATAATGACCTAAAATTGTGGAGGTAAGTGGTGTACTTGACATTAATATTGCAGCTAAGTTACTTTGAACAGCCTTAATTCCATAAGAAATTAAGAAAAACGGAATTACAAGATTAACAAATCCAATCAAGGCAAACCAATACCAATCTTTAGAAAAAACCTCAATTTTTATTTTTTTATAACTACATAGAATTAGTAATGGAATAGATGCTAAAAAAACTCTTAAAAAAGCAATTGTTACTGGTCCAAAAGAATCTGTTGCTATTTTAATATTAAAAAAAGCAGATGACCATATTAAAGCTAAAAAACATAATAGTGAATAATCTATTATAGTAGGTTTTCTCACTCAGTTATCTCCATTTTTTTTGAAAAAGTTATTGATTGTAATTCTTCAAAATTAATTTCAAATATACAGTTTGGATGACCAGCTGCAGCATAAAGTTTATCAAATCTTTCTAAAGAACTATCAATAAATATGTCTATTTCATTTATTAAGCCTATAGGAGACACACCGCCAATTGTGTATCCTGTTTGAGTTTTTACTTGATCGGGTGAAGCCATACAAAGATCATTTTTTTTTGTAATTTTTTTAAGTTTATTTAGTGAGCATTTTTTATCCCCTGGGACTAAACATAAAATAAATTGATCATCTGCTCTTATTAGTAAACTTTTAACTATAGCTCCTACCTCACATTCAAGAGCTATAGAAGCGTCTTTTGCTGTTCTAGCTGTCTTCTCTAAGACTTTAATTTTTTTTTTATCATCAAACTTTTTAAGTGCTTTTAGGGCTCTTTTTACTGGTTCTTTAGTAAATAATTTATCCATACAACTTATAATTGTTTCTAAAATATTAATAACTTAAGTTACAATCTATGTGTAAAATGCATAGGAGATATCAATATAATAGACGATATTAATATATTTATATTTGATAATAAACTTTAAAAAATCGAAAGGTTAAACTTATATGAGTTCCAAAAATATTCTTAAAAAAATAAAAGAAAAAAATATTGAGTATGTAGATTTGAGATTCACAGATCCAAGAGGAAAGTTACAACATGTAACACAGGATTTAGCAACAGTTGATGAGGATATGCTAAATGATGGGATTTTTTTTGATGGTTCGTCTATTGCTGGATGGAAAGCTATTAATGAATCCGATATGATTTTAAAACCAGATCTATCCAATAGTTTTGTAGATCCTTTTTTTTCACACAATACTTTGGTGCTCTTTTGCGATGTTATGGATCCGATTACCAAAACATATTATGAGAGAGATCCTCGTTCAACTGCAAAAAAAGCAGAAGAATATTTAAAAAAAACAAAAATAGGAGATAAAGCTTATTTTGGTCCAGAGCCCGAATTTTTTGTATTTGATGATGTGAAATTTACAAACGACATGAATAAAACAGGTTTTGAAGTTGATAGTATAGAAGGGCCTTACAATACTGGAAAAAAATATGAAAATGGAAACATGGGACATAGACCAAAAATTAAAGGAGGTTACTTCCCAGTTCCCCCTGTTGATGGAGCACAGGATTTAAGATCTGAGTGCTTAAAAGCTATGAAAGACATGGGAGTAAAAGTTGAGAAACATCACCATGAAGTTGCACCAAGTCAACATGAGCTTGGAACATTATTTAATACTCTAGTCAATCAAGGTGATAGTATGCAAATTTACAAATATGCAGTTCATAATGTAGCTCATTCATTCGGTAAAACAGCTACATTTATGCCGAAGCCAGTAAAGAACGATAATGGTTCTGGGATGCATATTCATCAATCAATTTTTAAAGGTGAAAAACCTTTGTTTGCTGGTGACAAATATGCTGGATTGTCTGATGAATGTTTATATTACATTGGGGGAATCATTAAGCATGCAAGAGCACTAAATGCTTTTTCAAATGCTTCTACAAATAGCTATAAAAGATTAATACCAGGTTTTGAGGCTCCTGTATTGTTGGCATACTCTTCAAGAAATAGATCAGCAAGTTGTCGAATTCCTTTTAGTACAAGTAAAAAAGGTAAAAGAGTTGAGGTAAGATTCCCAGATGCATCAGGAAATCCATATTTAACATTCTCAGCTATGTTAATGGCTGGTTTAGATGGTATAAAAAATAAAATTAAACCTGGTAAGCCAATGGACCAAGATTTATATGCTTTGAGTGCTGAAGAACTTAAAGGTATTCCAACTGTTTGTTCATCACTAAGACAAGCCTGTGTTGCTTTAGATGAAGACCGTAAATTTTTAACTCAAGGTGGAGTATTTACTGATGATCAAATAGATGCATATATTGATTTAAAGATGGAAGAAGTAAATAACTTTCAAGATACCCCGCATCCTATTGAATACGAAATGTATTATAGCTGCTAAAGTATTTGCTTAATATGATTTTAAAAAAATAATTATTTAAAATCTTTAAGATAATTAATAACAGATTTTCTTTTTTCTCTTTTAGCCTCATCTAAAGGTGTAGCACCCCATCTATCTCTAACGAATAAAGGGTGTCCGTGTGTAACCAGGTACTCAACTACTTCTAGGCAGCCTTCAGCAGCAGCAAGATGTAAAGCTGTTCTAGAGTCATAATCTCCTGCATGTACAGGTATTCCCTTTGCAACCAGATTTCTTATACCTTCAACGTTATTTTCGTAAGCTGCAAACAATAGCTCAATGACAGCTAATTCATCATCATAAATTGCCATCTCGTCCGTTTTGCCATTAGGATCCTCTATTAAGTGGAATGGTTGAGTATAATCAATATCAAGTTTTTCAAATTCTTTTACAACTTCTTTGTGGTTATTATTTTTTGCATCAAAGTATCCATAACCGCCCCAACGATCAGGTATTGGTTTTACCCCCTGTTTAAGTAAAAATTGAACCGCTTCCAGTTGACCTTCTGCTGAGGCTAAATGTAATGGTGTTCTCATATCATAGTCTCCGTTCTGAAGATCTCTTTGTTCACTTACTAAGCGCTCCAGTGTTCTAATATTTCCATTGCTGGCAGCCCAAATAGCCTCTCCACAACTATTTGCACGCCATTTTGAAATTGATATTTTTGGATCAAGACGATCTGTGTCTGTCATTGTGCCATCAAAAGTATGAACTAAATATTTTGATGTTATTCGTCTCGCCATTTCAATTCCTCTGACACTATTCCCTTGTTTGTCCAATCGAGGAGAGAAAATACATATTCCCATTAGTCTTGGAACTATTAATATAACTCCACCACCTACCCCACTTTTTGCTGGTAATCCTACTTGTTGAAAAAATGTACCACTAGCATTATACATCCCGCTAGTTTGGAGTACGGGTAAACAATTTCTTACAGTTTTCTGGCTTAGTACACGATCTTGTGTAAGAGGATTAACACCACTATTAGCAAGTGTAGCTGCAGCTGTTGCAAAATTTACAGAAGTCATCTCTAATGAACATATACTAAAATAAAGTTTGAGTGCTTCGGTAACTGCAGGTTCTGTGTAAAAGTCAAATTCATCTTCATCCGGATGTATATCGTTGTGTAGCTCAGTTTTATTGTGAGGTAAGTTACCTGTGGCCATCAAAAGATAACCCATAGCTATATTATTATACCCCGTAAAATTTTCTTGCCTTGCCATATTTTTATTGAATCTTGGTAACTCAGCACCAAAATTATCTTTTGGGGACCATCCTATTAATCTTCCAAACTGTTGTCTTATGTATCTTAATCTTTGACTATGAGACTCCTCTGGACCAATAAGGCCAGCTGTCATTATCGCACCAGCGTTAACCATAGGGTTAAAAGGAATACGACTTAAATTTCCATCTAAATCATCTTTAGCGTAGTCCCCTTGTAAGTTACTCATTGCAGTTTTGGCCAATAGAGTTAGATCATCAAATTGTCTACCAGAAGGTTCTTGGCCGACATGTTGGTGAACTTTTTCTAGACCTAATTTTTCCATTGCAAAACAATAATTAAAAGGTTTGCACATTGATTGAATTGAAAAATCAACATCACTGTCACCTCTTTGATATATTTGACCATCTGCTGTTACAATTGCAACACCAAATTGATCTGGATCAACTTCGGCAAGCGGTGGTATGTATGATGCTAGTTCTCCTGACTTAATTTTTTTTACCTCATCAAACATATTGTCTAAGTTTTTTGCAAAATAACTAAAATCTGGTATTGCTAATTCACCCCTTAAAGATTTTTCAACAATTAACTCTGAAGTTCGGATAATATCAATAAAGTCTTCAAATACAATCTTATCACCGTGAGCATCAAGACTTTGAAAAAGATTGTACAATCTTTTATCGTTGGCTTTTAAACCTGAGTTTAATAAAACTTCCTTAAATTTTTGTGTTTTTACTATTTCACTTTCATCTTCACACAAAGAGAAAAATAAATTTGCTTCTCGTTTAGATTTGGATTTTAAACTATCTAAAAAAGTAACTTTATTTTTATAAGACTTATTTTTCATATAAAAAAATTAAGTTATAAATTAAATTAGAAAAAAACAACCCCATCAAATTTTATTACCAAAATTTAACAGTAAAATTATTATGATTACTTGTCTTTTTAATTTTCTATTTTAAAAGATTCGCCACAGCCACAGCGTTCAGTTTCGTTAGGGTTATTAAAAACAAAAGATGATGAAAACTGTTCTTTTTTATAATCCATCTGTGTTCCTAAAAGATACATTACAGCTGATGGGTCTATAAATACTTTAACACCTTTATCCTCTATAATCTCTTCATTCAGATTTTTTTCCTTAGCATATTCCAAAACGTATTCCATACCAGCGCAACCACCAGATTTAACCCCAATTCTTAAACCTATGGAATTATTATTGTCTTTAGACATTATCTCTCTAATTCTATCGGCAGCTCTTTGACTTAAGGTTATTATCTGTTTCATTACAAATTTAACTCCAATTTTGCAGCCTCGGACATCATAGATTTATCCCAAGGAGGGTCCCAAACTAAATCTAACTCTACCTTTTCTATACCATTTAATTGTTTTACACTATCTTTCACTTCTTGTGGTAAACTCTCAGCTACTGGACAGTTTGGACTCGTTAATGTCATTTTAATATGTACTTCTTTTTTATCATTTACACTTATATCATAAATTAATCCCAATTCGTAAATATTTACTGGTATTTCAGGATCATATATTTTTTTTATTTCTGAAACTATTTTTTCTTTTAAATCCATCTTAATAACTTTTTTCAGTATTTATTTCTTCTTGTGAATTATCAATTGCAGCAGTTAATGTATGCCAAGATAAAGTAGCACACTTAACTCTCATTGGATATTGTTTTACTCCCGATAAACACATTAATTTAGTTTTCTCATCTTCCTTTAAATTTTTACTATCTAATTGAGATTTTTCTTTTATCATTTCCAGAAAATCTTCTACTATATCTTTTACCTCTTTTTCCTCTTTTCCTCTAATTAGATCGGTCATAATTGATGCTGATGCCATTGAAATTGCGCAACCCTCTCCTTCAAATGAAATATCCACAACTTTCTTCTTCTCATCTAATTTTAGATACACATGAACTTTGTCACCACAAAGTGGATTGTGTCCTTTTGCATCTTTATTAAAATTCTCAGTTTTTCTTAGATTTCGAGGATTTTTTCCATGCTCTAATATAATCTCTTGATACAATTCTTTTAAGTTCATTTTAAATTAAAAATTTTTTTACAGTTATTAATTGAATAACTCAATTTATCAAAATCCTCTTTTGTATTATACACCCCTAATGAAGCTCTTGCGGAAGCTGTAATTCCTAATTTTTCATGTAAAACTTGGCAACAGTGATGTCCAGCTCGTATCGCAACTCCATCTTCATCCAAAATTGTTGCAATGTCGTGCGGGTGAATACCGTCGATTGTAAAAGATAAAACTGCTCCTTTTTTCTCTGGATTTCCTATTAATTTTACAGAATTATTTTTTCTTAAAATTTCTTCACCATATTGTAAAATTTCACTCTCATGTTTGGCTATATTATCAATACCAATCTTATTTATAAATTTTATTGACTCATCAAAAGCTATAACTTGCGCTGTCGCCATAGTTCCTGCCTCATATTTGTTTGGTAAATCTCCATAACTAATATCGTCTTTTTTAACTGATCCAATCATTCCTCCACCTCCTTGATATGGTGGTAATTGCTCAAGCCATTTTTTTTTTGCATATAAAATTCCAAGACCTGTTGGTCCATACATTTTATGACAAGAGATTGCATAAAAATCGCAATCCAGGTCCTGCATATCTAATTTTAAGTGAGGAGCGCTTTGACAACCGTCTACTAAAACAGGTATATTTTTTGAATGGGCTAATGACGTTATTTCTTTTATTGGTAAAATAGCTCCAGTAACATTTGATAAATGGGTAACTGCAATTATTTTAGTTTTTTTACTTATCTTTTTTTCAATTTCATCTAATGTAACTTCACCATTTTCATTTACCTCAGCAAAAACAATTTTAACACCTTTAGACTTTCTTAAATAATGCCAAGGAACATAATTGGAATGGTGTTCTAGCTCGGTTATAAGAACCTCATCACCTTCCTCTAAATATTTCTGTCCAAAGGAATTTGCTACTAAATTTATTGCCTCAGTTGCACCTTTTGTAAAAACAATTTCATTTTTATCTTTTGCGTTAATATATTTTTGAACTGATGTTCTTGTATTTTCGTAAAGATTTGTAGCAGCAACTGCTAAATAATGAACACTTCTTCCAACGTTTGAAAATTCTTTTGTATAAAAATCATAAATTCTGTCAGCAACAACTAATGGTTTTTGCGAAGAGTTTGCGCTGTCTAAATAAACTAAGTCGTTATTCTGGACCTTGTTATCAAAAATTGGAAATTCTTTTTTGATATTATTAATATTCATTTATCTTCATTATTGTTTTAATTAAATTTTTTGCATATTTATCTGTAATTGTATTAACAACATCTAATAAAAAACCATCAACTAGTAATTTTTTTGATTCATCTTTAGAAATTCCTCTGGACATTAAATAAAATATTGAATTTTCATCTAAATTTCCAGATGTAGACCCGTGAGAACATTTCACATCATCAGCATATATCTCTAACTCTGGTTTTCCATCAAACTCAGTATTTTTATCCAATAACAAAGTTTTACTAAGCTGGTAACCATCCGTTTTTTGTGCTTCTTTGGCTACAAAAATTTTACCTTGGTAAACTCCTTTCGAGTTATTTTTTAATACTGATTTTACTAATTGATGGCTTTTTGTATTTTCTGATAAATGATTAACTAAAGTTTTAATTTCGTGATGCTGGCTATCTTTAATATCTATTAAACCATTTATAAATACGGACGAAAAATGTTCTTTTAAATTACAATTAATATCATTTTTTAAAAACTTTGATCCATTCGAAAATAAGAAATTTTCAGATATGCTATTTTTATATAAATCAATATTGTTATAAATATATTTTATATTATTGTTCGGCAAATAATCTATGTTATAATTTTTTAATATTGCATTTTCCTCAATTTTAAATTGATGGTTTATATTAATAAAGTTAGTCTTTGAACTATCGTGAAATAAATTAATCATAGTTAATTCACTATTTTTTTTTAAAACTATATCTAGCCTTTGATTAATGTTTGTAGACACTATTTTTTCATTTGAAATGTTTAAAATTACTAAAGGTTTTTTAAATTTATAATTTTCCCTAACCGTAATCTTTAAATAATTTGAGGTAAAAGCATTGTTTAGAGAAATTAAAGAATTTTTACTTTCTGATGGCTCATTTTCTATTGTATCAATTATTTGAATCTTCTTGATATCTTCATTATCGAAGTTAATTGCACTTACATATCCATTTACAAGAATTAAGATATTATTTTCTGAAAGTTTATCTGCAAATTTATCAAGTTTTATACTATCTATTTTTTCCTTATATATTAAATTTTTGTCAAAAAATTTGAGCCCTTTTATATTGGAAGAAATTATCTGACTTAAGTCTGAAAATTTCCATTCCTCATTGCTTTTATTAGGAAAGCCAGAATTAATAAATTTCTCAAGATTGTCTTTTCTTAATTCAATATTTTCTTTTGTAAGCTTCAGATTTTGGAAAATTTTTTGTAAGTCTTTTTTTAAAATTTCACTCATTTAGTTAAAATTCTCATATCCTTTCTTTTCAAGTTCTATTGCTAGTTCAAAATTACCAGATTTAACAATCTTGCCATCCTTAAGTACGTGAACATGATCAGGTTTAATGTAGTTAAGGAGTCTCTGGTAATGAGTAATTATTAAAAAAGCGTTATCTGCGCTCCTTAATGAATTAACACCATCAGAAACTATTTTAAGTGCATCAATATCAAGTCCCGAGTCTGTTTCATCTAAAATTGAAAGTTTTGGATTTAGTATAGACATTTGCAAAATCTCATTTTTCTTTTTTTCTCCTCCTGAAAAACCAACATTAAGCTGCCTAGTTAAAATATTTTCATCAAATTTTAATTTATTTGCCTTTTCCTTAATTAATTTTAAAAACTCGATAGCATCAATTTCTTTCTCTCCTCTTGACTTCTTAATGGAGTTTAAAGCAGTTTTTAAAAATGTATTATTATTTACCCCAGGTATCTCCATAGGATATTGAAAAGCTAAAAATATTCCTTTGTGAGCTCTCTCTTCTATTTCGAAATCAAAAAGGTTTTTGTTTTCATATGTAATATCACCACTAACTTCATACCCTTTTCTTCCAGATAAAATATTTGAGAGTGTACTTTTGCCCGAACCATTAGGTCCCATGATTGCATGAACCTCTCCTTTATTAACTGTAAGATTAAGCCCTTTAAGAATACTTCTGTCATCTATATTTGCTTTCAGATTTGTTATTTTTAACATTACCCAACACTTCCTTCTAAACTTATCCCAACTAACTTCTGGGCCTCTACTGCAAACTCCATTGGTAATTGTTGTAAAACTTCCTTACAAAAACCGTTTACTATCAAGCCAACTGCCTCTTCTGAATTAAGTCCTCTTTGCTGACAATAAAACATCTGATCTTCACTTATTTTTGAGGTTGTGGCCTCATGTTCAATATTTGAATCTGAATTTTTATTTTTTATATATGGAATAGTGTGAGCACCACACTTGTTACCCATTAAAAGGGAGTCACACTGAGTAAAGTTCCTTGCATTTTTTGCTTTTGTCGAAATATCAACTAAGCCTCTATAGGTATTGTCAGCATGTCCAGCTGATATACCTTTTGAGATAATTTTACTTTTTGTATTTTTTCCTAAATGAATCATTTTAGTTCCCGTATCCGCTTTTTGGTAATTGTTTGTAATTGCGATTGAGTAAAACTCTCCCTGTGAATTATCACCTAGTAATACACAACTTGGATACTTCCAAGTTATTGCTGATCCTGTTTCAACCTGAGTCCACGAAATTTTTGAATTTTTTCCTTTGCATAAACCTCTTTTAGTAACAAAATTATATATACCACCTTTTCCATCTTTATCTCCAGGATACCAATTTTGAACAGTTGAGTATTTTATTTCAGCATCGTCTAATGCAATAAGTTCAACATTAGCAGCATGTAGTTGATTTTCATCTCTCATAGGTGCGGTACAACCTTCCAAATAACTTACATAACTTCCCTTATCTGCAATTATTAATGTTCTTTCAAATTGACCTGTATCCGATGCGTTTATTCTAAAATAAGTAGAGAGCTCCATAGGACACCTGACTCCTTCAGGTATATATACAAACGAACCATCCGTGAATACCGCTGAATTCAGGGTAGCAAAATAATGATCAGTTAGTGGGATCACTGAGCCTAAATATTTTTTGACTAAGCTTGGGTGTTTTTGAACCGCTTCTGATATTGAACAAAAAATAATACCCTTTTCAGTCAATTTATCTTTAAATGTTGTTGCAACAGAAACAGAGTCAAAAACTGCGTCAACAGCAATACCATTTAATCTTTTTTGTTCTTGAAGTGGTATACCAAGTTTTTTATAGGTTTCTAATAGCTTTGGATCTAGATCATTTAAATTTTTTGGCTTTTCCTTAAAGCTTTTTGGAGCAGAATAATAATATAAATCTTGATAATCAATTTTTGGATATTTTGG
>CENZ01003738.1_pt1 | contig 12285 bp, 11 predicted proteins | sample 361341 | NCBI WGS metagenome assembly CENZ01 (sample SAMEA2619782, study PRJEB7988) | marine metagenome | biome: marine biome (ENVO:00000447); feature: deep chlorophyll maximum layer (ENVO:xxxxxxxx); material: "saline water (ENVO:00002010), including plankton (ENVO:xxxxxxxx)" | depth 50 m
ATAAATGGTCCAAAAGAAGCAAAAAATGTATTATTATTTGCTCATGGGGCAGGGGCTTCTATGGATTCTGTATTTATGAATTCTATCGTTAAAGGTTTAAGTAAAAATGGTATACTTACTATTAGGTTTGAATTTCCTTACATGGCAAAAAGAAGAATAGGTAAGAATACATTTCCAGATAAGATTATAGATCTTTGTGTTTTTTATAAAAATTTATACTTTCAAGTTAAAAAAACATACCCTAGCAAAAATATATGGTTAGGTGGTAAATCAATGGGTGGAAGAGTCTCAACTATAGTAAGTAGGTCAATTGATGTGAATGGTGTCATAGTATTTGGTTATCCATTTCATCCTATTAACAAAATAGATAAACTAAGATTAGAAAGTTTACAATTAAGTGGTCCTCCTATTTTGATTATACAAGGTACAAGAGATAAATTTGGAAGCATTGATGAGGTTAAACAATATAAAATACATAAGAATAATAATATATTTTGGATTGAAGATGGTGATCATTCATATAAAACTTTAAAGAAATCTAAATTCAGTAGTGAAGAATCTATAGCTAAAGCTTACAATGAAGCTTCACTATTTATAAAAAATAATAAAATTGAGTCTATTATATCTTAAATTTTTTAATAATATTTTTTTGTCTGTTATGTAATTCTGTCTCATCAAAGTTTTCAATCAACTCCTCAATGATCTTATGCCAATTTAGTTCAGCGTTTAAATGCATAAAGACTGAGCCAAGACCTACAGCAGCTCTATCTATAAGTACAAATTCTTTTGGTGGAGCAACACCTCCTAATTTTTTTAATTCTTTATAGACATTTGATGCAACTTCTTTTCCATTTTGTTTTGCATTTGGATCTTGAATTTGTCTCTTTTTATTTTCTAAAAGAGGTCCATAAATATATAAAGCCCAAACATTTAAAACTTTTATTAAATCTTTTGATAAGTCATTAAATCCCCATGACTTATATGCTTTAATAGCTAGATCATAGTTATCGTCTCTCATAGCAATATATAAATCAATAACACCTTTAACAAAATTAGCTGGAAAAACTCTAATACATCCAAAATCTAGTAAATTTATTGAAGGTTTATTTTTATTTGAACAATCAACTTGGTAATTTCCAGGGTGAGGATCTCCATGAATAATGCCATACTTATAAAAAGGAATATACCAAGCATAAAATAATGTAAGTGCGAGATGATTTTTAACCTCTGAACTTGAGTTTTTATATTTCATGAATGACTTTCCATTAAGCCAACTCATAGTAAGAAGTCTATCTGTAGATAATTTATTAATAGGTTTAGGAATATTTATATATTTCTGGTCATGAAGCATTTCATTAAATAAAAGCATATTTTTAAATTCTCTTTTATAGTCTAACTCTTCCTTGAGTCTTTCTGACAGTTCATTATAAATCTCCTTAGTTTTAATAGTTTTATCCCAAGTTCCATATAGAGAAAATATGAGTTTTAATTGTTTAAGGTCTGCATCAACTGTAGATACCATATCAGGGTATTGTAATTTACACGCTAAATCTTCGCCATTAATGGTTGCTTTATGAACTTGGCCTAAAGACGCTGCATTTTTTGCTTCATTTTCAAAAGTATCAAATTTTTTTAACCAATCTTTTCCTAATTCATTAGCCATTCTTCTTTTAACAAAAAACCATCCCATGGAAGGGGCTTCAGCTTGAAGTGTTTGAAGTTTTTCTGCATATTCTTTTGGAAGAGCATCTGGTATAGTAGATAATAATTGAGCCACCTTCATTAATGGCCCTTTGAGGCCACCTAAAGCATTTAAAATAATATCAGCATTTTTATTTATATCATTATTACCAATTATCTTATTACTAGCCATTTTTGCAGTAGCACTAGTAATCTTGCTACTGACATTAGCATATCTTTTTACTTTTCCAGAAAGAGTAGGTTTATTTTTGTCCATATAGAATAAATCTCATAATTATATTTTATTTACGAATATATTTTAATCATAGATTTATAAATTATTCTGCAGCAATTGCTGAAACTGGACTATCTTCTTTAGAGTTCCATATCTCCAATAATTCTTTTCTTTTTATTTCAGCTTTAATCATGTTTTCTTCCTTAACATGCCCATAACCCCTGATCATCTCTGGGATAGAAGCTATTTGAACTGCTAAAGATATATTTTTTGTATTTAATTCATTTAAAATTTTATTTATATCATTTATATATTGATTAATTAAAAATCTTTCCATTTTACGTTCTTTTGTTTTTCCAAAAGGATCTAATAATGTACCTCTTAAAAATTTAAATTTTGATAAAATTTTAAATACTGGCAAGATCCAAGAACCTAAAGTAATTTTTTTTAGTTTGCCCGTATTAGGATCCTTTGGTGAAAATAAAGGAGGAGCAACATGAAATTTTAATTTAAGATCACCTTCAAAGGCTTTATGAAGTTTTTCTTTAAATTCGCCATTAGTATATAATCTTGCTACTTCATATTCATCTTTATATGCCATTAGTTTATATAAATACTTTGCAACTGCTATAGATAAATCTTCTTTACCTTTTTCTATTTTATTTTCTTGTTTGATGGTTTTATTTACAAAATCTAAATATGAATTTGAATATTGTTTGTTTTGATAATTTTTAAGAAAACCTTTTCTATCTTTAATTATTTCTTTAAGACCATATTCATCTTTATCTATTTCAATATTATTCATAAATGGGGCTGCTTCTTTCTCAACATATTTATAATCATAAGCAGCCATTCTTCCCCATCTAAAGGCAGATAAATTCATATTTACAGCAATATTATTTAGTTTAATAGCTTCTTCCATACTTTCAGGAAGAACGGGAATAAAACCTTTTTGAAGAGCATAACCTGTTATAAACATATTTGAAGCTATAGAATCACCAAACATAGCAGTAGCAATTTTAATTGCGTTTATAAAGTTAGTTTCTTTAGATGATTTTTCAATAATTTGACGTATTCTTTTTCCCCCAAATGAATGGTCTGGATCTAAAACAAAACCTGCAACAGGAGTTTCATGATCATTTATGATTGAATGAGTACTATTGATATTCATTAACTCTCGAACTGGAGAAGTAGTTACTACTACCATATCACAGCCCAATATTAAATCAGCACTAGTTTTTCCTACTTTAACAGAGTGAATATTTTCAGGAGTTGATGCAACTCTAATATGGCTTAGAACTGCTCCACCTTTTTGAGCTACTCCTACTTGGTCTAAAACACTTACTCCTTTATTCTCCATATGAGATGCCATGCCAATAAGTGCACCTATAGTTACAACACCTGTACCACCTATTCCAGTGACAACTATATCAAATGGTTTATCCAAGTTTATTTCTCTTGGTTTAGGTAATTTATTAAATATATCCATAGGAAGATCTGATGCAGCTGTTATTTTTCTTTTTCTAGGGGTAGCACCTTGAACAGTTACAAAAGAAGGACAGAAACCGTCCACACAGCTAAAGTCTTTATTACATGTTGACTGGTTTACCTTTCGCTTTCTTCCGAATTTAGTTTCCAGTGGTTCAATAGAAATACAATTAGATGTTTTAGAACAATCTCCGCAACCTTCACATACTGCATCATTTATAAAACTTCTTTTATCTGGGTCTTCCATCAATCCTCTTTTTCGTCGTCTTCTTTTTTCAGTAGCACAAGTCTGATCATAAATCATAACTGTAACTCCTGGCCATGATCTTAGTTCTTTTTGAACTTGATCTATCTCACTTCTATGATTTATTGTAGTACCTTCAGCAAAGTTTGCATTTAACCCATATTTTTCAGGCTCATCTGAAACAACTGCAATTCTTTTGACGCCTTCCCCATATAACTGATGAGAAATTCTTGATGGCGTAGGAACTCCTTCAGCAGGCTGTCCACCGGTCATAGCAGTCGCATCATTAAATAATATTTTATATGTAATATTTACTTTAGCAGCTACAGAAGCTCGTATAGCAAGTATTCCTGAATGCGTATAAGTTCCATCTCCAATATTTTGGAATATATGGCTATCTTCAACGAAAGCAGACATTCCTATCCAATTAGCTCCTTCTCCGCCCATATGAGTAAAAAGATCTGTATCTCTGTCCATCCAAGCTGCCATAAAATGGCACCCTATGCCTGCCATTGCTTTACTACCTTCAGGTACTTTAGTAGAACTATTATGTGGACAACCTGAGCAAAAATAAGGAGTTCTATTTGCAATACCTTGAACAGCTGCCGTATCTGGCTCATTTTGCTTAATAATTCTTAATTTTTTTAATAGTTTTTCATCTTTATAATTTAGAGTTATTCTTTCAGCTATTATTTCTGAAACAAAGTCTGGTGTAAGTTCACCAATAGAAGAAATAAGTTCTTTGCCATCTTCATCTCTTTTACCTATAATTTTTTTTGGTCTGTTAGTTTTATTAAATAATATTTCTTTAATTTGATCTTCAACTAAAGGTCTTTTTTCTTCAAAAACAAGTACTTCATTCATATTTTCACAAAATTCAATAATTGATGTTTCTTCTAATGGCCAAGGCATGCCTACTTTAAATAAATGTAATCCAATTTGACTCGCGTATTCTTCATCAATTCCAAGATCTGATAAAGCCTGTCTAACTTCCGCATACCCTTTTCCAGTAGCAACAATTCCAATATTTTTTTTGCCTTTTGACCAAATACTCTGATTGATTTTATTAGCTTTTACAAAAGCTTTAACTGCAGGTATTTTAATTTTATTTAAACGAGTCTCTTGCCCAAGAACATCATCTGGCCACCTAATATGAACGCCTTCTTCTTGTATAGCATATTCAGGAGTATTAATTTTTATTCTTTCTAAATCTATATTTACTGAAGCAGAGCTATCCATTGTTGCGGTCACACATTTCATTGAAACCCACACTCCAGCATATCTAGATAATGCTATTCCTATTAAACCATAATCCAGAAGTTCTTGAACATTTGATGGGTTAAGAACTGGTATTTGGGCATCAACCATTGCATATTCACTCTGATGCGCTAAAGTTGAAGATTTTGCAGTGTGATCATCTCCAAGAAGAGCTAATACTCCTCCATAAGGACTTGTTCCTGCTGAATTTGCATGTTTGAATGCATCTCCAGATCTATCTACTCCTGGTCCTTTTCCATACCAAATTCCAAATACTCCATCCTTTTTACTTTTAGATATTAGTCCTGATTGTTGAGAGCCCCATACTGCTGTAGCAGCTAAATCTTCATTAAGACCAGATTCAAAGTTTATGTCATTATTCTTTAAAAACTTTTTAGCTGTCCATAGAGATTTATCATACATACCTAGAGGTGAACCTCTATAACCTGATATGAAAGCAGCAGTATTTAAATTTTGACTTTTATCTTTTTGTCTTTGAATAATAGGAAGTCTAACTAGTGCTTGAGTACCAGTAATATAAACTCTACCTTCTTCTAAGGTGTATTTATCGTCTAAAGTAATTTTTTTAGATTTTAATTTCATATTATATAATCCCATATTATATAATCTTATATATTAAATTAATAAAACTGTTTTTATTGCATCTCAGTCATGCAATTTATGTTAAAGTAAAAAGCTATTGTATTATATACTATTTTTAAATATTTTAAAAACAAATTTATCATAAGAGTTTAAAATTGTTTATATTAAATATAGTGTATAAGTAACAATTAGGAAATATTATTTAGATATGACAATACTAATAACTGGAATAGCTGGGTTTATAGGCTCTCATTTGGCTAGAAATCTTCTTACTAGAGGAGATAAAATATTAGGAATTGATAATATATCTGATTATTATGATGTTAATTTAAAATATGACAGGTTAAATATTTTAAAAAAGTATAAAAACTTTATTTTTGAAAAAGTTGATATCTCTAATTATTCAGATTTAGAAAAAATAATTAAAAAACATAAAGTGTCTAAAATTTGTCATTTAGCGGCACAAGCTGGAGTTAGATATTCTTTAGAAGCCCCTATGGAGTATATTAAAAGCAATATTGTTGGTCATCTAAATATGTTAGAAATATGTAGGAATTATGAGATCAAAAATATAGTTTATGCTTCTTCCTCTTCTGTTTATGGAGGAAATACTAAAGTTCCTTTTTCTGTTAGTGACAGAGTTGATAGCCCGGTTTCTCTTTATGCAGCTACTAAAAGGTCAGATGAATTAATGTCATACACTTATAATCATTTGTATGGAATAAATACTATAGGACTTAGATTTTTTACTGTTTACGGTCCATGGGGAAGGCCAGATATGGCAACTTGGATTTTTACTAAAAAAATAATAAATGACGAACCAATAGAGGTCTTTAATAATGGAAATATGGAAAGGGATTTTACTTATATTGATGATATAATAAATGGAACAATATCTATATTAGATTCTTGTAAAGACGATAGTAATGAGAGCTTTTCTAAGGTTTATAATATTGGAAATAATAAACCAGAAAACTTATTAAATTTTATTACATTAATAGAAGAAAATTTAGGTAAAAAAGCAATTAAAATAATGAAGCCTCTTCAGAAAGGTGATGTCGCAAATACTTATGCAGATATTAAAGATATACAAGCCGATTATAATTTTATACCTAAAACTAAATTAGTTGAAGGTATTCCTAGGTTCATTGAATGGTTTAAGAGTTATCATAATTTAAATTAATTAATGGTTATGAAATTTACTATTTAACTTTTCTATTCTTTCACTAGATTGTTCTGCTTGATGTTTTTCTTTCCAATCTTTATAAGGCATTCCATAAACTAACTCTCTAGCATTATCATAGTCCACACTAATTCCATTTTTAGAAGACTCTTCGGAGTACCATTTTGATATACAATTTCTACAGAAATCTGCTAATTCCATTAAATCTATATTTTGAATATTAGGATTTTCTTGAAAATGTTTTAATAGTCTTCTGAAAGTTGCAGCTTCAATTTTTTCTTTTATATTCTCATCCATAATTTATTCTCCAATAATAATTATTTTAAGATAAGTTAAGATTTTTTGCAAAATTATTATATGGTGAACCAAGTTTAATTTGCGCATAATAAATGGCCTGACTAATTTTAATAGATAGCTCCTCTATTTTAGAGTAATTATTTCTTGAAAAGATGTCATTTCTTATTTCTATTGATATAAAAGGTCTCTTATCTAGTTCTCCATGATAGGTCATTGTATAATTAACATCTTCATATCCACTGTATGGTTTATTTTTTCCAATTTTATAATTTGAATTATTATTCAGATATCGATTTATTGGTTTGTACAAACTTTTGTCATCTTTATATAGTAAGCCAATTTCCCAAGGACGTTTTATTTTATTCTGTAATGATGATGTAAATGAATGAATACATATTAATGAAGTTTTACAGAAAAATAATTCATCCATATTTTTTAAAGTTAATTTTAATTCGTTATGATAAGTTTGATGAAAATTATTTATTCTATAAATTTTTTCTGATTGAGGTAGGTTTTTATTTCCAGGGATTTCTATGCCATCACTTTTCTCAGTAATTAAATTTATATGATTTTTATCTCGGTTCAAATCTATAAAAAGTCTAGAATATTTTGCTAGCACTGCATTAGTTTTAAATATGCTTGATAGTTTTCTAGTTAATGTTTGAGCTCCTATATCATATGCTATATGACTTTTAAGAATTCTTTCCTTTAAGCCAAGTTTTTTATATTGATTTGGTATTAAATTTGAAGCATGATCACAACAAAATAGCAGTGGAAGCTTAGGGTGTTTTTTTTTAATTTTTATGAAATTATTAATGATCATTAGTAACCAAAAAATATTAAAATAAATTATTTCTTTATAAGGATATAATTAGATAAGAGTATTAGTCTAATGAAAAATAATCATTTAAAAAAAATTCTTACAAAAATGTTTGATGAAGCAGTATCAATTTCTCATCCTGCAAATTTAATGTCTAAATATATACCCAATAGTCAGCCGTCTGGAAAAACAGTTGTAATAGGCGCTGGAAAAGCATCTGCTGAAATGGCTAGAGCTTTTGAAATAGCTTGGAAAAAAAAAGGATATAGTGATCTTAATGGAATAGTTATTACTAGATATGGTCATAAAAGAAAATGTCAGAATATTAAAATTATAGAAGCTTCACATCCTACTCCAGATAAGGCTGGTTTAAATGCAACAAGTGATATAATTAATTTAATAAAACCTCTTAAACAAGAAGACTTACTTGTAGTTTTGATTTCAGGTGGAGGTTCATCATTATTAGTCTCCCCAATAAAAAATATAAGTTTAGACGAGAAACAAGATTTAACGAATGAGTTATTAAGATGTGGAGCAACAATATCTGAAATTAATTCTGTTAGAAAACACTTGTCTAATGTTAAAGGAGGACAATTGACTAGTTTTGCATATCCTGCAAAAATTATTACTCTAGCTGTAAGTGATGTTCCTGGAGATGATTTTGGAGTTATAGCATCAGGTCCAACTTATCCGGATAGTACTAGTAATAAAGATGCATTAGATGTTTTATATAAATATAATATTAACTGTTCTGAAAATATTTATAAAATATTAAAGTCTGATAACAACGAAACGCCAAAAAATAATAATAAAATATTTAATAATTCTAAATTTAATTTAATTGCTAGACCACAGAATGCTCTTTTAGAAGCTGCAAAAGTTGCAAAAGATAAAAATTTTAATCCTCTTATTTTAAGTGATTCAATCGAAGGAGAATCAAATGATGCTGGGCTAGTACATTCAGCAATTGTGAAACAAGTTATAAAGTTTGGGCAACCTGCTAAAGCTCCGTTATGTATTTTATCTGGAGGAGAAACGACTGTTACAATAAAAAATAATAACGGAAAAGGAGGGAGAAATACGCAATTTTTACTTTCATTAGCTATAGCTTTGGGTTCAGTTAAAAATGTATATGCTATAGCATGTGACACAGATGGAATTGATGGGAGTGAGACTAACGCTGGTGCAATAATTTATCCTGATACATTAGAACGCGCTTACAGTAAAGGTATGAATCCTAAGGAATATTTAGAAAATAATGACGCATATACATTTTTTTATAAATTAGGAGATATAGTAAAGACAGGTCCTACACATACAAATGTAAATGATTTTAGAGCAATATTAATTACGGAATGAAAAAATTTAACCTTGTCTTGCTTTAAGGCGTGGGTTTTTTTTATTAATTACAAAGGTTTTTCCAAAGCGCTTTATAACCTTACAGTCTTTATCGCGTAGCTTTGCACTTTTAAGAGATTTTAAAACTTTCATAATACTATCCTCTAATTAAATTAGATGATAATTAAACTTACTTATCTATGATGTCAATAATATCTATTATTTTTTATCTATTAATCTTTTAGAAATTAGAAGAAATACAGCTGCAGCCAAGATTGCAGATATTCCCTTTGGACCTAAGGAATTTGCAATTTCAGTAAAGTTTTCTGCCACACTTACTGGAAATGTCCCAGAACTTTCTCCTAAAAGCAAAAATAATACTAGTCCGGCTATTGATATTGCTAGACCTAATTCGGATAACTTCCATATAAATTTACTAAGTGCACTAATTTGAGTAGAGTATTTTTTAAGAATGTTTTCCATACTGAGACCTTTTTATAATACGCTCTATTCTTTAATATTAAATCACTAAAAAACAGAGCGCATATAAACTGAAAAAGTTATAAATTTCTTTTTATAACTTCATACTAGTTTTATTTTTTTCCGAACAGCCACATTATAATGCCAACCGAAATTAAACCGGCTAGTCCAGCATTACCAAGCTGATTTACAAGTGAAATAACATTTGTTACTACACTTCCGAAAAACGACATGTTACCTGAACCAACTAGAAGTTGTGCTGCTATAGCGAGGGCTAGTAGCATAATAGCTAACTCAGTTAAGGCACCGATTGTACCTTTTATACTATTTATTAGTGACATATAAAACTCCCCTTGTTTATTAAGTCGATCTACTGTGAAATATTTTTTACTAAATGTCAATATATAGTAATTTTATTTATTACTAACACACTCCCTAGTATTTTGTGGATAACATTTTTATTGTTAATTGAAATATTTAAATTATATATTAGTTATAATTTCTTTTATTATTTATTATCTAATATAAAGGAATGTTTTAAATGATAAATTTAAAAAAATTGCATCATAATGCATATAGATGTATTGACTCTGAAGAGACTAGGAAATTTTATGAAGATTTTTTAGGTCTTCCTTTAATTAAAGCTTTTGAAATTTCAGAAACTATGACTGGAAAAAAGACAAAAGTATTACATACATTTTATTCTTTAGGCGACTCATCTTCGTTAGCTTTTTTTGAAATTTTGAATGATAAATTTGAATATAAACGATGGCATGATTTTGATCTTCATATCGCCTTAGAAGTAGAAGAGAGTATTCTTTTGGACTATTTTAAGAAAGGAAAAAATAATAATATAGAAACAAGAGGAATATCTAACCATGGATTTATTAAATCTATTTATTTTAGAGACCCTAATGGTTATGTTATAGAATTAACTACTCCTACAAAAAACTATAAAAATATTTTTAAAGCTAAGCCAAGAGAAATTTTAAATGAATGGACTTCTTATAAAAATGAAAATTTTAAATAAATATATATTTATTATATATTGTCTTTTTTCTATACTTGTTTCTGTAAATTATTCTTATGCAGCTGATAATAGTAAATGGCTAAGTATAAATAAAAAAGGTATGCAATCTTTTAGGGAGAGAGATTTTTTAGGTTCAGAAAAATTTTATTTAAAAGCTATTGAAGAAGCAAAAAAATCTAATCTTACAGCAGAATTATCGGCTACGCTTAATAATCTAGGATTATTAAAAATAGAACTTCTAAAGTTTGAAGAGGCTGAGGACTTAATTAAGGAGTCTTTAAATCTTCGTTTACAATTTTATGGAATTAATCATAGATATATTGCACAGAGCTATAACAACCTAGCAAGAGTGTATGAATCATCTTCAAGGGTAGAGGATTCAATTGATTTTTATATTAAAGCAATAAATATTTATGAAAAATTAGGAGAGAGATACAATATGTTGCTAGCTAGAACATTAATTAATCTCTCAACAGTTCAGCTTAAAATTGAAGAACTTGATGTCGCACAGATGAATTTAATAAGAGCGCTAACTATATCTAAGAAATATAGTGAAGATAATTCTGTAAGTCTATCTGCTATGCAAAACCTTGCCGCATTATTTACACAAAGAGGAAATTTTATAGAAGCTGAAGAAATATACCTAAATTTAATAAATATAAGAAAAAATAATTCAAAAGATAACTCAGTTAGTTTTGCCAGAGTTCTTAATAATTTGGCTGTTTTGTATAAAAAACAATGTAAATATAATTTAGCATATAATTATATATCTCAAGCAATTAATATATGGAAAAATTTATCAGCTGTAGATTATTCAAATTTTGCTGCTGCTTTTCATAATCAAGGAGAATTATATAAAGCTCAAGGTAAATATGATTTAGCAATAGAATCTTTTAATAATGGTATTACTATTCTTAATAATTCAATTGATAACTTCTATAAACAATATGTAGAGCAGTCATATTCTTTAATAAATTTATATTTAAAAATAGGTATGCCTCAAAAGGCCAATAGTCTTTTAGATATAGTTAATAGGATTAGAGTTGGAAAAGGGGAACCTAAAATTACTTTAGATAAACTTCCGGGTGAAATCTATGAAGAATGCTCATCTTCAAATATATAAATATTATTTTTTAATTTGATTAATTATGAGCTCAATTCTTTTTTGTGCTTCTCTAATCTCATCAGCAGTCATTTGAAGAGATATAGAATCATCTCTTTGGATTGCTGCCGCTTTATTTCCATTTAATGATGCAATAGTAAGCCATTTATATGATTCCACTAAATCTTTTTTAACACCAGAACCAAGGGCATATAATACTCCTAAACTAGCTTGTGCAGTAGAGCTGCCAGCCATAGCTGCTTTATGCCACCAAATTGATGCTTCTTTTGGGTTTGCAGGTACTCCTAATCCAGAAAATAATTGTGCACCTAACATTTCTTGAGCTTTTAAATGATTAGATTCAGAGGCAATTCTGAACCAGTATATAGCTGTAGAATGATCTGGAGGGTTTTTAGTTTCTAATGCTAGACGTCCAAGCATGTATTGTGCTTCAGGATTACCACTATAGGCATCTTTTGTGAGCTCTTGTTTTCTGGTTTCTAAATCTACTATTTCGTCTTCTGCTAA
>CENZ01017481.1_pt1 | contig 12264 bp, 9 predicted proteins | sample 361341 | NCBI WGS metagenome assembly CENZ01 (sample SAMEA2619782, study PRJEB7988) | marine metagenome | biome: marine biome (ENVO:00000447); feature: deep chlorophyll maximum layer (ENVO:xxxxxxxx); material: "saline water (ENVO:00002010), including plankton (ENVO:xxxxxxxx)" | depth 50 m
CGCCGGATTTTGTCAATCCGGAAGCGCCGTGGCCCCACCTGAGGGAACTGGAGAATGAAACCGCGGCGGCCGGGAAGGTGCTGATCGAACGCCTCGCCGTCTACCCTGAACATGCTCGGGGGATGGACGAGTGGATTGATCCAGAACTACAGCCATTTGTACGCCAGGCGATCGATGGCGAAGGCTTCGCACGTGCAGAAAAATGGTCGGCTGGTGCGGTGGAAGCGCCGCCAGCAGATGACCTCAATCGTGTGACGGGAATACCACGGTCGCAGGGTGCTGATGATCTACAGGATATTCTGAAACGTGCTGACGCCGGTGAGCGACTGTACGAAGGTGACATTGTTCGTTTGTTCAGAGCCAGAGGCGATGAATTCTCGCTGGTCTGTCAGGCGGCAGATCAGATTCGACGGCGGGTGGCCGGCGATGAAGTGACCTATGTTGTGAACCGCAATATCAACTATACGAATATCTGCTATTTCAAATGTCAGTTCTGCGCTTTTTCCAAAGGAAAGCTCAGCGAAAATCTGCGCGGACGACCCTATGATCTGTCCCACGATGAAATCATGCGTCGCACCAAAGAGGCGTACGAACGAGGCGCGACGGAAGTCTGCCTCCAGGGTGGCATTCATCCGGAGTACACGGGTGAGAAATACCTCGAAATCTGTCACTCCATCAAACAGGTGGTCCCCGAGATGCATATCCACGCATTTTCACCCCTTGAGGTGTGGCAAGGCGCTCACACGCTGGGAGTATCATTGCATGAATTTCTTGGGCGGCTGAAAGAGGCAGGGTTGGGCACACTCCCAGGCACCGCCGCAGAGATCCTGGACGATGAGGTCCGCGCAACGTTGTGTCCGGACAAGATCAATACCGCACAGTGGCTGGAGGTGATGGAAGCTGCACACGATTCTGGTTTCACCACGACAGCGACCATCATGTTTGGCCACATGGAGCAATATGAACATGTGGCAAGGCATCTCCTTCGAGTCCGCGATCTCCAGGCTCGTACCGGTGGTTTTTCTGAGTTTGTGATTCTGCCGTTTGTGCACATGGAGGCACCAATGTACCAGAAAGGGAGCGCACGTCAGGGGCCGACCTTCCGGGAGGCCGTGCTGATTCATGCGATCGCGCGTCTGGTGATGAACCCGCTTTTCAGAAACATCCAGGCTTCGTGGACCAAACTGGGGCACGAAGGTGTCAGAGCCTGCCTGAAGGCAGGTGTGAATGACCTCGGTGGTACACTCATGAACGAAACGATTACCCGCGCTGCCGGGGCAAGCCACGGTCAGGAAACGTCACCGGAGCTGATGGAAGAGATCATTCGAGATGCAGGACGGGTACCTGTCCAGCGAACGACGAGCTATGGGAAGCCGCATGATCTGCAGGTACGTCGATCCTTTGGCGCACAGGTGCTGAAGGACCCGGAATATACCGCCGTTGCCAAGTACGAGCGGAAGGGCAATCGACACAAGAAGGATCTCTTGAGACCGGGTCTCGATGAGGAATCGGTTTCCAGTAGCGACATTATCTGAGTCACCTCGATTCTTTTCCCAAGAACGTACAAATCGAAGAAAAAATAGGAGCCTTCATGACCGTGCCGCAACGCGTAGCAATGACCCTGCCTCACAAGTTAGGTGTCAAAGAGACCATGGATCTGGCCGTCTGGGCAGAAGAACGCGGTTATGATGACGTCTGGTTTGCGGACAATTCCGGGATAGATGCACTGACGACTTCCGCAGCGGTTGCGGTGCGTACTGGAAGAGTTCGGATCGGCACGGCGATCATCCCTGTATTCACACGTACGCCAGCCGTATTCGCTTCAACGAGCCATGTGCTTCATCAATTGTCCGATGGGCGATTCATATTGGGCCTCGGTTCATCCAGTCAGGTCATGATGGAGAACTGGCATGGTCAGACGTTCGAGAAACCACTGACACGTGTCAAAGAGACAACCCAGTTGGTTCGCGCCATGCTGGATGGTGAAAAGACTGATTTTGATGGCAAGACGGTCAGTAGCCATGGTTACCGTCAGCTGGCTCTTGAGCCTGGGGCGGTACCGATCTACATGGCTGCACTCAGAGCGAAGATGCTTGAGGCCGCCGCCGAATTCAGTGATGGCGTGATCATCAATCTGTTTACTTTGTCCGCGTTGCCGAAACTGATGAAGCACATCCAGATCGGATGTGAACGCGCGGGCAAGAACATTGAAGACATGGAGATTGTCTGCCGCCACCAGGTGATTGTGACTGACGATAAGGACAAGGCGCGAGAGGCGGTGAGGAAGCAGTTCACGCCGTACTACGCGACACCGGTCTACAACAATTTTCTCTCCTGGTGTGGTGAGGAAGAGGCAGCGTCAATGATTGCAGAAGGCTGGGCGGCCAAGGATCGCGCGAAGACTGCCGCGGCCATGACTGATCGACTCATCGATGAGATTTCGGTGATCGGTAGTGCTGAGGAATGTTATGAGGGAATACGAGCTCGAGCGTCTGTTGGTGTCACAACGCACATCATCTCCTGTGTCGACATGGACCAGATCGAGGCGACGAACGAAGCGTTTGCAGGCGACAACTTCCGGGTCTAGGTCGCAGTAGCAGCACACGATAACAGCGACAGAGACAACATAAAGAGAGGTCATAGATGAAACTGGGCATTGTGGGCGGATACTCAGGACGCCGAGTCAGTATTGATATCGATAGGATCCGTGCGGCAGAAAGCATGGGATACGAAAGCATCTGGACAGCGGAAGCGTATGGCTCTGATGCAGTCTCACCAGCGGCCTGGATTCTGGCACAGACAGACAGGATCAAGGTCGGAACGGCGATCATGCAGATGCCAGCCAGGTCACCGGCGTGTACCGCGATGACGGCGATGACATTGAACCAGATGTCCGAGGGTCGCTTCATGCTCGGGCTTGGTGCCTCCGGACCACAGGTCGCTGAGGGTTGGCATGGCGTCGCTTACGGCAGGCCGATTACACGACTGAAGGAATACATCGGCATCGTTCGTCAGATCATGGCTAGGGAAGCGCCTTTAGAGCATGAAGGATTCCACTATTCGCTCCCATACAGCGGTGATGACGGAACTGGTTTGGGCAAGCCGTTGAAGAGCATTCTTGCACCGGATACCGAGATTCCTATCTATTCGGCGTCGATCACGCCTGCTGGTCTTGCGGCCAGTGCTGAGGTTGCCGATGGTGTTTTTCCGATCTGGATGGATCCCTCTCGTTACGATGTGTTCGAGCCGTCCATCAACAAAGGCCTCGCAAAAGCCGATAAGACGTTGCTTCAGTATGATGTAGCACCGTTTGTGACCTGTGTCATGGGCGATGACCTCGATCAATGTCGAATGCCGATCAAGGGCAACATGGCCCTGTATATCGGGGGTATGGGCGCCCGGGATAAGAACTTTTATAACGACTACGCAAAGGCGCTGGGCTTTGAGGATGCAGCGGTGAAAATCCAGGATCTGTATCTTGAAGGCAGGAAAGATGAAGCCATGGCGGCTGTCCCCGATGAGCTGGTAGATGCGGTACATCTTGTGGGCCCGGCAGAGCGTATCCGCGAGCGACTACAGGAATGGAAGAAAGCCGGGATCAATGGCCACGTGGGATCGATGTTGATCAGTTCCGGGCAGTTGGATGCGCTCGAACTGATCGCGGGAGAAATACTCTAACCCGCGATGCAGTAACGATGCACACATCGAGTCGCGGCAGGTTCATCTGATGGCGTATACCCTGAAAGCCCATCCTCATATCAACGAGATTGATGCTGCCGCGTGGGATACCTGTGCCAACCCGATCCTGGCGGAACCGCACTGCGGCATTCCGTTTGATCCATTCGTGTCCCACGCGTTCCTGAATGCGCTGGAGGAGAGTGCGTCGGCAGTGTCGGAAACCGGATGGGCGCCCTACCACATTTCTCTCGCCACAGAAGAGGATGAGGATACGATTCTGGGTGTGGTACCGATGTACCTCAAGAATCACAGTCAGGGCGAGTACGTTTTTGACCACAGCTGGGCCGATGCTCTCGAACGTGCTGGGGGTCGCTACTACCCCAAGCTACAGGTCTCGGTACCGTTTACACCCGCGACAGGCCGCCGTCTCCTTACACCTTCGGGTGGAAATGCGGAGGAGTGCCAGGTGGCTCTCCTGTCCGGGATGACACAGGTCGCTGAGCAGCTCAATGTGTCGTCTATTCACGTCACATTTGCCACCGAATCGCAGTGGCAGAACATGGGCCAGGCCGGCTTTCTTCAGCGAACCCACAGCCAGTTCCACTGGCAGAATGGGGGATACTCGAACTTCGATGATTTTCTGGCCGCACTATCAAGGAAGAAACGAAAGAACATCAATCGCGAACGCCGGGATGCACTATCCCGCGGCATCACCATTGAGTGGGTTACAGGTAACGACCTGAAAGAGGCGCATTGGGACGCGTTCTATGAGTTCTACATGGACACGGGATATCGAAAGTGGGGTCGTCCCTACCTGACTCGCGAGTTCTTTTCTCGTATTGGTGAAACCATGCCTGATGACGTACTGCTGATTCTTGCGAAACGTGATGGCAGATACATTGCCGGTGCCATCAACTTCATCGGCGGTGACTGTCTGTTTGGAAGAAACTGGGGTTGCACCGAGCATCACCAGTTTTTGCACTTTGAAGTCTGCTACTACCAGGCCATCGATTTTGCAATAGAGCGGGGGTTGAGTCGTGTAGAGGCAGGTGCACAGGGTTCGCACAAGCTGGCGCGAGGGTACATGCCGTCGCACACGTACAGTGCGCATTTGATTGTGAACCCCTCATTCCGGGATGCTGTTGATCGGTATCTTGAGGATGAGCGCGAACACGTCGACCAGGAAATCGATTACATTGAGGAACGTCATTCCCCGTTTCGGGGTGATGCAACCGATCCATCCTCTGAGCCCTGACTCCGAATGCGCCAATGATAGATATACCAGGCGGGCGCTTTGTCATGGGGTCGAACACGTACTACCCTGAGGAATCGCCGTTGACTGAGCGGAACGTGTCCGCTTTCAGCATCAGTTCTGCTCCGGTGACCAATGGTGACTATGCCCGGTTTGTATCGGAGACCGGGTACGTCACAGTCGCGGAACGCCCTCTCGATCCTGAAGCCTACCCGGGAGTCCATCCCGATGACCTTGTGCCCGGGTCATTGGTGTTTGTGCGCACCCAGGGTCCTGTGGACCTGGCGAACCCGGGGCACTGGTGGCGATTTGTGGCAGGTGCATGCTGGCAACATCCGGAGGGGCCCGATAGCAGTATAGCGGCGCGCCTGGATCATCCGGTCGTTCAGGTCGCCTATGAGGATGCCGAGGCTTACGCGGACTGGGCCGACCAGTCACTCCCGACCGAAGCCCAGTGGGAGTGGGCCTGTCGTGCCGGTGAGCCAGGAGAGTTCATATGGGGAGACCACGAGCGCCCTGAGGAAATGGCCAATATCTGGCAGGGCCGGTTCCCATTTGAGAACACATCGCGATTCCAGGGAACGTCCCCGATCGGCAGCTATCCTGCGAATGCCTGGGCGCTTAGTGACATGATTGGCAACGTGTGGGAGTGGACCGCTGATTGGTGGCAGGATGTACGTACCGAGGGTGGCTCAGATCCGGGTTGCTGTGGACCAGATGGTAGCTACGATCCACTTCAGCCTGACATCATGATCCCGCGGAAGGTCCTGAAAGGAGGGTCGCACCTCTGTGCAGCAAGTTATTGCCTGCGCTATCGCCCGGCGGCCCGGATTCCCCAGATGGTCGATTCCGCCACCAGCCATATCGGGTTTCGATGTGTCGCCAATCCCGGAGCCGCTGCATAGATTGCTGATGCCGTTGATTGGTCAGACCTCAAGACCGTCAAACAGAGGATCTACGCAGAACTTCCCGAACAGACGTTTGGTCGCGATCAACGCCTCTTTCGTTTCGGGGTACTGTCCCCTGTCGTCCGTATCGTCGATCCAGATATCCAACAGACCTCGCATCTCGTACAAGACCGGCTGATGGTCGGGCTGGTCTGCCAGATTCACAAGTTCGTGGGGGTCGGTTTCGAGATCATAGAGTTCTTCGGCTGGTCTCGGACCATACGGTGCTGCCTGAGCCTCAGTCAGCTCCCCTTTGGCGTACATGGCTTCCGATTGGATGACCGCAGGCCATCTGAAGCGGAAGTTGGTCTGGTACACCGGTCGGTCTGTCATGTAATTGCGGATGTAGTGGTAGCGTTCGTCCATGACGCTTCGGGTACGGTCGACGACCCATTCGCAGCGGTCTCGGGCCGATAACACGTGCTCACGCTGAGAACCACTGAGAAGGTCACGCGTATCCATATAGTCCGGCACGTCGATACTAGCGAGCAGGAGAGACGTTGCACCGATGTCCAGTGTGGCCACCGGTTCGCGCCTTCGCGTGCCGGGCTCGATCTTCTCGCGCAGGGATGGCATACCCGGCGCCGCGATGATCAGGGGAACGTGCAAGCCCTCTTCGTAACACATCTGCTTGGCGCGGGGAAAAAGCGCGCCATGGTCACTCACAAGGAAGATCACGGTGTTGTTCCAACGGCCCATATCCCTGACTTCCTGCAGCATGTCTCGGACCAGGATGTCGCTGATCAACATGGTGCTCAGCTGGTCAGCAACCATGTCGCGCATTTCGGGTATGTCCGGATATTGCGGCGGCACAACGACGTCGTCAGAGTCTACAAGCTGCGGGTCATCGACACCCAGTTCCTGAAGTACTCGACGTGCCTGATCTGCAGAATACCCATCCTTGCCGCCATTGGTCTGAATCTGGGCAAAAAACGGCATGTCATCCGGACAGTCCTCGAACCGACCGGAGCCGCTCTGCAAACCGACACCGCCATTGACCTTGCCATCGGGTGTCTTTGGATCGTTCCCGGTGGAGTACAACGCGCTCCGGTCATTGGCAAAGTTGTAGTCATCCTTGCCACGGTTGAATGTGAAATACCCGGCGTCTCTGAACAGCTCAGGAATGGTCTTCTGGCCTTCAGGCAGATATATCTCTTCTCCGGGGAAGCGACTGGATCGCTGAACATGGGTGCCATTTCTGATCGCATAACTGCCGGTGATGACGGCTGATCGGCTGGGACTGCACACAGGGGCAGGTGAATACGCCCGCTCGAACACTATGCCGGACTGTGCCAGTGCATCAATGTGAGGTGTATCCACCAGCGGCTCGCCATAACAACCGTACCGCGGGTCCTGGTCTTCGATGTAAATCCAGAGAATATTGGGTTGTTCCATGTTGCATTCCGATGCAATGAGAGCGGACCTTAAGATATCGCGTTATCACCGGGTGTCTACCCTCTCTTCATCGCGTTTCCCGATTTTCGTTCCCACGCATGCGCTGCCTTTACCACCGATTCGATAATGAGTACTATTCTCATTTGTTTCCGGAATCACTATGCAGCTTCACCACGGACTTGGACGCACCGCTCGAGTGCTGGTATTGGGATACTTGCTCAGCCTCTTTGCGATGGCGTTGGCAGATGGGCCGGTGGGTGATCACGTCAATGAACTCCATGGCCATCTGGATGAATACAACACCGAGGTGACCTGGCTGATAGATCAGGTTGAAGCCATCGTGACAACCTATGAGAAGAAGGGCCGCAAGCACGCAAAACCGGAAAGGTTGGTGGACCACTGGGAGGCCGTGAAATTTCACTCCGCCATCGAATCCAACGACATCGCACTTTATGCCAACACATGGCAAGCGCTGTTTGGTGTACGTGAAGCGATTGAAGCCGAGCAATCGATAGAGCAGGTCAGGACCGCCCAACGAGAGCTCGAACAGGTTCTCTGGCAATCGCTGGGCGCGGTCAAGGTCGCCGCGCGGTATCAGGATCAGGGTTTGTTGCAGGAGGTGTCAACGCGGAAAGCGGTGATGCCTTCCAGGGTACTCATCGAGATCAAACAACAACTGGATCGCGTTGTTGCGAAATATGCAGAACGACTGCCCGAAGAGGCCGTTGCCATCATCGAGGAGACCTACGCAACGCGTTTCGAAACCGTTGAAGATGCACTCAAGGCGCTGGATCGGGATCTCGTAGAAGATCTGGAGAGTGACTTCCATGTTCGATTGCCGCGGGCGATTTCAGCGGGTGAATCGGTTGATGCGATTCGTCGTGTTGTGGACACGATGCACGGCAATCTGGATCAGGCCCGGTCTCTGCTCAAGTCGACCGAGCGTTGACGATCGGGCGCGGATTTGATGCCAGCTTTCAGCGCTGTCTCATATCAGACCGGCCCACGCTGCTAGGTTCCATCGCGTTCACGGGATTCAGAAAAGCGGGTCCATCTTCCTGCCAGCCCATGGTTTCATTCAGACCGACGATCTGCGCGAAGCGGGCATCGCCCCTGTGACGGTCGATAATTTCCTGCGGTAGTTCGCGTCCGTAACGCTCCTGAAGTTTTATCCACGGACGTGCCATGTACTGGGCGAGGTTCAGTCGCAAACCTGGGATTGTTCGTGGGTAGGAGCCGTGCCAGGTGTTGCCATGCCAGATCACGGCTGAACCCACAGGAATCTCAAGTGGGATCGCGTTGGGGTTTTCCTGACCGGGTAACAATGAGACCTCCGACGGTAACGGTGCCCTGGCTAACTTGTGACTGCCGGGGACAATGGCGAGGCAGCCGCCTTCACGGGTGTAGTCAACGAGTGCATAGTTGATATTGATCACGTTGGAGTAGGCTGGTAACGGATCCAGTAGAGGTGTGTCCGAATGAAGACCAATCTGGGCCCGTTCACTTGGGCCCTTCAGATGGCAAGTCATGGAGGACAGCTGAAGCCTGGAACCGAGAAGATAAGTGGCGAGCGCCAGCGACTGTTCGTTCATCAGGATCTCCTCGAACACCGGGTCACGAACGAGCAGATAGGGAATCAACCGCCAGTCTTCAAGACCCTCGCCGGAGTCCAGGTCGGGCTTTACGCCAGTCCGCTCTTCGCAGATTCTGAGAATGGCATTCCGTGCGCGCAAAACGGTCTCTGGTGGCAGCAGGTTTTCCAGTACCGTAAACCCCATGGCGTCGAGTTCTGCGATGTTTGATTCCAGGCCCAGTTCACGTAGTTGGCGGTAGAGGGCGTTCAAATGCGCGGTGCCGGACCAGTCTTCGATTTCCATGATGAATCTTCTCTGCGAGTGGTCACTTCAGCATAGGCCGAATCAGGATTAGAGTAAAAATGGTGGTTTTTACTCTGATCGGAAATTCCGCCACAATGCGCCCCCGACAAGCCACGGAGTAGGCATGGACAACATGTCGAGAAGGGGTTTTGACCCCCTTACATACCGTTTTGAAGAACAGGCGCCGGAACTCGGCGAGGTGACCGAAGTCGCCGATGGCTGCTTCTGGGCCCGGATGCCTATCGGCGGACGGCTGAATCATATCAACGTCTGGTTGTTACGCGATGGTGACGGCTGGACGATTGTGGATACGGGTCTGTTTGGTGAGAACACCCAGCAGCACTGGCGAGCCATTTTTGACAAATATCTGGATGGGAAGCCCGTAACGCGTGTGATTGCGACCCATCTGCATACTGATCATACCGGTAATGCGGGTTGGATTTGCCAGGAATGGGGTTGTGAACTCTGGATGAGTCGCAGCGACTTTTATATGGGCAAAGTCATGGCCGCGGACGGTCCCTCAGATGTCCCCGACGATGCCATTGTGTTCTATCGCCGAGCGGGATTCGACGAGGACCGCCTGGATCGATATCGCAGCCGGTTTGGTCAGTTCGGTGCCAACATTGCACCGTTACCCGCGGGCTATCGGCGCATCATTGATGGCCAGTACATCAACATCGGTGGTCGGGAATGGCGAGCCATCATTGGACACGGTCATGCACCCGAACATGTATGCCTTTATTGCCCTGAACTGAAGCTCATTATTGGCGGTGATCAGTTATTGCCGCGCATCACACCCAATGTCAGTGTGCAGCCCTCGGAACCGTTCGCGAACCCCCTTAAGGACTGGATCACATCCTGTGTCCGTTTCCGGGAGGTTCTGCCTCCTGATCTGCTGGTGCTGCCCGCGCACGAGAGCCTGTATGAAGGTGTCCATGAACGCTTGACAGCATTGATTGACTGGCACGAAGTGGCCCTTGAGAAACTCTATGATCTTTGTGATGAACCACGGCGTGCTGTGGACGTGTTTCCTGCATTGTTCAAGAGTGAGATTACGGACTGGACGTTTTTTCCAGCGACCGGTGAGGCAATTGCCCATTTACATTGTGCACTGGAGCGACGTATGTTGCTCTGCGAGGAAACCGATGGCGTCGCCTGGTGGCGTCGGGCCTGATAAAGGAAAACCAATAGCTTGAAGTAGTAGAGCATGAAAACCGATGCTCTTAAGGAGGTGGCGATTGTTGACACGGCAATGTCAGCCTGTGCTACCGGAGTGTTCACTATCAATGAGGTGTTGGTGACGGATGGCTATACTGTCGTCGTAGACACGGTGGATATTGCATCCTTTTCTGCCGCGTACCAGGTGCTTGCCCAGGTCGGGCAATCAGCGACCGAGACGGGCGGGGATTCCGCTTCAGAGGAAGCCGTATCTGGGGAAACAGTGTCTGCAGAACCGATGTCCACTGAATCGGTCACCGAGGATCTGGTTGTTGTGGAAGCATCGACCGACTCACGGGCTCCTGACTCACCGGTAGGGAGCGAACCTGCACCAGAGCCGGCGATGCTGGTGTCGCTGAATCGGCTGATACTCGCGGGTGAATCTCTTTCTTTCGAAGATCAGACGGTGGATCCCCCTGTCAAACTCGCGTTGTTATCGCCGAAGCTTGACGTGACGGGTATTGCGCCAGGACAAGCGGGTGAACTGTCGTTCAATGCGATTCATGGCAAGGACCACCGGACGTTGACGGTTACGGGCACCATCGAACCTTCTGTGCCGGACCTCAATATGGACATCGTGCTCAACGATTTTGATCTGTTTACCCTGGGTGGCTATAGCGACGATCGGATTCGCAGTGGCCAGTTTTCGATTGAATCCGGCATTCGCCTGAGTGACGATGCGCTGAAAAGTGAGAATCAGCTCAACGTTCGTGGACTCATCATGTCAGAAGAGGGCAGTGGTGACGCGATGCCGATTGCGGCGGCGCTTTCACTGCTGAAGGATAAAGATGGCAACATTGACCTTGAAGTACTGGTTGAAGATCGTCTGGATGAGTTGTCTGTTGACGTCAATGGGATTCTTGGGAAGGCGCTGTCCAATGCTGCCACCCGAACGGCCGTGACCTATGCGAAGTTTGCGCTACAACCTTTCGGTGGCATTCTGCGGGCGAAAGACCTTGCCTCGGGACTCAAAAACCCGTCTGCGGGACATTCTGTTTGTCGCAGACCAGCCTCAGTTGGCACCTGAGATTGATCAGTATCTCGCCAAGGTCGCCGGTTTGATGGACAAGCGGCCAAGGATGCGGCTGACATTGTGTCCTGTGCTCGCGCCGTCCGACATCGTTGCGGCGGATTCACTTGCCGGAGCACACGTTCTGACGTGGTGTCGAACGCGCTTACCTCCGCTGGTATTGCCGCGGACCGATTGGTGGCCTTTCAGCCGACAACCAGTGACAAGGGCGAGCCCCGGGTGGAGCTCAGCCTGTAACATTGTGGCGCGGGTCAGCGGGAGGCGAGGTCCAGCGCCGAAGGCCCCCAGCCGACCAGCTGACCGTCCACGAACACCAGGGATGTTGTTTCATCACGACTGGTGAGTCCATCGTCTCGGTTCCGGTGTGTCCTTTAGAACAGGACCTCATAAACTTCTCCGTCACGCATGAATGAATCATGGAAGTCCGGCTTGCCGAACTCTGATTCTACCGAGGGCTGAAACCTGAGCATCACGAGTCGATTGATGGCGCCGGCGTTTTGTTCTTGGCGTTCTTTCCAGGCACCATCGGATTGATGTCCGGCATGTTTGTCATCGCCTCCGCCACCAATGGCCACGACACAACCTGTCGTCAACAGTATTAGCACCCCTGCGAAAATAACCCTCATATTCAGCTCCTGCTCTTCGGTTGTTGGAACGTTGAGACGTTCCGGACGTTTGAGAACAGCAACATCCGTACCATGGTCGAATGAAGCATGACCATGGTGTCCGGCTCGGGGAGTCGCAATATCCTCCAGGCCGCGTAGTTTGTGGGATTGAGGATTAACGCAGCATGAACGAAGGCCTGGAAAGGAAACGGAAAGGTTAAGGGGAAAAGCCCCTGAGAGGAAAAGCCCCTGAGAGGAAAAG
>CENZ01049608.1_pt1 | contig 12235 bp, 6 predicted proteins | sample 361341 | NCBI WGS metagenome assembly CENZ01 (sample SAMEA2619782, study PRJEB7988) | marine metagenome | biome: marine biome (ENVO:00000447); feature: deep chlorophyll maximum layer (ENVO:xxxxxxxx); material: "saline water (ENVO:00002010), including plankton (ENVO:xxxxxxxx)" | depth 50 m
CGCATCACCTTCGACGGTGGTATTACCGTGCGTCTTGAGGCTGGCGTCCTGGAGTGACAGTTCGACAACGTAATTCGTCATCTCACCCTCATCCTTGATGTAGCGCTCCGACTTGCCACGCTTCACTTTGTAGAGTGGCGGTTGAGCAATCAGTACATGGCCACGTTCGATGAGCTCTGGCATGTGCCGGAAGAAAAAGGTCAGTAGGAGCGTTTTGATATGGGCGCCGTCCACATCCGCATCACACATGATGATGATGCGGTGATACCGCAATTTGTCAGCATCAAATTCGTCCCGTCCAATACCACAGCCCAGCGCAGTAATCAGAGTGCCCACCTCTACTGAAGACAAAATGCGGTCGAATCGGGCTTTCTCGACATTCAGGATCTTTCCCTTGAGCGGAAGAATCGCCTGGAATCGCCTGTCGCGTCCCTGCTTCGCAGAACCACCCGCCGATTCGCCCTCCACGAGATAGATTTCTGATAGTGCAGGATCCTTCTCAGAGCAGTCAGCCAATTTGCCCGGCAAGCCCGCAATATCCAGTGCACCTTTACGTCGGGTCATTTCCCGCGCTTTTCGTGCAGCATCCCGTGCCCTCGCAGCATCGATGATCTTTTGGGCAATCGCTTTCGCTTCCTGAGGATTTTCAAGGAGATAGTCAGAAAGCGCCTTACCCATCTCTTGCTCAACGGCCGTCTTTACTTCAGACGAAACCAGCTTGTCCTTGGTTTGGGAGGAGAACTTTGGGTCAGGTACTTTTACAGAAATGATGGCCGTCAGCCCTTCACGGGCATCGTCACCCGTCGGCGCGACCTGGTCCTTTTTCGTCAAACCTTCGTTTTCCATGTACTGATTCATAGTTCGCGTCAATGCAGACCGGAATCCCTGTAAATGCGTACCACCATCACTCTGGGGAATATTATTGGTATATGCATATACACTCTCTTGATAGGAGTCATTCCATTGCATCGCCACTTCAACACCTATCTCATCGTCCTGGACCACGGAGAAGTGGAAGATCTGGTTCAGTGCATCTTTGTTTTCATTCAAGTATTCTACAAAGGTACGGAGCCCTCCTTCATACATGAAGTTCTCTTCCTTGCCTGACCGTTCATCTTTCAGGGTGATAGAAATCCCTGCGTTCAGGAACGATAGCTCACGGAGCTTCTTCGCTAGAATCTCATAATGGAACTCGATATTGCTGAAGGTATCTGCAGAGGGCTTGAATCGACACCGAGTGCCTGTTTGGGAGGTATCACCAACGGCGGCTAGTGGCGCTATAGGGATGCCATGGTGGTATTCCTGTTCCCAAATTTTACCGTCCCGCCAGATGGTCAACCGTAAGACCTCCGAAAGGGCGTTAACAACCGACACTCCAACACCGTGCAGTCCGCCGGAGACCTTGTAGTTGCTATTGTCGAATTTTCCACCCGCATGCAGCACAGTCAGAATCACCTCAGCAGCTGACTTTCCTTCTTCTTCGTGGATATCTGTTGGTATACCCCGTCCGTCATCCGTGACAGTGACTGATTCATCGGGGTGAACGGTGACAGTAATGTTGTTGCAATGGCCTGCCAATGCTTCGTCAATCGCGTTGTCAACCAGTTCCTGCACCATGTGGTGCAGACCCGTACCGTCATCGGTATCACCAATGTACATGCCGGGCCGCTTACGTACCGCATCAAGGCCCTTCAAGACTTTGATACTGGTTGAATCATAGTTATTGTCGTTTTCGCTCATTCGCCTACTCTTTCAAAAACACCATGTTTCACGTGGAACACCGGGAAACTGCCTTGTGGTGAAAAAAGCGCCTGCAGTTGTCCTGGCTCAATACCCGTCGCGATCACCTGGCTGCTGTTGTCCGTCAACAGCCCCGCGATACGCCTACTGAACACACCGTCCAGCTCCGACATAAGATCATCGACCAGATAGATCAGAGACGCGGACTGGCGTTCTTTGATCTGCCGTTCCTGCTGCAGTCTCCCCTGTGCCATAAGCATACACCACGCCAGCGTTTTCAGCTCTCCCCGAGAGCATTCGGTGGCCGCATGCTGACCGTTCACGGTCACTTTAAGGTCAGCGCGGTGCGGTCCATGGTGGGTAAGACCTCGAGTCAGGTCACGCGAGCTGTCCATCTCCAGCTGCTCACTCAGGTCACGCTCGATCGACCAACCTCGTTCGTAACTACATTCAATTGCAAAACCCGGCATCACGAGGCCACAGACCTCGCTCAAAACCGACTGATAGCGCTTGAAGTAAATTCCCCGTCGATGATCGGCCTCATTGCCCCACTGACAAAGCTCCCGGTCCCAGACAGTGATCGTTGACGGTCCACCCCGTTGTTTCAGCCCCTGGTTGCGCTGCCTCAGGCACCGGGCATAATTTCTCCAAACCACCTCGAATCCACGTTCCACGTGAAACACGCCCCAGTTCAGGAACCGTCGACGCCCTTCTGGTGGGCCTGCCACAAGATCTGATGTTTCGGGTCCCATCAATACCGTGGGTAACAGTCTCGTCAACCTGGACAGTTCAGGCACATCCTCACCATTGATACGGCAGGTCCGCTTACCATCCCGGCTCCGACTGACCCCCATTGACACTGGCGTGTCATGCAATTCGCCCTGGACCGTGACTGTTGCCTGACCATGTTCAACAATAGGCGACAACCGAGGCGTTCGAAACGAACGGGCCGTCCCGAGAAAATAGGCGGCTTCGAGCAGACTGGTCTTTCCGCTGCCATTCTGGCCATAGATAAGATTAACGCCGGGGACTAACTCAATTCCGGCTTCAGTGATATTTCTAAAGTGGTGAACTGCGAGCCTTTTGAGACTCATAGTTTCATGGGCATGACCACGTAAACGGTTTGCTCATTGTCCGGTGACTCAATCAGTGCAGGGCTATTGGCATCGTTCAACGTCACTTTCACGTTCTTACCTTCAGCAACCCCTAAAGCATCTAGTAAATATCCCACATTGAAGCCAATTTCGAGGTCCGCACCGCTGTATTCTACACTGACTAGTTCTTCAGCCTCTTCCCGCTCCGGATTGTTCGCTGAAAGCTGAATCTGCTCATCCGAAATATTCAACCTGATACCACGGAATTTTTCGTTCGACAGAATCGCCGTACGGCTCAACGCCTGTCGTAACACCTCTCGTTCCGCAGAGATGACTTTATTACCGTTTTTCGGGATCACTCGATTGTAGTCTGGGAACTTACCATCCACCAATTTGGTCGTCAGCGTCATTTGCGATGCCTGGGCGCGCATGTGGTTGGAACCCAGGGAGATTTCAACGTCACCTTCCTCTTCCGACAACATACGCTGGAGCTCAAGAATGCCTTTTCGTGGAATAATGACCTGATTCACCTCGCTGACACCTTGATCCATCGAAAGAACGCTCGTCGCGAGCCTGTGTCCATCGGTTGCTACCACGCGAACACCATCTCCGGACAGCTCAATCAACATCCCATTCAAGAAGTACCTGACGTCTTGCTGCGCCATCGCAAATGCAGTGCGATCCAAAAGCTGTTTGAAAGCCGTGCCGGGTACCTTCACAGTCGACTCGACCTCTGAGGTATCCACGGTGGGGAAGTCACTCGCTGGCAACGTCGACAGGTTCGACTTGAAACGCCCGGAAACAATCTGCAGGCGTTGTTCATTCAACGAAAAACTGACATCTGATCCGTCCGGAAGCTGGCGCACAATATCCATCAATTTCCTGGCAGGGACCGTGATCTCGCCGGTGTCTTCGATGTTCGCCTCAACATTACCCTGCATCTCGACCTCAAGATCAGTTCCCGTCATGGAAAGCTGATTTCCTTTTACCCGCATTAGTACGTTGGATAACACGGGAAGGGTCTGACGTCGTTCAACCACACCTGCTACCTGCTGGAGCGGTTTGAGCAAAGTCTCTCGGTTAATGCTGATCTTCATGAACTCGGTTATCTCGTTATGAGTAAGTACTTGCTAACTTGCAATACTAGGCTCTGCGCCCGGTCTTTATGCCGTAAGCGTACGCATCAGGTTGTTGTAGTCCTCTCCAATCGTTCGATTGGATTCTCGCAACTCGTCAATTCTACGACAGGCATGCAGGACAGTGGTATGGTCGCGACCGCCAAAATTCTGCCCTATCTCCGGCAGACTGTGGCTCGTGAGCTCTTTTGATAACGCCATGGCAACCTGCCTTGGTCGAGCCAGGGAGCGGGATCGCTTAGGTGAATGCATGTCACTGACTCGAATATTATAGTAGTCAGCAACGGTCCTCTTGATATTCTCAATACCAACCTGCCGGTCTGCAATGGCCACCAGGTCCTTGATAGCAGATTTCACCTGATCCAAGGTGATCTCACGACCCGTGAAGTTCGCATTGGCAACCACGCGCTGAAGCGCGCCTTCGAGTTCCCGTACATTCGCGCGAATGTGTTCAGCAATAAAGAACGCCGCTTCATTGGGTAGTTCAACGCGCTCCAGCTCCGCCTTTTTCTTCACGATCGCGACCCTGGTCTCAAGCTCCGGAGGATCCAGTGGTGCTGTCATACCCCACACAAAACGACTCTGCAGCCGTTCCTCAAGGCCCTCAATCTCCTTCGGATAGCGGTCACAGGTCAAGACAATCATGCTACCGTTCTCTTGTAGCCTATTGAAAACGTGAAAGAATTCCTCTTGTGACTTAGGCCCTTTTGCAAGGAACTGAATGTCGTCCATGAGCAATACATCGACCTTTCGGTAGTACTCCGTGAACTCGTTCATGGCACCACGCTCAATCGCGCTGACCATATCTTCCATAAAGCGTTGTGAGTACATGTAGGCGACATTGATCCCGGGATGACGATCGAGAATCGCGTTTCCTACCGCATGCATCAGATGGGTCTTACCTAGCCCCACACCACCGTAAAGCAAGAGACACTTGTAGGTGGCTGCACCCATGTTTTCGGCCACGTGCAACGCGGCTGCGCGCGCCAACTCGTTGGAACTCCCTTTGACAAACGTATCGAAGGTGAATTCCTTGTGCAGTTCCAGCAACGGGGAGAAGCTCTCGGGTGCTCTACGTCCACTCGGTCCCCCCCCTGCTTCACTGAACGTCCCGATCGCGAGACTAACCACAAAATCTTCAACCAGGCTTTCAATTCTCGACAGAAAGTGCTCAGACACCTGATCACGGATATAGCGATTAGGTGCCAGCAATCTGAGTTTCTTTCGTTCCGGGTCCTCATCGGCGTGGAGTGGTTTTATCCACGTGTTGAACTGAATGGCAGAGAGTTCGCCTTCCAGGATGGTAGTGCATTGTTGCCAGACAGTATCCGCCACAGGCCCTCCGTTGCGGGAATTCAGGGTACAGCGGACCGATCACGACTAGACCTTGGGGGTCTCGTGTCCAGTACACTGCAAGGAATGCAAAGGGACCGCAATAATAACCCTATCCACAGTCTGAAAGAAAGTGATGTGCCCAAATCAATTGTCTTAACTTTCAATAGCTTATGCGCGGACTTCGGGACTTTTTAGTGACTAATGTGTGCGTATGCTGTGGATAAGTTTTTAACCGACGAACGATCCACATTCATCACCATGTTGGCCCCGGGATATACACAAGCTACTAACGTATCCTCGATGTTTTATTCACAGCATTATCATCCTAGTAACTGTTTGATTTCCTGACAGAAACCTAAGTGACCCACTTTTCACCTCAGCCTACTAATAATATTAATAACAAACTTTCTTTATATATATATTCTTAAGAAGAGACCCTGATCTGTGGGCAATACGTACCACCGCCTCTCGCGGAACCATCAGCGCATGAAAATTGACCAACCCCGCACCAGCACATAGAATGCGCGTCCCCCTGAACGTGGTCGAGATCAAAATCCATGAAGCGAACCTTCCAACCCAGTGTCATCAAGCGAAAGCGCACCCATGGGTTTCGCGCCAGAATGGCGACAAAAGCGGGCCGAAAAGTCCTGAACCGTCGCAGGGCACGCGGTAGAAAAGTACTGTCTGCCTGAGTGATTCACACGCCTGGAGTTGGTGCGTAACGGCTTCATAGAACCCCAGTGCAATCAGGAGCTTCATTTGGTCCGGAGCGTCGACTTGGACAAAAGTCCGACTACGATACGGTCTTCAGTCGTCCAGGGTACAGGATCAGGAAACAGTCCTTTGTAGTGCTAGCGCGAGAAACATCTCTCACAACGTCTAGATTGGGCGTTATTGTTGGAAAGCGGTGTGCTCGTTCAGCGGTTGTGAGAAACCGGATTAAGCGGATCATCAGGGAATCATTCAGGACATCTGATTTGGCCAAGGCACATCTGGATATCGTGATCATCGCCCAGCCTGGTGCGACCAGGGTGTCTTCGGGCGAATTGTTCCGCACACTGGGGGAATCGTGGCTTCACCTGTCCCAATAGACTCCGCTGAAAAACAGGGTAACCCGATCGTACGTTTAATGAGGGGTGCAATCAGGCTGTATCAGCTTTGTCTCAGCCCCTATCTTGGTGCCCATTGTCGTTACCACCCAACATGCTCGGAATACGCCCGTGATGCGCTCATCCAGCATGGGGTATTGCGCGGAACTACTCTCGCGATCCGCCGCATATTCTCTTGTCACCCGTTTTCTCGAGGTGGCTATGATCCAGTGCCCGAAACCAGCGTAAAAGGGCGGCCCACACACGAGGAGAAACCCTAGTGGACATACAACGGGTGCTAATACTGGTGGGGCTGGCAGCGACCGCCTATCTGCTCGTTCTGGCGTGGAATGAGGACTATGCTAGTGACGAATCCGTCCCCACCGTGTTGAGTGATACAGGGAATGGCATGGCAGAAGTGCCACTTGGCAGTTCTCCTCAGGAGACGAACCTTATACCCCAGGTACCTGTCTCGCCTTCGAATGAGAGTCGGCCAGCTTCGAATGGCAGTGATGTGCCGGAATTGACGTTAACCCAACGGGACATTGATCAACCTGCGGTTCAGCGTAGCGGTCGGTACATAGAAGTCCGCACGGATGTGCTTGAAGTGACTATCGATCTAAACGGAGGTGATATTGTTGCGGCCAATCTGCTGGCGTTCCCACAGAGCATTGACAGTGAATTGCCGTTCATTCTCATCGATCCACGCAATGAATATGCGGCTCAGAGTGGTCTGATCGGACCTAATGGTATCGATGGTGGTGCATCGAGGGCTCAGTATAGGACGAACCAGGTCTTTTATGAGCTGACCGGTGAATCACTGGAAGTTTCGTTGCAAGCCACAGGTTCCGATCCATCCGTAGCGATTGAGAAACGGTTTGTATTTCGCCGCGGGGACTACCTGATGGATATGTCCTACTACATTGACAACCAGAGTACCGAGCTGTGGCAAGGCGCAATCTATGCGCAGCTCAAACGGGATGGACGAGATGCACTGATGTCGGATGACGTGGGTATCGGTATGCAGTCCTATACCGGCGGTGCGACCTTTCAATCAGATACGCCTTACCACAAGTTATCCTTTGGCGACCTGGACGATGAACGGTACCAATCCGAGGAAACCGGTGGCTACATGGCCATGGTCCAGCACTACTTTCTCAGTGCATGGGTTCCAGATCAGACAACTCAGGCGTCTTATTACGCACGGCGTAAAAGTGGTGGGGACGTCTATCTGTTTGGCCTTACGTTGCCACTCCAGCAGGTGTTGCCCGGTGAATCTTCGTCCCAAGGTGTCTCTCTTTACGTGGGTCCGAAGGATCAGTACCGATTGCAGGATATTGCCGAGGGGCTGGATCTGACGGTCGACTACGGTTTTCTCTGGTGGCTTGCTCAGCCACTTTTCTTTCTGCTTTACATGATCCATGGCGTGGTTCAGAACTGGGGTGTTGCCATCATCCTTTTGACGGCCACAGTCAAGCTACTGCTATATCCATTGTCTGCGGCGGGATTCCGAAGTATGGCGAAGCTGAAGAGGCTGCAACCACAGATGACGCGGTTGAAGGAGCGTCATGGCGATGACCGACAGAAGTTCACTGAAGAGATGATGGCGCTGTACCGCAAGGAGGGTGCTGATCCGATCCGGGGTTGCCTGCCGCTCTTGCTGCAGATGCCGGTTTTCTTGGCGCTGTTCTGGACGTTGATGGAGAGCGTGGAACTCAGGCAGGCGCCCTTCGTTGGCTGGATCACTGACCTGTCTGCGATTGATCCGTACTTTGTATTGCCGATCCTCATGGGTATATCGATGTATATCACGACAGCCCTGCAACCAGAGCCTCCGGATCCAATGCAGGCGAAGATCTTCAAGATCATGCCGGTGATGTTTACGTTCTTTTTCCTCTGGTTTCCGGCGGGATTGGTGCTTTACTGGGTGGTCAACAACGTACTCTCGATATTGCAGCAATGGTATGTCAATCGACAGCTTGAGAAAGAAAGCCAGTAGATTCCTGGGCAACCTGAACGTTGTAGAGGTTCCGGTGCCTGTCGCGCTGGGCTGACCATGGCGATTTCCCCCGATACCATCGCTGCAGTTGCGACCCCGGGCGGTCGTGGTGGTGTAGGGATCATCAGGGTTTCGGGTTCGCTGGTACCTGACATTGCTGAGGGAATGACCGGTCGTCTACCAGAACCCAGAAGGGCCACCCTGGCCGAGTTCCGGGGAGATGACCACGCCATCATCGATCAGGGCTTGATGCTCTACTTTCCGGGATCGGCGTCGTTTACCGGTGAACCCGTGCTCGAAATTCACGGGCATGGTGGTCTGGTGGTGATGGATCTCCTGCTGCGACGTGTGCTCGCGTTGGGCGCGCGTCCGGCAAGGGCCGGTGAGTTTACCGAACGTGCATTCCTCAATGACAAAATAGATCTGGCTCAGGCCGAAGCGGTTGCTGACCTGATCGACAGCGTCAGTGAAGCCTCCGCACGCTCCGCGGTTCGTTCGTTGTCCGGCGAGTTTTCTGCCTGTATCAGCGACCTGACGGAACAGCTGATACAGCTGCGAGTGTACGTTGAGGCTGCCATCGATTTTCCGGAAGAAGAGATCGACTTCCTGGCGGATGAACGTATTGTGAAACGTCTCGATGCGATCGCGATACTGCTGAAAGACGTGCGCGTTCGGGCGACACAGGGATCAGTGTTGCGGGAGGGTATTACCCTCGCCATTGTGGGACCACCCAACGCGGGAAAGTCCAGCCTGATGAATCGTCTGTCCGGACAACCTGTTGCCATCGTCAGTGCACAGGCGGGAACCACGCGGGACGTGTTGCGTGAGCAGCTTGTGATTCGTGGGATGCCGGTTCAGCTGGTGGATACGGCGGGGATTCGTAGCACCGCTGATGATATCGAACAGGAAGGCGTGCGACGCGCCTTGTCCGAAGTAACCAATGCCAATGTCGTGCTGCTTGTCATCGACCAGTCAGGTAGCCCGGAGATCGTGAAGGGCGCTATTCGGGGCATGCTGGAAGAGCTCAAGGATGTGCTGGATGATTTTGATGGCGACGTGATCCTGGTGTTCAACAAGAACGACATTGCGAGCAGTGCGGGGTCGGTCTCGGGTGTTGATCTTATCTCGCCCTTGATTGAGCGGGTCAGTCAAGTGAGTGTGTCTGCGGTGACAGGGAATGGTTTTGATGCTCTCTATGAGCAGATTGAGCGATCTGCGGGAATGAACTCAACTGTGGAAGGTGTGTTCATGGCCCGGCGCCGCCATCTTGATGCACTTGCTCGCGCAGCGGAGCATGTCATGGAGGGCCAGGCGCAACTGACGATGAATGCCGCCGGCGAATTGCTTGCTGAAGAACTGCGCAGTGCCCAACGATCTCTGGGGGAGATCACGGGTGAGTTTTCCAGCGATGATCTGCTGGGCAGAATCTTCGAGAGCTTCTGCATAGGAAAGTAGACGCCACACCGGCGTTCGTTTACTTCCCGCCGACCGTCCGTATACTGGCCTGCTCACCAAATCAACTCAGGATGACATCGTGGCTGCAGAGGTCTTCGACGTGATTGTCGTGGGTGGTGGGCATGCGGGCACGGAAGCAGCACTCGCGGCGACTCGGCGCGGTGCGTCCACCCTGCTCCTGACCCAGAATATCGAAACACTGGGCCAGATGTCCTGTAATCCAGCAATCGGCGGGATTGGTAAAAGCCATCTCGTTAAAGAGATTGATGCATTGGGCGGCATCATGGCGCTGGCAGCCGATGCCGCCGGTATTCACTTTCGAGTCCTGAACGCACGTAAGGGTCCGGCGGTACGTGCAACGCGTGCCCAGGCCGACCGTTCCCTGTACAAGACTTTTGTGCGAACGACCCTCGAGCATGAGCAGAATCTGAGACTGTTCCAGCAGTCGGTGGCAGATCTTGTGATTGACCAGGGTCGGGTCACTGGTGTGGTTACCGAAAACGATCTGACCTTCAGTGCCAGAACGGTCATTCTGACTGTAGGGACTTTTCTCGGAGGTGTCATGCATGTGGGCTTGAAGCAGCAGCCTGGTGGACGTGCGGGTGATGCGCCGTCCAACCGACTTGCCGAAACACTCAGGGCGCTGCCATTTCGTGTCGATCGGCTCAAAACGGGTACCCCGCCTCGCATTGATGGCAAGACCGTCGACTTCGGTGCACTGCAGCGTCAGCCTGGCGATTCGCCAAGACCGGTGATGTCGACATTAAGTACGCTTGATGATCATCCGCAACAGGTCGACTGCCATATCGCAAAGACGACAGAGAAAACACACGACATCATCCGTGATGGCTTGTCGCGGTCGCCGTTGTTCAGTGGTGTGATCGAAGGTGTTGGTCCCAGGTACTGTCCATCCATTGAAGACAAGGTTGTGCGATTCGCGGACAGACCGTCACACCAGATTTTTATCGAGCCAGAAGGGCTTCGAACACACGAACTGTATCCGAACGGGATTTCTACCAGTTTGCCCTACGATGTGCAGCTGGAACTTGTGCAGAGTATCGAAGGTTTCGGGGCCGCTCACATAACCCGACCCGGTTATGCCATTGAGTACGATTTTTTCGATCCGCGCGATCTGAAGCGTACCCTTGAGACGAACTTTGTCGATGGGTTGTATTTTGCGGGCCAGATCAATGGAACGACTGGTTATGAGGAAGCCGCTGCGCAGGGATTGATCGCTGGTATCAACGCCTCGGCCGCAGCGCTGGAACTGGAGGCATACACGCCGGATCGTAGTGAAGCGTACATCGGGGTGCTTATCGATGACTTGATCACCCTAGGCACTCGTGAACCCTATCGCATGTTCACGAGTCGTGCCGAGTATCGGCTTGTGCTCCGGCAGGACAACGCGGATCGTCGGTTGACAGAAAAAGGCCGCACGCTGGGGCTGATCAGTGACGATCGATGGGTACAGTACCAGGAGAAGTCCGCATTGATTACTGAAAGAACAGCGCAGATGCAGCAGCACTGGTTTCAGGCAGGTGACACGTCGGTAGAAACATTGCTCGGGCAACCGCTGACCCATGAGTACAATCTAGCCGATCTGGTCAAGCGTCCCGGCGTCACACTCGAGGATCTCGCTCTGGCAGGAAACCTGCCGTGGACAGAGAAGGATGTGAACGAGCAGGTCGAAATCGACCTCAAGTACGAGGGTTATATCGTGCGTCAGCGTGAGGAGATCGATCGCATGCAGCACTATCAGAAACATGCCATCCCTGACTCGATTGAGTATGACGTGATTGGCGGATTGTCGAATGAGGTCCGCCAGAAGTTGAACGAGGTACGTCCCCACACGATTGGCCAGGCCTCTCGCATCGCGGGAGTCACCCCTGCTGCTGTGTCGCTACTACTGATCCATATCAAAAAACTGGGCGGTCAGAGCGACCACCAGGATGAGCAGGATTCAGAACGCAGAGCGCACAGGAAGGGATAGGACGGAAAGGTCCGGTCGATCGTGCCTTTGACTGTCCCGATCCTGCGCGGACTCGACGAGCTCGGGCTCATGGCGACTACGCAGCAGGTAGACCGATTCTCTCGATATCTTGAGATGCTGGACGAGTGGAACCAGACCTACAATCTGACGGCCGTGCGTGATCCTGCCCGTATGGTGACGCATCATCTGCTCGATTCATTGGCGGTGCTTGAATACTGTCAGGGAGATCAGCTTATGGATCTGGGTTCTGGTGCCGGATTACCTGGTATACCCCTCGCGATTCAAAGGCCGGACTGGCAATTTCAGCTGGTTGACAGTAATGGCAAGAAGACACGGTTTCTACAACACGTCGTTCGACGACTGGCACTCGCCAATGTCACGGTTGCACGCGAAAGGGG
>CENZ01011814.1_pt1 | contig 12158 bp, 11 predicted proteins | sample 361341 | NCBI WGS metagenome assembly CENZ01 (sample SAMEA2619782, study PRJEB7988) | marine metagenome | biome: marine biome (ENVO:00000447); feature: deep chlorophyll maximum layer (ENVO:xxxxxxxx); material: "saline water (ENVO:00002010), including plankton (ENVO:xxxxxxxx)" | depth 50 m
CAGCTGAGTGGGTTTCATGGTTCAGGCTGCACTTTCCAACACCATCAATAGTCCAAGGCGACTAAATTATTTCTAACTTTCAATGGTATCGAAGCCACTAACCTGATTCAGCTCATTGATCTAGTCGAGCAAGTCGAATCCCCCAACAAAGGCTTCAGCACCAACTCCGGTAAACACCCCGCCCAGGTCTGCCTGCTCCTGGGTAAGGGCAGCTGGAGAATCGAGGCCAATACAAAGGTAGAGAAAGTTGCAGTAAATCTGGTTTGTTATTGTTTGCAATGAATTTGTCATTGAGCGAGGCCTTTGCCTTATTATTTCTAGCTGTTGAAGGATAGAATACGTCTGGAATACAGATCCGCACGACCCAAGGAATGTTCCCGTAGTGGAAATAATACCAATATTTACAGCAGCTTACCCTTTCTCGGTAGTGCCCTGGAGCAGTCTATGACGGGCGCGCCCATCGAAAAAGTTCTCATCGCTAACCGTGGCGAAATCGCCCTGCGTCTGGTGCGCGCCTGTGCCGAGGCGAATATCCGTTCGGTTGCGGTATACACAGAACCTGACCGCTATGGCCTGTTCGTCAAACGCGCAACCGAAGCCTACTCTCTGGGCAATGACCCACTTGCTGGCTACCTGGACCCTCTGCGCATTGTAAACCTGGCCGTGGAGACAGGCTGTGATGCAATTCACCCGGGCTACGGTTTTCTCTCGGAAAATCCAGAACTTGCGCGGCTCTGCGAGGAAAAAGGTATTATCTTTATTGGCCCCAGTGCTGAAGTGATCAAGCGCATGGGGGACAAGACCCAGGCCCGAATGGCTATGACTGCTGCGGGTGTGCCAGTAACTCCCGGATCGGAGGGCAATCTTGCCGATCTGGATGAAGCGCTCGCGGAAGCAAAACGCATCGGCTACCCGGTCATGGTAAAGGCGACGTCCGGTGGTGGCGGTCGCGGCATCCGCCGCTGCGATGATGCCACAGACCTGAAGAAGCAGTTCCCGCGCGTAATCTCCGAAGCCACCAAGGCCTTTGGCTCCGCCGAAGTGTTCATGGAAAAATGCATCGTTAACCCCAAACACATCGAAGTCCAGGTGCTGGCCGATGCCCACGGTAAGGTCATTCATCTGTTCGAGCGAGACTGTTCAATTCAGCGCCGCAACCAGAAACTCATAGAGATTGCCCCGAGCCCACAAATCGATGATGCCTTGCGAAATCGGCTGGGCGAACTTGCGGTAAAGGCTGCTGCGGCTGTGGGTTACGTCAGCGCCGGCACTGTGGAATTTCTTCTAGCCGGGGACGATGTATATTTCATGGAAATGAATACCCGCATCCAGGTGGAGCACACGATCACCGAGCAGATCACTGGCATCGATATCGTGCAGGAACAGCTTCGCATCGCGGCGGGGGAAGCGCTTGGCTATGGCCAGGAAGACGTCAGCTATCGGGGCTTCGCCATGCAGCTCCGTATCAACGCCGAAGATCCCAAGAATGACTTTCTACCAAGCTTTGGACGCATCACCCATTATTACGCGCCAGGAGGGCCTGGCGTACGAGTCGATACCGCCATCTACACGGGTTATGAAATTCCGCCCTATTTCGACTCCATGTGCCTTAAGCTGGTAGTTTGGGCGCTGAGCTGGGAGCAGGTGGTCAGTCGCGCCCAGCGCGCCATTGATGACATGCGCTTACACGGCATTCGCACTACTGCGAACTACTATCAACAAATTCTCAAACATCCGGATTTTCGCAACAAGGAATTCGACACCAGCTTTGTCGCATGCCACCCGGAGTTATCTCGCTACTCAGACAAGCGACATCCCAGTGACGTGGCGCTCGCACTATCCGCAGCAATCGCCGCCTACGCTGGCTGGTAAGAATCCAAGGACAAGACTAATGAGTGACACCCGCCCCATTGAAGTGACCGAAGTGATTTTGCGAGACGCACATCAGTCGCTCATCGCCACACGTATGCGCATCGAAGATATGCTGCCAATCTGCGAGAAACTGGATGCGATGGGCTTTTGGTCCCTGGAAGTGTGGGGTGGCGCCACCTTCGATGCCTGTATTCGATTCCTCAAGGAAGACCCCTGGGTGCGGTTACAACAACTGCGGCAGGCGCTTCCCAACACCCGACTGCAGATGCTGCTGCGCGGACAAAACCTGTTGGGCTATCGCCACTACGCTGATGATGTGGTCGCTGCCTTTGTTGAGAAGTCCGCAGAGAACGGCATCGATGTGTTCCGTGTATTCGATGCACTTAATGACCTGCGCAATATCGAAACTGCTATGAAAGCAGTCAAGCGCAGCGGCAAACATGCCCAGGGCACGATCTGTTTTACCACCAGTCCGGTCCATACAGCTGATCTGTTTGCAGAGCAGGCCCGACAGCTGCAGAACATGGGCGCCGACTCTATTGCCATCAAAGATATGGCGGGCCTTCTAACTCCTTACGGTACTTATGAACTGGTCAAGGCAATCAAGGACAATGTGCCTTTGCCACTGGCGATTCATAGCCATGCCACTTCCGGGCTCGCGCCGCTATGCCAAATGAAAGCCATCGAGGCCGGGGTAGATCGCATCGACACCGCAATTTCTTCTTTTGCCGGTGGCACTTCCCATCCTGCAACTGAATTTCAGGTCGCCGCACTGCAGGGTACGGCATACGACACCGGACTCGCGCTCGATCCCTTAACGGAGATCAGCGATTATTTCCGTGAGGTTCGAAAAAAGTACCACCAGTTTGAAAGTGAATTCACCCGCGAGGATATTTCGGTACAAGTCAATCAGGTACCGGGCGGCATGATGTCTAACCTGGCAAACCAGCTAAAGGATCAAAATGCCTTGGATCGCATTCGGGACGTATTCGACGAAATCCCGCGGGTCAGGAAAGATCTTGGCTATCCTCCCCTGGTCACACCCACCTCGCAGATTGTCGGTACCCAGGCTGTCTACAACGTGTTGGCTGGTGAGCGCTACAAGACCATAACCAATGAAGTGAAACGATATCTTCAGGGCGGCTATGGCCAACCCCCGGCTGCGGTGAACGAAGCGGTTCGCAAGCAGGCTATTGGCAACGATAGCTACAGTGAGGAACGCCCGGCCGATGCTTTGGCGCCCGAGATGGACAAATTGCGCCAGGATATCGGTGATCTGGCTGTGTCTGCAGAAGACGTGCTGACTTTTGCCATGTTTCCCGACCTGGGCCGGGAGTATTTGGAGCAGCGGCGCGCTGGGACTTTGCAGCCCGAACCCTTAATGCCTATCGATGCCGGTGGCCGACCTTCAAGCACTACCGCGACGGAATTCAAAGTGGATGTTCATGGCGAAACCTATGAGGTGGCCATCACTGGTGTGGGTGACTCCGGCGGCGGCCGCCGCAAACTCTATGTTTCACTGGACGGCATGCCGGAAGAAGTCATCTTCGAGCCCCTGAATGAATACGTGGCTGAAGATGGAGGCAAGCGCAAGCAGGCCAGTGAGCCTGGACACGTGACTGCCGCGATGCCGGGTAATGTGGTTGAGGTGCTGGTCAATGAAGGAGACCAGGTTGAAGCAGGTCAGGCGGTGCTGGTGACCGAGGCCATGAAGATGGAATCTGAAATCAATGCCAATATCGCTGGCACGGTGACTCTGGTTAACGTCGCCAAGAGCGACCGAGTCACGCCAGGTGATGTACTCATGGAAATTAAGTAGCCGCAAAAAATTTGGTCGTCGTACAAAAAAGCCCGCTGCTGAGCGGGCTTTTTTGTTGCGCGACTAATTGAGTTAAGAGCGCGCTTTATGCGAAAGCTTGGGGTTAGCGCTTTTCATACTTGGTAAAAGCACCGCCTGCCCAGCTCAGTGAGTTGGGACCCTCGGCTGCATAGACATTGCCATCGGCATCCACCGCGACTCCCTCGCCTGCTGTACCCTGGCCAATCCTGTCAGGCCGATCGAAAGGCTGGATAAAACCAACAATTACATCTTCATCAACCGGTCCGATGCGGACACCATTGCGCCATCCCACATGGTTAGTTGGGCTGGATTCTGAATCAATGGCGTACACCATGGCGTCATCCGTAATAAACAGACCGCTGATGCGTCCATAGGCATAGCGTGAATCCAGGTAGTTACCTTGCTGATCAAAAATTTCGATGCGATGGTTACCGCGGTCCGCAACCCAAAGTCTGCCGTAAGCATCGAACTCCATGGCGTGCGGTGTACGGAATTCGCCGTGGCGCACGCCGATCTCACCCCACTGCTTAATGAAGGTACCGTCCGGCGCAAATTTCATAATGCGGGCGGTATTGCCGGCAGCGCGGCCTTCTTCCATGGCCTGATTGCTGGTCATGCCCTGACCATTGTGGCCGTCAGACACATAGATGCTGCCATCTGGTCCGACAATCACATCATTAGGTTGGTTAAAGGTATCTGGTCCAGTCCCGGTTTGACCAGGAGTTCCGAGACTCATCAATAAATCGCCATCGGCACTGAACTGATGGACCTGGTGGCCCTTGCTGCCATCGGCACTGGCGGCAAAATCCGTGACCCACACTGTGCCATCAGCAGCGGCGTGGATACCGTGGGGCGTCTGCATGAGGCCACCACCAAAGTTCGCCATGACCTCACCGGTGTGACGATTGAATTTGAAAATAGGATCTACCGGGTTCGTGTCGCAGTTGACCGGCACACCGCCGCCGAAACTGCTGGCGCCACAGCGCTCATAGGCCCAGATATGCCCATCATTGGGATCAATATCGATACCGGCGGTAGAACCCCAGTTGCGACCAGCTGGAAGATCTCCCCAGTTTGGAATGACAACAGGGTTCGGATTGGTCAAACCCTCACCGGTGATGAAATCGGTATCGTCAGAGATGGCGCCACTGGATGCAGCGAGCGCAGCACAGACTGACAAAGATGTGAAAAGAACGCGGGATGACGGCATGTCAGTACCTCCTAATTGTTGTTCTGCGGCTAAGTCTACAACAGCCTCGCGGGGCTCACACCTGTTATTCTCTGCTTTCTGGGATGTTCAGGCTGCACTTACAGGGCCACGCAAGACCTGTGCATGACACAGGGTTAGAATAGCGTCGTTCACCAGCAATGGCATTTGGATCAAGGAGCAACACAATGATATTTAGTCTGGGAGAGGACGCAATCGAAATAACCGGGGAAGACTATTTCGTCGCGGATAACGCCACTGTTGTTGGCAAGGTCCGCCTGGAAAACAATGCCAGCGTCTGGTTCAACGCCGTGATCCGCGGCGATAACGACCTCATCAGCATCGGCGAAAACTCCAACATCCAGGATGGCTCTGTGCTGCACACCGATTCAGGTGTCCCACTCAATATTGGCAAGAACGTCACTGTGGGCCACAAGGTCATGCTGCACGGCTGCAGTATTGGCGATAACTCACTGATAGGCATCAACTCCGTGATCCTGAACGGCGCCAAGATTGGTCAAAACTGCCTGATAGGCGCAAACAGCCTGGTTACCGAGGGTAAGGAAATACCCGACGGCTCACTGGTAATGGGTTCGCCCGCAAAGGTGATAAAGGCTCTGAGCGAGGAACAACAGGCACGCCTGATTCTGAGCGCAGAGACTTATGTTAAAAACTTCAAACGCTTCAAGGCAGAAATGAAGACAGACCCTCGTAGCTGAATACAATCACGCTTACCCTAACTCTGGAGATTCTCCACATGACACGCGCTGTTATCTTATTACTGCTTACGCTCCCGCTATTCTCCTGCCAGGTCGACTATAACCTCGACATTTCGCTCGGTGATAATGGTGCAAGTTTTGCTTCAGCTTTAAATCCGATTCATCCCAGCAATTTCAACATCGATCAGCCAGAGCTGGACAATATCAGGCGTGAGATGCAGCGGGCAGTAGATAGCGGGCATATCTCTGGCGCATTGCTATTGGTGGGAAATCGAGACGGTGCGGGCGTCCTCGAGACCGTAGGTACCCAGACCGCAAAAGGCGAGACACCAGTCAACAAAGATACGATCTTTCGCATTTATTCCATGACCAAACCGGTTATCAGCGTTGCAGCCATGACGCTGGTTGAGGATGGCATGCTCGGGCTGGATGATCCCGTGAGTGACTATATTCCCAGCTTTGCCGACCTCCAGGTCATAGACAGTGAAACCGGCACCAGCAGTCCTGCCGAAAATATCATGACAATTCGCCATCTTCTCATGCATCAGTCCGGCATTGTGCAGCAGCCATTTGCCATGAACACACCGCTGGGCCCAATGTACCGCGACAGCTTTCCTGACGTGCTGACGAGACCGGATCAGAATGCCGTTGATACCAACTTTATGGAGGCTTTCAACGCCATCACCGCCCAGGAACTGGCAACACGTATCGGAGGCCTGCCGGTTCTGTTTGAGCCTGGGACTGCCTGGCACTACGGCCACTCCACCGATGTGTTGGGCGCTGTACTGGAGGTCGCCACTGGAGAAACTCTTGATATAGTCTTAAGGGAGCGTATCTTCGATCCGCTGGAGATGCGCGATACCAGCTTCTGGGTGGCGCAACCCGATGCCTTCCGCATTGCCGAGCCCATCTATGGACCCATGACCGACAACACCAAGCCAAGAGCCATGCTGGCGGGTGGCCACGGGCTCAATTCCACAACCGAGGACTACGCCAGATTCGCACTCATGCTTCTGAATGGCGGCAGTTTCAGAGGGGAACGTATCCTGTCAGAGCCGACCCTGAACATGATGCGCGAAGGCACTCTGGGGCCCGACGTATCTCGTGAATACTTCTTCTATGGCGACGCCGGTGACTGGGGCCTGGGATTTCACCTGCAGCCTAGCAGCGATGATCCTGACGGCCCCCACAATTTTGGCTGGCGCGGAATCGGCGGCACCATCTTTGTAGTGGACGAGGAGAATGATTTCTACCTCGTCTACATGGTGCAAAAGTGGGGTGGCCCCAGCGGCACGCCATTCGATAACACCATCGCAACCCGGATGGTGTATGAAGCCCTGCGGAACTAGCCGATTGACAGCGTTTACTTACAAAGCAATTGCCACGCTCCGCGGCCCGTACAAGCAGAAGTTCGCCATCCCGAGGCAACCCAACCTGGTGCCAGAAGCCGTGGGCGAATTGGTTTTTAAGCAGGAATTTGCTGATGCAAATGGTTTGCGTGCGCTGGATCAGTTTTCCCACTTGTGGCTGATATGGCATTTTCACGAAACCAGCGCGCAGGGCTGGTCGCCTTTGGTGCAGCCACCGCGACTGGGAGGTAAAGAAAAAGTCGGCGTGTTTGCCAGCCGCTCTCCCTTTCGTCCCAATCCCATCGGCCTGTCAGTGGTCCGTAATCTGGGAAGCGCCGAAGTAGACGGTAAGCTTGTTCTTCGAGTGGGCGGTATCGACATTGTGGATGAGACCCCAATCCTCGACATCAAACCGTACATAGTCTACGCCGATTCAATTACCGGCGCGGAATCAGGGTTTGCCAGTGAACAGCCCGGTAGCCAACGGCCAATCTCATTTTCAGCTTCAGCCACCCAGGCCCTGACTGCGTCTGCTGCCGACTATCCCCGACTGAAGGACTTCATTGTTGCGGTGCTGCAGCAGGATCCCAGGCCTGCCTGGCGCGTGCAGGCTAATGATGACAAGCAATACGGCATGAAACTCTATGAGTTCAACATCAAATGGCAGTTTTCTGGAGACAAGATTGAAGTCAAAGCGATTATATCGAGCGATGACGATCCCGAATTCTGATAACTGGTCACTGAAATCAGTCTCTCGCGCTGCGTAGCTCAGTCTCTCGCACTGCGGAGTTCAAACCACCCCGGCGCTCTTCAGCTGGCTTATTTGCTCCGCAGAGTAACCCAAGCCAGTCAATATGCTCTCGGTGTGCTGCCCCAGGCCTGGGACTGCCGAAATTGCGGGGTCATAAGAATTATTGTGACCCGGTGGTTGCAATGCAGTGACAGGCCCTGCTGGTGAATCAACCTCGATGAATCTTTTGAGTGCTCGCAACTGGGGATGGTCCCAAACTGCGGCCATATCATTGGCATTAGCATTGGCAATTTGCGCAGCGTCCAAGCGCTCAACAATCTCCACTGCACTCCATTTATCAAACTGTTGCTGAATCAGAGCCTGTAATTGCTCACGGCTCTCACTACGCGCCGAGTTGCTGGCAAAACGCTGATCAGAGGTAAGACCCTCGACTTCAAGCACGTCCCGACAGAAACTCATCCACTCCCGCTGGTTTTGAATCCCGAGCATCAACAGCTTATCGTCACCAGATCGAAACACCCCATAAGGATAGATACTGGCGTGATCCGCTCCACTGCGCGTCGGTGCAGTGCCACCCTCATAGGCGTAGTAGAGCGGAAATCCCATCCACTCAACCATGGCTTCCAGCATCGAGATATCAATACAACTTCCCAATCCGCTGCGCTGGCGCTGCAGCAGGGCCGCCAGGATCGCAGTATGCGCCTGCATGCCAGCTGCGATGTCAGCGATTGAGATACCGCTCTTCACGGGCTGATCCGCAGTGCCCGTTACCGAGAGAAAACCAGCTTCCGCCTGAACCAACAGGTCGTAGGCTTTCTTGCTTGCATAGGGTCCGGAATCCCCATAGCCGGTGATATTACAGACGATTAATCGTGGATGCGTTTCATGCAAGTCGGTGAAACTCAGCCCCATGCGCGCAGCAGCATTTGGCGCCAGGTTCTGCACCAGCACGTCAGCATCCGCAAGCAGTCGACTTAACACATTTGCTGCTCCGTCCTGCTTGAGATCAAGCGTCAGGCTTTCCTTGGAACGATTGGTCCAGACAAAGTGTGAGCTCAAGTCATTTACGCGAGAATCATAGTGACGCGCAAAGTCACCCTGCTCCCGTCGTTCTATTTTGATTACGCGCGCACCCAGCTCAGCTAATTGGCGCGTGCAAAGTGGCGCGGCGATGGCGTGCTCCAAGGCTATAACCAGGAGACCATCCAGTGGAGGAGCTGAATCTGTCATAGGAATTTCGCGCCAGGCATACGTGCCGTACACCCATTCAAGTTAGAGTTCAGTTGATGTTAAGAGTCGCAGCAATGTTGAAAGCAGTTAAATTAAATTTAGCAATATCAAAAAAGGCAGCTCTATGAGCTGCCTTTTCGGAAACCAAAGAACGCAACTATTGCTCTGGTGTCCAGTAGTAAACTTCCCACTCCCGCAACGGTTCTGAACCGTTGTATAGGGGTTCATCAAGGGTCCGGCCCGATTTGGCTGCCCATTGCTCCATCATGACCAAGTGCTGTGGACCGGTGATCTGAACTGCCTGCATCTTGTAGGTACTGTCCTCAAGGCGCAACCAGGCCTTGTTGCCCCCAGCCTTGACTCGCTCGCCCCAGTAGCCGCCATCAGGTCGGGTCGCGGTAATGATGCCATCCTCTGTGGCGACCCAGGACAGGTAATTAACCAGAGAAGGAAAGCCTTCCAGCTTGAACTTCATGGGCCCTTCATGTTCGTTATGGATAGTAAAATCGGCCGGCGCCTCAGACAATGTGCCGCCTATAATCAACCCAGGAGTGCGACCCAGACCCTGATTGCTCAGATACGGGGCTGTAAAGACCCAGCCAAACAGCACCAGGACAATTAATACTCCTGCTCCAATAGAAATATTCTTCAAGCTCGCCATCTCGGTCTCTCCAGTAAATTGTTGGTCTTATTCGGGGCGCTATTCTGTTGCCTGAATCTATTTTAAGCAATCAGGACTGGAATCACCATACTGCCTGTCTCTGCGGAGATTCTGCTCGCCGTCTGCCAGAGCAAGTTTTTCTGGATTAGACTTCACGAAGCAATACTCTTATAGTTCTGCGATTCAGTTTTTAAGCCTATTTTAGACGTGCCCAGACTTCCTTCAATCCTTTACCTCAGCTGCCTGTTTGTCTTTTTTGGGCTGCTGGCGCCAATTAGCGCCGAACCCATCGGTCGCCTTCCGAACACCGTGTTAGATGTGATGCCGCCCTCTGCCAGGGTCGACGGCGAGATCGGTGATATGGTCTACCTGGAGCGCACTTGTCGCGCTATCGGTGACACTAATCTGCGTGAGCGCATTATTAATGTTGCTGCGCAGGAATGGGCATTCTTCGGGATGAGTGTGCTGGATCTCACGCAGACCCGGGAATCTAATACGAATTTCCAGCCTCAGCCCTGGCGCCGCACACTGATTGCAGCCGATGAAGCGGCACGGGTTGCCGACTCGATCGCCGGCTACTGGTCATCCACACCGAACAGCGCCTGGATTCTGGAGCGCCAGAATCAGTCATGGGAATCCAGAGGTGTCGGAAGCCGCTGGCGCAATCCCTGGTCAGCCGCATTCATCTCCTGGGTAATGTGCGAAAGCGGCCTGGGCGAACCATCACGCTTTCAGCGTGCAATCGCCCACCACAGCTACATCGACCAGGCGATTATGGCCCGAGACGATAAAGAATCAGGCTCCGCTTACGTAGCTTACAACCCGGGCGAGAAAGAGATGGTGCCCGGCGACATGTTGTGTCGCGGTAGCCGACCCGCCTATCGCCGTATCGAAGATCGCCGAAGTCAACTCGGCCAGGGTGCTCGCAGTCATTGCGATATCGTCGTCGCCGTAGAACAGCATAATGATCGAATCCTATTGATCGGCGGCAATGTGCGCAGCTGGGTTAGGTTGAAGATGCTGCCTGGGCGCGTCAATGGCAAGGGAATTTTTGAACCCGAGCCCTACAACAACCGCCAAATTTTTGCCCATCTGCAACTGCAGGCAGCAGCAGTTCCCAGTAATGCATTTAACCAGGCGCTTACCATGCGGCAGCTCAGTTGCTCCAACGCTGAGATACCCGCCACCTTGTGCTAGCAGTATGGCCAAACTCTACTTTTATTACTCTTCTATGAATGCGGGAAAATCCACCGCTCTGCTGCAGTCCAGCTACAATTACCAGGAGCGGGGGATGAATACCGTGATTCTCGCGCCAGAGCTGGATGATCGTTACGGTGTGGGCAAAGTTACGTCTCGGATTGGACTGGAAGCCGAGGCCTTGAGCTTTAATCCCATGGATGACTTGCTCACAAAGATCGCTGAGTCACACGCCAACAAGGAGCTGCACTGTGTGTTGGTGGATGAGGCCCAGTTCCTGACCAAGGAGCAGGTGTTTCAGCTTGGCGAGGTAACAGACAGCCTTGATATCCCGGTGCTCGCCTACGGTCTGCGCACCGATTTTCAAGGTGAGCCCTTCGAGGGCAGCAAATATCTGCTGGCCTGGTCCGATAACCTGAAGGAGCTGAAGGCGATCTGTCACTGTGGCGCGAAAGCAACCATGGTGGTGCGACTGGATGAATCCGGCAATCCGGTGAAACAAGGCTCCCAGGTGCAAATTGGCGGCAATGATCGCTACGTTTCAATGTGCCGTCGGCATTTCAAGGCACTTCTGACATAAGATTGCCAGTCTGGCAAACCAACTACAAGCGCTCGGCCTCAACGATTCTCACTCCAGTCGTGCCAGGAAAAAACTCTCTCTAAGCCTCTCGTTTTGCGAAGAAGATCACATTTTTGACCTCAATTGGCAATTTTTGCGGGCCAAAGCACACCAAAAGTGTGAGCTCCTTCCATTAATTATTTTCTGAGTCATCTACGCTAGAAACATGGCAGTTCGATACACCCGGAGTGGATGAATGAGGAGTACATCTAAATGAGCATAAACACAGAAATCGATCGCGAGCTGGACAGTACGGCAAACCCGCTTCCGCTCAGTTCCAGCAACTCAGACACGCCTGGATTGGCAGGAACCTGGTTGAGTACAGTCAGGTTGGGATAATCGTCCAGCAGAAACCCACCCGTGAGACCCGGCGTGAAAACCAGTAGGGTCAGGCCTGCTGACAAGAAAACGAATACTGTGGTGAGCGGTCTGGAAATAGCGCTTATTCTCTTTACGGTGAACACTCAGTGTATACTGTTTTTGGATTATCCATGTGATGAATCAACCAGAATTGCAAGACGACTGCCCCGGGACCCTGACCACAACATCGGGCTTGCAATAATAGAAATCGGCAACAGGCAATGAACGACAACTTACTTTTCAAGCAACTCTATGATCAGACATCCGGCACCTATACCTACCTGCTGGCAGACAAGGTATCGGGACAAGCCGTACTAATTGATTCTGTATTCGAGCAGCACAATCGAGACTTA
>CENZ01197894.1_pt1 | contig 12158 bp, 11 predicted proteins | sample 361341 | NCBI WGS metagenome assembly CENZ01 (sample SAMEA2619782, study PRJEB7988) | marine metagenome | biome: marine biome (ENVO:00000447); feature: deep chlorophyll maximum layer (ENVO:xxxxxxxx); material: "saline water (ENVO:00002010), including plankton (ENVO:xxxxxxxx)" | depth 50 m
ACATCCGGGAAATTGCCGACGCTGGTGCCGATATGTTTGTCGCCGGTTCCGCTATCTTCAATAGTAATGATTACCGAAAGACCATCACGGCAATGCGCTCAGAACTAGGGCAGGCCACGAGAGGGCATCACTAGTCGCGCCTGCAAAATGCTTCGGCCAATTAATCCAATCGGTACCCGCACACCATGAACCAAGCAGAGTTTCAGCAGCTAGCCGGACAGGGCTATAACCGTATCCCGGTGGTGCGAGAAGTGCTGGCCGACACGGAGACGCCACTTAGCACCTATCTAAAGCTTGGGCGCGGCACCCACAGTTATTTTTTCGAATCTGTGCAGGGCGGCGAAAAGTGGGGCCGTTTTTCCATTATTGGTTTGCCCTGTCGGACCGTGATCCGCGTACAGGAATCGGATGTGACGGTTGAAACTGATGCCAGGATCGTCGAGCAGCACCAGTGTGAAGACCCATTTCAGTTTGTGGATGATTACAAGGCGCGCTTCAAAGTCGCGCCTTCGCCAGCAGGCCAACGTTTTGCCGGTGGGCTTGTCGGCTACTTCAGCTACGATACCGTGCGATATGTAGAAACCAGTATCGGGCCATCCAAAGCCAGGGATGAAATCGGCACCCCGGATATCCTGCTGATGCTTTCGGAAGAGGTAGTGGTGTTCGACAACCTGCGCGGCACCATCTCTTTTGTGATTCACGTCGACCCAGAGGCGCCCGATGCCTACGGCAAGGCGCAGGCGAGGCTGGATGAACTCGCCGCCGAGCTGAATAAGCCCGTGCAGTTTCCCGTGACCTCCAATAGCGACTCCAACACCAACACCGACGCCGTGTCTCAGGATTATAGACTGCATTTTTCCCAGCCGGATTTTGAGGCGGCGGTTAATCGCATCAAGGAATACATCGTAGCTGGAGATGTCATGCAGGTAGTGATAGCCCAGCGCATGTCGGTGGACTTTGCCGGTGATCCTATAAACGTCTACCGGGCGCTGCGTTTTCTCAATCCCTCTCCCTACATGGTGTTCTTCGATCTAGGCGATCATCACGTGGTGAGTGCGTCACCGGAGATCCTGGCCCGAGTGGAAGACGGCAAGATAACGGTGCGTCCCTTGGCCGGTACCCGCAAGCGCGGTGCCACCGAGGCGGAAGATCAGGCGTTGGAGCAAGAGCTGCTTGCGGACGAGAAAGAATTGGCCGAGCACCTGATGTTGATCGACCTCAGCCGCAATGATTCTGGGCGAGTTTCCAAGATTGGCAGCGTGAAAGTAACGCGCAAGATGTTTGTAGAGCGTTATTCTCATGTTATGCACATTGCCAGTATCGTCGAGAGTGAGATCCGGGATGACTGTGCGGCGCTGGACGTGCTGAAGTCTACCCTGCCGGTGGGAACCCTGAGCGGTGCACCCAAGGTGCGGGCCATGGAAATCATCGACGAACTGGAGCCTGAAAAACGCGGCATCTACGGCGGTGCCATGGGCTATCTGGGCTGGAATGACAATATGGACATGGCCATTGCCATCCGCACCGCGGTGATAAAGGATCAGACTCTCTACGTGCAGGCGGGCGCCGGCATTGTGGCTGACTCGCAGCCGGAGTCAGAGTGGGAGGAAACCCAGAACAAAGCCCGGGCGATCGTGCGCGCCCTGCAGATGGCTCAGCAGGGGCTCAAGCTTGAGTCCTAGAATTTAAGCCCTGGACTTTAGCTCCTGGTACGCTTCCAACGCCTTCTCCCGCGATGCCTTGAGTTCCACAATGGGCATCGGATAATTCTTACCTAATTCCACGCCAGCCGATTCCAGCACTATGGGTGGGGCTGCCGCGGGCTCGTGGATATGGCGGTCGTCCAGCGCCGCCAGTTCAGGCACGAAGCGTCTGATATAGGGCGCAGCCTTGAATTTGTCGGATTGGGTGAGTGGATTAAAGATCCGAAAATAGGGCGCCGCATCGGCGCCGCAACCAGCCACCCATTGCCAGCTACAGGTATTGTTAGCCAGGTCTGCATCCAGCAGGCAGTCCCAGAACCAGCGCGCACCCTCGCGCCAGTCCTGCAATAGATTCTTCACCAGGAATGAGCCCACGATCATGCGCACCCGGTTATGCATGTAGCCGGTTTGCCAGAGTTCGCGCATACCCGCATCCACCAGCGGGTAGCCGGTTTGGCCCCGCTGCCAGGCCTTGAGCAATTTTGCATCGCGACGCCAGGGGAAGTGATCGAAGTTAGCGTTCATGTTGTTTGCAGTCAGCTCGGGAAAGTGGTGCAGCAAGGTGTACGAGAACTCACGCCAGACCAGTTCCCGGCCGAAATGCTCGCTTTCGGTTTCTATGCCCGCGAGGCGGCCATGCTCCAGTGACTCCTGAAAAATACGGTGCGGTGCAATTTCACCAAAATGAATATGAGGAGAAAGCCTAGAGACCGATTCAAGCGCCGGATAGTCCCTGCCCTGTTTGTAGTTGCTGATGCCATGCTCCAGAAAGTTGGCGAGTTGCTGATGCGCACCTACTTCACCCGGGGTAAATACTTCTTCAAAACCACTGTACCAATCGATGTCTGGTAATAGCTCGAGAGCATCCAGCTTGGTATCACTTGTATCTTCGCCAATTAAATTGAGTTCCGGTGTGGGCTGCAGAACTGTTTCGATCTCGATACCTCGACTCATTGCTCTGCGATAAAAGGGGGTGAACACCCGGTAAGGTGTGCCGTCGTCCTTGAGATTGGTCCAGGGTTCCACCAGCAGCGAACCGTTGCAGCTGGTCACCTCAACGCCGGTTTCCTGCAAAACCTGTTTAATTGTTGTGTCTCGGGCGGAGCGCCAGGGCTCATAGCAGCGATTCCAGCACACCTGTTGGATATTGTGTTTAGCGACGAGCTCGGTAATGAGTTTTTGAGGATCTCCTTTGAGAACCACCAGCTTGTTTTGCAGTTCAGCGCCTAGTGCCTCGAGGGACTGGTGCAGCCACCAGCGACTGGCCGCGCCCATTTGCCAGGGGGCGGGGTTGCAGTCGTCCAGGATGTAGATGGGCAGCACGGGCCCTGCCTGTGCGGCTTGCGTGAGCGCCGGATTGTCATTGAGTCGCAGATCCTGTCGGAACCACATCAGGGATGGGGTTTTAGCCATGGAAATCCAGTTTGTTGCGGTTACGCCGTGTTGGGGGGCTTCATTGTCGCAGGGTAGCGGGTTTGTTTTTCGCTCAATTTGTAACTGTCTTAATACGCATGGAGCCGAGTTTGGGATCAAATCAGGCCGTGCTTGCAGCATCAAGACAGCCAGCGGATGGGCTGATATTATGGCGCCCAGAATTATGTTCCGGATGTTTTGCGCTTATGCTGCTCATGATCGATAACTACGATTCGTTTACCTACAACGTGGTGCAATACCTCGGTGAGTTAGGGGCGGATGTCTCAGTGTATCGTAATGATGCTATTAGCGTTGAGGAGATTGAGGCACTGCAGCCCGAGCGCATTGTGCTTTCGCCAGGGCCCTGTACGCCAAACGAGGCTGGAGTTTCCCTGGACGTAGTCGAGTACTTTGCCGGCAAAATTCCACTGCTCGGTATTTGTCTCGGCCACCAGAGCATCGGTCAGTCCTTTGGTGGCAAGATCATTTGTGCTGGCAAGGTGATGCACGGCAAGCTTTCGCCAATCTATCATAACGGGCAGGGAGTGTTTGCCGCTCTGCCAAACCCCTTTAGCGCAACTCGTTACCACTCCCTGGTCATCGACCAGAGCGCGCTGCCAGAGGAGCTGGAAATTACCGCGTGGACCAAGAGTGAAGAGGGTGCTTTGGAAGAGATCATGGGTATCAAGCACAAAACACTGGCCATTGAGGGTGTGCAGTTCCACCCGGAATCGATTGCCAGTGAACATGGCCACCAGCTGTTGAAAAATTTTTTAACCGCTTGAGCGACAAAAAAACAGAATTCAAACTGAGGAAGACACTTGGATATCGTTAGCGCAATCAAACGCGTCACCGCGCGGCAAGACCTGGCCAAGGAAGAAATGATTGCCGTCATGCGTGCCATCATGACTGGTGAGACAACCGATGCCCAAAATGCCGGGTTTTTAGTTGGTCTGCAGATGAAAGGGGTCAAGCCGGCAGAGTTGCTTGGAGGTGCCACGGTCATGCGCGAACTGGCGACTGCCGTGAAGGTGTCACCATCACCTTATCTTGTGGACACTTGTGGCACTGGCGGCAGTGGCTCCAACAAGTTCAATGTGTCTACGGCTTCCGCCATAGTTGCGGCCGCCGCTGGCGCGAAAGTAGCCAAGCACGGCAACCGCGGTGCCACCAGCAAGAGCGGCAGTGCGGATGTGTTAGAAGCGGCGGGCGTTAACTTCGGCCTGGGTGCTGATCTGGTCGGCGAATGTATTGACTGCGTTGGTGTTGGCTTTATGTTTGCGCCTGCTCATCACAGCGCCATGAAACACGTTATTGCTGCGCGTAAGCAGATCGGCGTGCGTACCGTATTCAATCTGCTTGGCCCACTCACCAATCCCGCCGCTGCGCCGAACCAGATTATGGGTGTATTCGATGCGCAATGGATACCGGTTATTCTTGAGGTGCTGCGTGAGCTGGGCAGCAATCATGTGCTGGTGGTGGCGGCGGAAGATGGGCTGGATGAGATTAGCATTGCCGCTGACACCCATGTTGGCGAGCTCAAACAGGGAGAAATCACCCAGTATACAGTGGGCCCGGAAGATTTCGGGATCACCCGCTATGCAGATTACCGCAGCCTGCAAATCGATAGCGCCGAGCAAAGCCTGGCTCTCCTGAAACAGGCGCTGGACTATTCGCACCAGGCGGCGGGGGATATTGTTGCTCTGAATGCAGGTGCGGCGATCTACGCGGCGGAGCTGGTGCCAGACCTGGTAGCAGGAGTGGAAAAAGCCAGGGCCGTGCTGCAGAAAGGGGCTGCTCGGGCCAAGCTGGAGCATCTCGTTAAATTTACTTCAGAGCAGGCGGGTTAAGCCGATGGCAAATCCGACGATTCTGGAACAAATACTGGCGGATAAGGTTGTAGAGGTGGCCGCCGCCAAGGCTTCGCGTAGCCTTAACTCGCTCGAGGCTGATCTGCTGCAGGCTGACCCGGTGCGCGGCTTCGCCAGGGCGATGCGCGACAGAATCAGCCAGCGCCAGTCGGCGGTCATCGCCGAAATTAAAAAGGCATCTCCGTCCAAGGGTCTGATTCGCGAAGATTTCGAGCCGGCGCGGCATGCCAGCGACTATGCTGATCATGGGGCCACATGTCTTTCTATTTTGACGGATAAAAAATACTTTCAAGGGGCCGATGAGTATATGCAGCAGGCCAGGCAGGCCTGCAGTCTGCCGGTTATACGTAAGGATTTCATGATTGACCCTTACCAGATTACGGAATCCCGCGCCCTCGGGGCGGATTGTATCCTGCTTATTGTTGCCGCCCTGACGCCTTCACAGTTACATGAGCTTGCTGATTACGCGCGCGAAATTTCCCTCGATGTGCTGGTTGAGGTTCACAACCACGCCGAGCTAGAGCTAGCTTTGGAGCTGGAGACCGATCTGCTTGGTATCAATAATCGAGACCTGCACAGCTTCACCACCAGTCTCGACACGACGCTTGACCTTTCTAAACACATTCCTGCGGGCAAACTCATCATTACCGAGAGCGGCATCCACGAGAAAGCAGATGTGGAGCTTATGCACGCCAACAATATTTACGGGTTTCTGGTGGGCGAATCGTTTATGCGAGCACCGCAGCCGGGAGAAAAGCTGCAGGAGCTATTCTCTACCTAAGTTTTCGTATTTCAAGTGTGGGAATTGCTGCGGTGACTGAACAGGGCTACCTGTTGGCCTGCTCTGCCAGAAAGACTTGCTCGTCGGCTATTTGCTAGCGCGTACCATAAACCACAATTGTTTTGCCCGATACACTGAGCAGGTCTTGCTCTTCCAGCGTCTTTAATACTCTGTCGGCCATTTCCCTTGAGCAGTTAACAATTCGGCCAATTTCCTGGCGCGTGATCTTGATCTGCATGCCATCGGGATGGGTCATGGCGTCAGGTTCCTTGCTTAACTCGATCAGGGTGCGCGCAATACGACCTGTGACATCATAGAACGCCAGGTCGCCTACTTTACGGGTAGTATTGCGCAGACGATGTGCCATCTGCTGGCCGATTGTAAATACAATCTCGGGATGGGAGCGCACGTAGCTATTGAAATTTGTGTAGCTTATCTCCGCGATTTCACAGGCGGTGCGAGCCCGGCACCAGGCGGAACGCTCTTCGGCCTGTCCGAATAGCCCCATCTCCCCAAAAAAATCTCCGGGGTTCAGATAGGCGATTACGACTTCCTTATCATCGTCGTCTTCAAGGATGACAGATACTGAGCCTTTAATGATGTAGTAAAGGGTGTCGCATTTATCACCCTCGTAGATAATGGTGGCGCGATTGGGATAGCGCTTACTGTGTCAATGGGAAAGAAAATTGTCCAGGTCTGCAATATGAGACGTAATTGCCATTAGCGCCATGAGCTCAGCTCCTTGTTGCAACTAGAGAAAATTTATATCACATTTTTTTCCCAAGTGTGAGATGTTGGTCACAATATATGCGGGTGCCGCTGCAGCAATAGCAAACCGCACCGCCTGCTGGGGGACAATAAATCCATATGTTAAGTTAGGTAATCGGGACGGCTCCCGTTTGCTTGAGCACACAGATGGCAGCCAGAGACGATCGAGCCTTAGCTGGTGGCCTGAATCAAGCGGGGCTGAGGTAAGATTTTTTTGTTAACTAACGGAATTACTGCAGGAAAAGAATATGAAAGGACGGGTCAAGTGGGTAGAGGGGGTGATGTTTGTGGCGGAATCCGGCACAGGCCATGGCATCGTGCTGGACGGCGCGCCGGAAAGCGGAGGGCGAAACCTTGGTATGCGGCCCATGGAGCTGATGGCGCTGGGAGTCGGCAGTTGTTCTTCCTATGATGTGGTCACAATCCTGAAAAAGGCGCGCCAACAGGTCACCCGTTGCGAAGCAGAGGTCGAAGCGAAAAGAGTAGACTCGACGCCGTCGGTTTTCGAGTCCATACACCTTCACTTTGTTGTCGCGGGCAAGGATCTCAAAGCGGCGCAGGTTGCGCGAGCGGTTGAGCTATCCGCAGACAAATACTGTTCGGCATCGATTATGCTGAAACAAGCTGGTGTGGAGATCACCCATGACTATGAAATCGTCGAAGATTAGCATTAACTGATGGGTGTTGAATTGAGATTGGCAAGCGCTGGTTGAAGTAGGGGTTCGATCCAGGAGTTTAAACCTGGGCAGAAACAGCTGGGGTCTGACCCAGTGGCTCAAACCCGGTAGGTAGTCTTCTTCATCACTTTGGACATGGCAAGCATGGCCTGCTTTACCGGGGGTGGTAATGGAACGCCACCGGCTTCGGTTGCGGTCTCGCCGTGATGACGTTCATCGACAATCATTTGCTCCAGCACCGCTTTGCTGCGCTGGTCGCTCTCAGGCAGCTTTTCCAGGTGTTCCTCAAGGTGATCGCAGACCTGTTTCTCGGTCTCTGCCACAAATCCCAGACTCCACTTGTCGCCAGCTAGACCAGCGGCGGCTCCCATGCCAAATGAGAGCGCGTACCAAAGTGGGTTGAACAGGCTGGGACGGCTGTCCAACTCCTGCAAGCGCTGTTCGCACCAGGCCAGGTGATCGACCTCTTCTGCAGCGGCTTCTTCCATGGCCTCACGCACTTGCGCGAGGTTTGCGGTGCTGGCCTGGCCCGCGTATAGGGCCTGGGCGCAGACCTCACCCGTATGATTGATGCGCATTAGCCCAGCGGCGTGCTTTTGCTCGGTTGGGCTCATGCTTGCAGCATTGGATTCCGCAGCCAGTTTACTGGCGGGAGACGGGCGGGCAGCCATACTGCTGCCGGGCACGCAGGTGCGCAGGGCCTGGTCAAACTGCAGCAGGCAATTATCTAAAAAGCTAAGAGGTGTTCGGGACATTTAGCTATTGTCCCGCGCAATGGCGCGGTAAGCAATATCTGTGCGGAAATAGACGTTGTCCCAGCTGATGTGGCTAGCCAGTTCGTAGGCCGAGGTCTGGGCGGCAGCTACGCTATCGCCGAGCGCCGTGGCGCACAGCACGCGGCCCCCGTTAGTAAGCACTTTACCATCACTCGCCTTGGTGCCGGCATGGAAAACTTTCTGTGAATCGCCTTTGGCGTCATCCAGCCCCGCGATCTCGGTGCCCTTGGCATAACTGTCAGGGTAGCCTCCGGCTGCTAATACAACACCGACCGCGGGTCGTGCATCCCACTCGGCGCTGGCTGTATTCAGTTCGGCACTGAGTGCCTGCAGGCAAAGCGCAGGCAAATCAGACCGCAGTCGCATCATCACCGGCTGTGCCTCTGGATCTCCGAATCTGCAATTGAATTCGACCACGCTGGGTTCGCCCTCAGGGTCTATCATCAGACCGGCATAGAGAAAGCCCACATAAGGATGACCATCGCTGGCCATGCCTGCCACGGTCGGGCGAATGACTTGTTCCATGATGCGTTCATAAACGGCTTGAGTGACCACCGGCGCAGGGGAATAGGCTCCCATGCCGCCTGTGTTGGGGCCTTCGTCGCCATTATCCCTAGCCTTGTGATCCTGGGAAGTTGCCATGGGCAGGATATGTTCACCATCCACCATGGCAATGAAACTGGCTTCCTCGCCTACCAGGAAATCTTCGATAACAACTCGGTGCCCGGCATCACCAAACTTGTTGCCCGCCAACATGTCTTCGACTGCGGCGATGGCCTCCTGTTCTGTCTGCGCCACGATCACGCCCTTGCCAGCAGCAAGCCCATCGGCCTTGACCACAATGGGTGCACCCTGGGTATTGATATACGCCGTGGCTGCTGCGATGTCGGTAAAAGTTTCGTAAGCTGCGGTAGGTATATGGTGGCGCTTTAGAAAATCCTTGGTGAATGCCTTGGAGCCCTCGAGTTGGGCGGCGGCACTAGATGGTCCAAAACAGGCCAGGCCCTTTTTTTGGAAGTAGTCCACCACACCGTTTACGAGAGGTGCCTCAGGTCCCACAATGGTGAGAGTGACATCTTTGTCAATGGCAAAGTCAGCCAGCGCTTCGGAATCCATGACATCGATGGCCACGTTCTCCAGTTTGTCCTCGAGACTGGTGCCAGCGTTGCCAGGCGCCACATAAACCGTTTCTACCGCGTTGGATTGTGCGCATTTCCAGGCCAGAGCGTGTTCTCTGCCGCCTGAACCTATCACCAGTATATTCATTGCTATGCCTAAGCGATGGTCGAGTTAGTGTCTGAAATGGCGTACGCCGGTGAAGACCATGGCCATGCCTGCTTCATCGGCGGCAGCAATGACTTCCTCGTCGCGCATTGAACCGCCGGGTTGAATCACTGCTGTGATGCCTGCGGCTGCGGCGGCATCGATGCCGTCGCGGAATGGAAAGAAGGCGTCAGAAGCCATCACCGAGCTCTTCACTTCCAGACTTTCATCAGCGGCTTTGATGCCGGCGATTTTTGCGCTATAGACCCGACTCATTTGGCCTGCGCCGATACCGATGGTTTGGTTGTTCTTGCAATAAACTATGGCGTTAGACTTCACATACTGGGCTACGGACCAGGCAAACATCAGGTCGCGAATTTCATTCGCGCTCGGTTGACGCTGACTCACCACTTTCAAATCCGATTCACTTATCTGGTGAATATCGCGATCCTGTACCAGCAAGCCGCCATTTACGCGCTTGTAGTCGAGGTCGGCGCTGCGTTCTCTCTCCCATTGCCCACAGCTCAATACCCGCACGTTTTTCTTGGCTGCAGTGACGGCGAGAGCCTGCTCCGAAACTGAAGGCGCAATAATGACCTCGGTGAACTGCTGTTCAGTGATGCGCGTGGCGGTAGCCTCGTCAAGTTCGCGATTGAAGGCAATGATGCCGCCGAAGGCTGAAGTGGGATCAGTCTGGAAGGCCATTTCATAGGCATGCAGGGCCGAGTCGGCAATAGCGACTCCGCAGGGATTGGCATGTTTAACGATCACGCAGGCTGGCTCAGAGAAACACTTCACGCATTCCAGCGCTGCATCGGTATCGGCGATGTTGTTATAGGACAGTGCCTTACCCTGATGCTGGGTCGCGGTGCTGACACTGACTTCGGTGGGCTTGCGCTCGATGTAGAATGCTGCCGCCTGGTGTGGGTTTTCCCCGTAGCGCATATCCTGACTCTTGATGAACTGGGTGTTGAAGGTGCGTGGGAAATTAGATTCTACAGACTCCCCATCGGCATCTCGGGCGCCGAGGTAGTTGGCAATGGCGCTATCATAGGCGGCGGTGTGCTCATAAGTCTTCACCGCGAGATCGAAACGAGTAGCCTGGTCAAGACAACTATCATTGGATCGCAGCTGTTCCAGCACCGGCGCGTAATCTTTGGGATTTACCACCACCGCAACGAAGCGATTATTCTTCGCCGCCGCACGCAACATGGTGGGGCCGCCGATATCAATATTCTCTATGGCAGTGGCAAGATCGCAGTCTGGATTTGCCACGGTTGCCTCGAATGGATAGAGGTTCACTACCACCAAATCGATGGGTGGAATCCCATGCTCCGCCATCACGGCCTGATCCTGGTCGCGCCTACCGAGTATGCCGCCATGCACTTTTGGATGCAGGGTCTTTACCCTGCCGTCCATCATCTCCGGAAAACCGGTGTAGTCTGAGATTTCAACGGCCGGGATACCGGCTTCGGTAAGTAAGCGGTAGGTGCCGCCGGTTGAGAGAATTTCAATTTTGAGAGCGTGAAGTGATTTCGCGAATTCGTCGACGCCGGCTTTGTCGGAAACGCTGATTAGCGCCCGACGCACGGCTACAGATTGATCTGTGCTCATAGGTCCTGCTGATTAGTTTGTGATGGTTAATGCAAGGCAGGCGCCGTGAGGGTTCACAGCATGCCGTAGTGTTTTAGTTTGGTGCGTAGTGTGCCCCGGTTTAATCCCAGCATGACAGAAGCCTTGCTCTGGTTGTTGCCGGTATAGCGCATTACTGCTTCGAGCAGCGGCGCTTCAACTTCTGACATCACCATGCGATGCAGGTCAGTGACCGGCTCGTTTTCAAGTTGTTGAAAAAAACGTTTAAGTGATTTGTCGACTTCAGTTCGAAGCGTGCCCTCCTTATGGGGAGCAGAATGCGGTGCTTGCGTTGTCCGAGTAAAACCGTTGGTTTGTTCTGGAATTGCGTAGCTCGAAAAGTTGGCGGATTCTTCCAGCTTATTCATGCGGCGATGGCTCCCTGACCTTGAATACTCAGGTAATCAAAGTAGTTTTCTATTAGTTCTAATTGTTCTTGGCCTGATTCAGATGCGTTGAATCCAGGCATAAATTCTTGTGCGGATGGCAAGCCTTTCACGTAGCCCGCCACGTGCTTACGAGCGTACCACACACCCTTCACTTTGCCATAGAAACTGTGCATTTTTTTTAGATGTGACTGAATGATTTTGGCTTTAGCGGGAAGAGGAGTAACAAATTTATTTGTCCCTGTTTCAAGATAGTGCGCAATCTCATTGAATATCCAGGGATTGCCCTGTGCGGCGCGACCGATCATCACGCCATCCGCGCCGGTATATGAAATTACCTGCGCAGCCTTCTGCGGTGAATCGATATCGCCATTGGCAATGATGGGAATATTGACCTCCTGCTTGATGGCTGCAACTGTGTCATATTCGGCTTCACCTTTGAAACGATCGGCGCGGGTGCGGCCATGAACTGTCAACAGCTGCACACCCGCCTCTTCAGCAATCCGAGCGACCAGAGCTCCATTGCGAGTTTCAGGACACCAACCAGTCCTAATTTTCAGTGTTACAGGCACGTCTACTGCGGCCACCACTGCTATTAATATTTTTTCAACCAGATCGGTATCTTTTAGCAGGGCAGAGCCAGCTGCTTTCTTCAGCACCTTTTTTGCCGGACAGCCCATGTTGATGTCGATGGCATTCGCGCCCATAGCCTCGTTGAGCCGCGCTGCTTCTGCCATCATTTGCGGATCAGAACCCGCGATTTGCACAACCTGCGGTCCAGGAATTTGCGGTTTCACCTGTTTGAGGCGGTTGCGTTCGTTCTGCCACAACTCCTTGTTGCATGTCAGCATTTCACCCACCGTTAGGCCGGCACCCTGTTCGCTGCAA
>CENZ01203315.1_pt1 | contig 12156 bp, 15 predicted proteins | sample 361341 | NCBI WGS metagenome assembly CENZ01 (sample SAMEA2619782, study PRJEB7988) | marine metagenome | biome: marine biome (ENVO:00000447); feature: deep chlorophyll maximum layer (ENVO:xxxxxxxx); material: "saline water (ENVO:00002010), including plankton (ENVO:xxxxxxxx)" | depth 50 m
TAGCCAATCTAGCCAATCACCAAGCCCAGAGTCTAGCAACTCACTATCAATCAGACCCTGCTCATGACAAAAAGTTCTACAGCTAGGACAAAAAACCGCAATCAAGCTCAAAGGAGTTCCCTGATCTTCTTATCAATCGCTTCCCGCGCCCGAAATATGCGCGAGCGCACGGTACCAACCGGGCAGTCCATCACCTCTGTGATGTCTTCATAACTTAGCCCGGAAAACTCCCGCAGTGTAAAAGCAGTCCGCAAGTCCTCGGGCAATTCATCAATAGCAGTATCGATGGCGGCCTTGAGTTTAGCAGTGGCCAAGCTGCCTTCAGGGGTTTCAATTTCTCTCAGCACCGTGCCAAGTTCAGTGACTTCGGCTTCATCCACCTCCAGGTCCGTGGCTGGCGGGCGTCGGCTTCTGGACACCAGGTGGTTTTTCGCTGTGTTAACTGCAATACGGTACAACCAGGTATAAAAAGCGCTATCCCCACGAAACAGAGGCAGAGCACGATACGCCTTGATAAAAGCTTCCTGGGTCACGTCCTCCACTTCCTGGATATCTTGAACGAATCGGCCGATCAGCGCTGCAACCCTGTGCTGATAGCGCATCACCAAAAAGTTGAAGGCATTTTTATCTCCCGCCAAAACCCGGTCAACGAGCTGTTGGTCAGTCGCGTCTGCCATTCGCCTTGTCCATTCTTGTCTCTCTTCCCCTAATTTTCGCGCCGAAGACAGTGACTTAACTCACTCTTTGATCACTTTTCGCGAGGGCTGCGCAGGCCAATCTACAGGAACCCTCAAGGCGAATCTGACAGTCGCAGCGTGCAAAAGTTCGCGGAAGCGATAAAATAACCCGCATTCTACTAGACCTTCGCACCTCTTTCGCACCTCTGAGGCGGCGTCGTCAATCTAGAAACTGCCTGCAGCCGCTCTAATCAAGAGCATGACACCGCGCGCGGTGGAGCGACAGCTTTTTGGTTTCTACCATTATAAACTGATAAATTACAGCGAGTTACAGATTATTCATGGAAGAGCACAAGGCCTCCGAGGGGCACGCAACCGACATTTTGATTATAGGCAGTGGTGCGGCAGGGCTGACCCTTGCGCTACGTACGGCAGACTTCGCCCGCGTCACGGTATTAAGCAAAGGCGATCTGCAGGAAGGCGCCACGTTCTATGCCCAAGGCGGCATTGCTGCGGTGCTGGACGACTCGGACAGCGTCGATTCCCATGTGCAGGACACCCTCAAGGCAGGCGTGGGCCTGTGTCACAAGAACGTAGTCGAACATGTGGTCGCGAACAGCGCCAGGGCCGTGAACTGGCTGGTGGACCAAGGTGTCCCGTTTACGACCAGGGATGCCGTCGAGGCTGACCCACCACCTGCTGCGCTGGTGGCGGACCTGACATCGCTGCATCTCACCCAGGAGGGCGGGCACAGTCATCGCCGCATAATCCACGCGACTGATGCCACTGGCAAGGCTGTGTTCCAGACGCTCCAGAAGCGCGCACAGGAGCATCCCAACATTAGCCTGCTCGAAGGCTGTACTGCTGTGGATTTAGTGACACAGACCGCCCCAGAGAGCTCTGGGCGCACCTGTGTTGGGGTCTATGTCCTGAATCAAGTCAGCAACAAGGTCGAGGTGATCCGTTCACGGTTTGTCACCCTCGCTACCGGGGGCGCCAGCAAGGCCTACCTTTACACCAGCAACCCCGACGGTGCCAGTGGTGATGGCATTGCTATGGCCTGGCGCGCGGGTTGCCGCGTTGGCAACATGGAATTCAATCAGTTCCACCCCACCTGCCTGTATCACCCGCACGCCAAATCATTTCTGATCACTGAAGCCCTGCGCGGCGAAGGTGCCCTGCTGGAGTTACCGGACGGGTCGCGCTTCATGCCCAAATTTCATGAATTGGCGGAACTGGCACCCCGGGATATCGTGGCGCGGGCCATCGACCATGAGATGAAGCGTCTGGGCTGTGATTGCGTGTACCTGAACATCACCCATAAACCGGCAGATTTTGTTAAAGAACATTTTCCAAACATCTTTCAGCGCTGTCTCGGCTTTGGTATCGATATCACCACCGACCGCATCCCGGTGGTGCCTGCGGCCCATTACACCTGCGGTGGGGTAGTAACCAATGAGCGCGGCGAAACAGATATCGCTAATCTCTACGCTATCGGCGAGACCAGTTTCAGCGGGCTACACGGGGCCAACCGCATGGCCAGCAATTCCCTACTCGAATGCTTCGTGGTCGCTTTTGGCGCGGCCGAGAGTATCGGGTCCAAGCTCAAACAGACCGAGCTGGTTTCGCACATCGCGGCCTGGGATGAATCCCGGGTCACCGATTCCGATGACGAAGTACTGGTGTCACATGATTGGGATGAGATCAGGCGTTTTATGTGGGACTTCGTGGGCATCGTTCGAACCACCAAGCGACTGGAGCGAGCCCATAGCCGAATCCGGCTGATCCGCGAAGAAGTTCGGGACTACTACATCAAGCATCGCGTGACCAATGACAATCTGGAATTGCGCAATCTGGCGCTGGTTGCGGAGCTCATCATTCGCTGTGCATTGCAGCGCAAAGAGAGTCGCGGGCTGCATTTTACCCTCGACCATCCGGAAATGCTGGCTGCACCCGAGGATACCCTGCTCACGCCCTAGGGCGATGCTTCGGGACACTCAAATCGCAGATAGCGGCGGAGCCTGCGCGACTGCAGGCCGCTGAGGCTATCTGGGCAAATAAGAAGCACTTTCGGGCACACTCCACCTGTCTCTGCAGCGTTAATCTCCCGCTTGAAAACCAGTACGATTAACAATTCACTGGCGAAGATCACTGCGGGGGGCTGATACTGTCTCTCACCCTGCCGGCTTTCCAGAATCCACGACTGCTGGCGGATTCGAGCGCGCAGGATTCGAACCGCGGACCCGGATAACTCGGCACGGACTCTCGCGGTGCCGCAGAGACCCAGAGCCAGCAGAGATGCCGCTAGCAGGCTGGCGGGCAGCTCAGTCAAACACAGCGCGAGACTTGCCCAGAGGTGAACAAACAGCAGGAACTGCAGAGCTAAACGGGAAGGCCTGATGTCGAGCTCGAACACATGAAGAACTCACTGGAATTAACTCGTTCCAGCATAGACCTGGTTAGCCTTGTGCGCGAGAATTCGCTCAATCATTGATTTGAACCTGGCTTCAGAGGGTTCCACCCTCTCCAAAAACCAGTTCCATAAATCCTGGTCTTCCTCAGCCAGTAAGTCGCGATATAACAATTGATCTTCAGTGGAAAGGTTTTCGAATACCTCCGTTGCGAATGGCACCAGCAGAAGATCCAACTCAAGCATGCCACGGCGGCTATGCCAGAATATTTTTTGCTTGTTCAATTCAGTCATATAATAACCAGAAATTCAGTGACGATTGGAAGATGGCGCATTATGCGTTAATCACGAAGAGTGATCTATCTTCAACGCTGCTTCGCATTATGTTGAGGAGTCACTAACTGACCACCCTGCTAACCAGGCCTGCTGGATCAGCTTGACTCGCCGATTCATTCGTTTACCAGAGGATTAACATGCAGATTTTTAAGCTGACGCAGTATGAGTACGTTCGAGTCAGCGGCACGGATGCCCTTGCGTTTTTGCAGGGTCAGGTCACTTGCGATATGGAAATGCTGAGCGCAGATCGCTGTCTACCTGGCGCCTTATGCAACCTCAAGGGCCGAGTCGTAGCCGATTTCCTCGCGGTGTTGGTAAATGACAAATGCTTCCTGCAAATCACGGCGGGCAATGCGGAGAAAGTGTACGCCACGCTGAAGAAGTATGCGGTTTTTTCAAAGGTGGAGCTCAGCCTGGACGCTGGGCCGGCAGCGGTGCTAGGCGCAATCGATGTAGGTAGCGAGCAATCCCAACCGCCGCAGATTGCACAATGCGATTTGCCTCCCTGGCCACAACAACCTGGTTCTGTGACGACAGCTGACCGGATCTATTCGATCAGGCTACCGGGCCCGGACCCTCGATACCAGATCTGGTGCTGGGATGAAAAGCAGGCGGCAATTCTTGCTGGCAGCCCTGCCAGCAATCCAGAACAGTGGCTACGTGCCGAGATACTCGCGGGCGTTGTTCACGTCACTGCTGAGATGAGTGAGCAGTACACTCCCCAGCTGCTGAATTACGACCAGTCAGGTGTGGTTGATTTCAAGAAAGGCTGCTACACCGGGCAGGAAGTAGTCGCGCGAATGCACTACCGTGCCCAGGCCAAGAAGCGGCTCTACTTGTTGCAGGCATCAGCAGACGGAACAAGGCTGTCAACCGACAATGAAGTGCAGTTAGGAACTGGAGCTGACGCTGGCAGGGCTGAAATATTGATTCATGTGGATTCTTTAAATACAGAGCAACCTGCTGTTTTATTGGCAATTTTACCAACATTATTTGACTCTGAAAAACCCCCGATCTCGCTTTCTAAAAACCCTGAAAAAAATCTACAAGTACTGAGCTTGTCCTATGCTGAGTGAGGAATCTGCCAGCAGAGCAAGGACGAAAACAATGTCGCCAAGGTTTAATTCTATCGACATTTGGAACGTTTCGTCTGGCACCGGATATTGAGAGTCACCAATCAATTAGCGGTTTGTCGAGGACCGACTCGCGAAATTGCCCTAGATTTGCTCTCTATTAAGCATTTCTTGAGCCTGTGCTTCTGTGGCAATAAAAACAGTATCACTGCTCAAACCATTAACTCCTAAAGAATATTCAGGATGACAATGTGCGGTCACCACGTACAGAGTTTCATTTTAAGACACGCTGTTAACGGCATCTTGGACAGTCTTGCCGTTCGCAGGACCCAAATCAGTATCAACTACCGGTGTTGCTTCAGAGCCAACAGTGATTCCTATATTTGGGACCGGCCTGACAAAGTTATCTGATAGGACAAAAACATTCTCAGTTATAGCACTAAGCTATTAGGGTTAATCAGCGGGGCGGGCGAACATGAAAAAAGAATTGATGATATGAAGGCCAAAGCGCCTGAATAGTCCAGTTTCCCGCAGCGTATTCTCCTTCCTCTCAGGTGTCTATTGAGTGGAGAGAAGTTTATTTACGGTGGCCTGGACCCACCACCCACGGCTCTGAAAAGGGCCATTAGTATGTCATGGGGGCTCGGTGGCTGGCTGCTGACTCCCATGATAGAAAAAATCGGGATGGAGAAATTTCAGGGCATGAGACAACGGGTTGGCAGGGAAATTAAAACAACGTTTGCCAGTTCTTATGCGCAGGAAATCTCATTGCGTGAAATGCTTTAACAAGGTGATCAAAGCCTATGCCAAGCAGGCGACAGGAGAGGCATACTTGGTCTGCCCACACACATAGGTCTGAAAAATATCTGTCCGGATGCTTTACCTCGATCGTCAGATCCTTAAGGCCCCGGGCAGCGGTTGCCTCACACTGCTCTTGAGGAATCCGCGCTTATTCATTGTGGAGCAGAGGCTTAATCTGGTGGGGCGTCTGATGCGCCGCTGGAAACTAGAAGAGACATTAGCAGCTTGGCACAAAAGTCGCTGCACCAGCCAGCCAGATTAAGGCATTGCGCCGGCGACCCGCACCCGATTTCAATTCATTGCCTACAGGCTTTTTAGGCGTTCGTCAGAGTAAAAGGCCAGCATCAACTGGTCTTTGATGGAAAGGCGAACGCCCTTGCCCGCACCAGCAGGGCCTACTTCGGCATCGCCGCAGTAACTGCCAAAGACGCGGTCCCAGAAAATAATGTCACAGCCGTAGTTGGAATCTGCCTGACGGCGCTCTAAAGCATGGTGACAATGATGCTGCTGCGCTGTAGCGAAAAACCAGTCCCAGACAGGCATTGATACCATCGGCAAGTTGGCATGGTTGAACTTACCGTTCCACATGCCGAAAGCCGCTGAAACGATAAACACCTCATCGCTGGCACCCATCAGGGCCAAAGCCATTGGTGTGCCCAGACCGAGCGCTAGATATTCGAGCGGATGGGTTCGGTTGCCGCGCATGGCGCTCATCTTGGTCAGGTGGTGGTGCGTTGCATGCATGCGCCACCAGAACAGGGATTCATGCTGAATCCGGTGCAGCCAGTAGTAGAAAAAGCTGGAAGTGAAGCGAATAACCAGCATGGCGCCGATGAGGCCGAGTACGGTGTTTGGCTGGAACTCAATTTGCAGCGGAGACACATCGCGCAGGGCGAGAAACCCCTCGGAAACGGGTGTGCGATAAAGGTCGGAGATGATGGGCCCCCAGAGTAATCCACCCGAAGCCATCCAGAACACGTCCTCCGCCATTTCATCCGGCTTGAGCAGCCAGGACTGCTTCTTGGCCCAGAAGCGCTCGGCGATCAGGAGAAGGGGGGTAGCGGAAACTGCGACTAACAGCGTCCAGACTCGGTAATATTCGCCGCCCCACTCATTCGCCACCATGGCAGCGACGAGTAATACTGAGCCGGCAACCAGAAGAGGTTGGGGCAGCGCCCAGAGAATGGATTTCCTGTTCCATGTCACCTTGCTCCCTTCAGTGACGATTCCCCCCTCGGTGCGCACTATCGGCTGACCGGAGGGACCGGTCTGGGGAGTTGAGTGGTCCACCGGGCTAATCAGGTCGACCGGGTTGATAGATTGATCAGTCATTACTGCTGCTCCAGAGCTTTTGGCTGATGGATGGGGCGATACCCTTGGTCATAATGGGCATTGAGAATCACCTAGCAGGCTTTTTTTTCGCTGCAGGTGCCAGTGACCGACCACTTCACCGCTCCGTGCTCGATCTTTGGCGATAAAATGTAGGTCACACCGTCCAGATCGGATTCATCCTTCATCCAGGTCGCGATGATCCGACCGTCGATCACTGAGATGCCGTGGGCCTCTGCGGAAGCAAACACTTCATCAGGTAATCCTGCCGTGCCGCTATCAAAAGATTTCAGATCGACCGCGGGAGATGACAACATCGCCGCTGTTATTGTGTCCTTGACCGGTACAACTAGGTCAGTCATTTCGCTGTAACGAAACGCAATGTTCAGATCTTCGTATCGGTCAACGTTTCTCATCAGATAAATGACTACCAGAGCGAGCATCACGCCCGCGAACGCGAGCCGGGCGAGCCGCTGCTCATCGGGCTGAGTTCCGCTGCTGGCCTCCGATTGTTCGACCGGGCTGAAGCCATCGGTGGATTCAGACACCCGACTGAGGTGTTGAACTGGGTCTTTCGCTATCATGTAGGCCTGTATTGTTACCTTCGTCGTCGTGTAAGTTTGGTAGTCAGTTACGCAAAAAAGCTGGGTGATTGGTCTGCCATGATTGCCTCGCTGCTACCTGAATCGGCTAGGAATTGTCTGCAGAGGAACTACCTGGCTTCTCTCCGACACCGTCGCCTAAATCCAGCACGCTCAGTTGTGCTACACCCCAGGCCATCAACAACGCGACCAGCGCACCGATAGGCTTGTTTTGGCCTTCGAATTCCAGGTAGCCCCAGAGAGGTATACAGACAATGATTAGCGCAAACCCCATAACGAGAGGGGGAATTGCTCTACCACCAATGGTTACGGTGTTTTCCAGATTGATTTTTGATAGGAAGGTTTCAAACTTGCCGACCAGATTATTCCAAGCTTTCATAGATAATCATGCCTCCATTTGAGACAAAAAGCAGCGACTCGCACCGATACTGTGCGCTTTTGCGCAATACAGGGTCAGTTGCTGGCGAAATTTTCACTCTATGAAACGCAGGCAATAAGTGTGCCGGTTCGTGCCGTCAGCTCGACCAGCGCGCCTGGAGGCAGTTTTATCCGCAGTCACGCACCCTGAAGTCAGCTGTGCGAAGAACGAATCACTGACCTTTGGAGTTGCGCAGCATAAACATATCCTGTCGAAGGCACGTATCAAGATGGCAGTCGGTAGCTTTCAGCAAGCGCGGTGTTGTGATGCAGTCAGGCGGAGAAGACAGCTGCAGGGTACAAAGGCATCATCACCGAGTAGATTTCCGGCAAAACCTTACGGTCCAGGTGCAAAAATTGCATGGTGGCAGTCGCCCCCGAGAGGGCAGGTCAAAACTTGCAGAAAATTCAGGAGCTCGCGTCATGACAAAACCGCAAACAGCGCACCGGCAGCTTGGACTCACAACCTCTGAGATGGTTGTTTATCCCATGATCGCAGTACTGCTGGTCGGTGTTGCTTTTGGTTTTTACCACAACTCAAGGATTGACGACGCCGTGACCGCCGCTGTCGATCTCGGGATGAAGCAACAGGAGCTCATTGAAACGTATTTTGATCTCTACGGCGAGATGCCGCAGTCGGAAGCAGATCTTGAGATGAATGCTTTTATTCCCGAAGGCATCCTAGTTGGTATGGACTACCTGGCCGGAGAATTCGGAGTGCCCGCTGCCGATAAGCTACGCACCGGAACACTCAAGGCGCTGATTGACATGACAGAATTCGGTGCACGATTTGAAGACATCGAATCCGGCTTCCTGCTCATCGCGCGCGCCCAGGACGACGATTCCATCATCTGGGACTGTGTGGCGGATAGGGTCACGGTGGAAGCCCTTGGCAAGCGCTACCTGCCAAAGACGTGCAGTGCTGGGGAAGAAGGTGGAGATGATCAGGATAATGTCGCGGGCGATCAGCTAGATGAATGACAAGAAAGTGAGCACACGCGCCGGTCATTACATTCACCGTGTGGTTTTGTCTGTCAGTTCTCTTACCGCAAAAACAACACTGTCTTTAAGCGAACATTAAGGCGTTGCTGCTCAGAGGCAGAAAAAGGAGCAGCGCGACACTTAAGCGTCGCGATTCGCTGGGTTTGTCAGGTCCAGCTTACCTTGGATACCCTAGCGCATGCCAAGAAGGCATTACCGACCCTGTTGAACGCTGGATAGGGTGGCCGAAATCCAAGCGGCGTAGTCTGATAAGCATTTTGATGGCGATAGGTTCAGATTATTTCGGCAAGATTAAATTTCAAAAATCGACTTCTCCTCTTCCTAATATCTTCGCCGAGACGTTAGTCTTTCAATTGTGAGTAGTGACAAAAAAAACAGGCCAAGATATTTATTAAGCCGGAAGGACCCTATCAAGCAGGCCCAGCGTAGCCAGCGAGCTTGAAGAAGCCAAACAAATGGTAAAAGAAACCTATCGAAAAGAGTGGCCCAGCAGGTAAAACCCTGTGGCCAAAAACATGAATGCTGTGAATAAACCTGCTTTTCACAGGGATGCAAAAATGACTATCGCCGAAAAGAAAAAACACACCAGAAAAGAGGATGAAAAATGAACAACAAGTCGTTTAAAGTCTTGCTTGGGATTATTGCCATGAATCTCGTCCTTCAAACGGTTAAAGAGTTTGGGTTGTTCCCAGCTGCTTATGCCGCGAGCGGAATACAGAAAATTTCGCTGTGCGATGAATATGGACGGGTCTGTGCTGAGATGGAGCGGCACGTCAGCGGAAACAGGATACGAGTTGAAACCGAACAGTAATCAGACAGTTACAGTAAGGCCTCTGAATACAGCTGATTCAGGCAAACTGAGTAAACGGCAGAAAGGAAATAACCAGAATGCAGAGCATGAGGATAAAGCAGAGCGTCCGCCAAGGCCGAATGTGCTTAGCGATTGAAGAAGCGAGACAAATAGCAAAACATACCTATCGCAAAGCGAGAGCCAGCAGGGAGGAGCTTAAGCAGCGAATGAGCGTCCTGCTACCAACTAAATCACCCGAAAAACAGGATTCGTCATGAAACACAAGCTATTGAACATACCTTTTGTAATTATTGCGCATTTCTTCTTCACAACAGTTGCGCACGCTGATGCTGTTTATGACCCTGCCACAGGCATAATAACTTTATCTCATGTTCTTGCTGGAGATGGGTCTGGTAAAACTGAGTCAATTTATGCCACGAATGTCCAAGTTACCGCAGGTGAAATACTCTCTATGGGAAAGGCTTGGCCTCCCTACATTCATCCATCGCCTTGGCCGGCAGAAGTCGACTTCTATGATATGGCGGCTCAAGAGCTAAAAATCTCTTATATCAGAACGCCAGATGCTTCTATCGAGCTAAATAATGCAATACTTAAGTTAGACGCGGTGGTGGGGGTTGGTTATTCTGAGTCAATTGTTGCGGGCGTTGCGGACTACAAATTTAGATATGTTTTAGATGAATCTCTTCCCAAAGAATGGAGGAATGAATTTGAACAAATTATGAATAATCTCCAGAGAGACATCCCTATCTATGCTAAAACTGATTGGTACAGTATGCCAGTATTTGCATGGAAGAGTGACGCAGAAGCTCCTCTCCCCTTCATCAGCGGTGCGTGTATTTGCGGCGGAGGTGATGGCGGTTCTTACGATTGGATGAGCCTTGAAATTTCTGCATGGGAAATAGAGAACAGTGATATCCACAGATATAGCGTGGTGCCACACGAATATTTTCATGTCTTCCAGATTAGTCACGCTAATTTATCGGGGTTGAAGTGGCTAATGGAAGGGCCCGCAGCAACCCTTGAGTCGATCTACGTTCAAGAGCATTACGGCGTAGACTATTTCTCACAAGCTCAGGCCCCACTCCTGTCGGGACTAGTGAGGGAAAGCCCTTCACTGTATGAATCTTATGGCGCGTCGGGTGAAGCAGATGACAATTATTCTGGGTCAGTCTTCCTGACGCTTATTTTGGCGGACGAGCTTCAGGATCAAGGATTTAGCGAGGCTGAAGCGTTCAGGAAGATAATGAAGGATTTTTTTCGGGCAGGACCAAATTTAAATAACTGGGAAACGACGTTCGCGGAAGTATTTTCATTAAGTGTAGATTCATTCTATTCCAAAATAGCTAATTACAACCTTTCTTATGAAGGCTTGTTACCAAGTAAAGATCTTACGATTTCGACAATTTTCGCAAACCACTAGAGTGTTGATCTTTGGTTTAGTCTCCAGGCTATGCGCGATTTGCGAATTCATAAATCACCTCCACCGCGAGTTAAGCTCTCTTAGTTTTTTCTTTTACTCATGATGTGTCATGTCCTATTATTAGTTTGAAGGTTACGCCAAAACTAAAAACCATGAAACCAAAGTACGGCTGGAAAGATGAAGCATTTATAAGATCAGTATGGTTTGGAAAGTCTACTTAAGCCAGACAAAAATCAGTTATGTCGCTGTTGGTAGCCTCGGCATTAACTCCCGTTATCGCTAACTTAGCATCATACTGGGGCTGAAGGAGTATTTTAGATATGAAAGAAAGCGTAATGATTGGTTGTGCATCTGTCTTTACATTGGTCATTCAATCTTGCACATCGACTGAAGAAATCCGATTTGAAGATATGACCGAGTATGAGCTTATCCGCTACAATTTGCTTCAATCAACGCCTGACCAGGTTGTCTGCTTTGGCCCCTCCAGAGGGTTTATTAACGGGAGTTTCCAAAGAACAAAAAGAGAGTGTTTCACGATCCGCGAAATAGAAACATATTCAATTCTAACCCGTCGCTCGCCACATGACTCAGTCACCGCAGGTGGATTTGAAACTGATAACAGCGACTTCTAACCCGCATTCCTGCTGGACTGCCACGTTTACGGGTGTTTTACTCATGATGTGTTATGTCATTTAATGTAAAGAATAAGAAAAGTCGATCTTTCCGACCAGCTCAACGGTAAAAATACGATCTTCTGCCTCCTCCATCTCAGATTGGTTGATCCCAAAGTATATCTTCTCGGTCCAGCCGGGTTGAGTTTTGAAGAAGAGTTGGATGGCTCGCATGTCACCTTACTCAACAGCTCTCATAAGCGCTGAGGCGACTTTTAAGACCGCCTTTCCTACCCTGCTTGTATAGGCTGGCGCTTAAAAATCTCTGAGAGAGTCTTGTCAGTCATCTTAAAGTATGACGCTATCTGTTCCTTAAAAAGCATTGCCGCGAGCGTCCTGATTTCTTGGACTTACTCTTTATTTAGACTCTTCTGTGGGCGACCGCCAACGTTTTTAATTAACTCCATGGCGAGAGACCTCGATATGGACAAGACGTTGTCCATGCTACGTGAGGCAACCAACCCTCTTCTGCCAGATGCCCCTTAGCAACACGGTATTCATACACTTTTGGAGAATTCAGTGAATGTTTGCAGTCACGACCCTAACGGTAGTGATTGGACTTATTCGTACATTCATTAAGCAGTATTTTAGAAACTACCCGATGTAA
>CENZ01144421.1_pt1 | contig 12143 bp, 9 predicted proteins | sample 361341 | NCBI WGS metagenome assembly CENZ01 (sample SAMEA2619782, study PRJEB7988) | marine metagenome | biome: marine biome (ENVO:00000447); feature: deep chlorophyll maximum layer (ENVO:xxxxxxxx); material: "saline water (ENVO:00002010), including plankton (ENVO:xxxxxxxx)" | depth 50 m
CAAGTGGATTGGTTTTAGGTAATACAGTTATCCAAAAGAATGGTAATGCTCAAGCAGATTATGTTGGTGCTGGTGGTTCTGCCACAGGCGATTTAAGCATAATTAATGCTGGTATTGGTTATACACCTTCAGATGGTAATCAATTTACATTCTCTAATGTTGCATTAGCATCCTTTAGTGGAATTGGTAAGAACGCAACTGCTGATATTACTATCGGTGCTGCTAGTGGTTCAAATGGAGTTGCAATTGCTGCAACCATTAACTCTGGTGGTACTGGGTATCAAGTTGGTGACGTTTTGACAGTCCCTACAATTGGTAATGATCAGTTGGGTAGAAATATGCAACTATCATTGGGTGCTATTACTGGAACTAATGAATTAGTTTTAGATAATGTTCAAGGTGATTTTGAGATTAGTTCTACAAAACCATTACAATTTATCAGTCCAACTGCTGGAATTACCACTATGGTATCCGTTGGATTTGGATCAGATGTTGTAATTAGTGACTATGCTTTAAATTCTTTAGAAGAAGATGGAATGCATATTAAAGTGAACCATAAGAACCACGGTATGCATGAAGGAATTAATAGAGTCGTTATTAGTAACGTCCTAACAGATTCTAAAGCAACTACATTATCTGCAGAGTATTCAAACTCTAGTTCTGCTGCTATTGGCATCGCTAATACTACAGGATTTGAAACCTTTGAGAATGTTGGCGTTGCTGCTACCAATCCTGGTTACATTCAGATTAATGATGAGATTATCTCTTACACTGGAATTTCTGCTGGACAGTTAACTGGAATTACTAGATCTATTGATCAAACAACTCCATTTACATATCCTGTTAAAACTCCTGTTGAGAAGTATGAGGTTAATGGTGTCTCCTTGAGACGTATTAATAAGACTCATACATTACAGGATGCGACACCTACAAGATCTATAACTCTTGATTCTTATTATGTGAAACTTGATATGTCTGCTACCTCTGGTACTGATAGAAGTACTGGTATCGGATTCCCCAAACTATTCATTAATGAGTCTAAATCTGCTGGTGGTGCAGAAATTAATGCAACACAGAACATCCAATTTGAAGCAGTTAAACCTATTGTTCAGACTATGGTATTACCAAATACCTCAGTTAAAGCTGAATTAAAGAGTACTACTGCACAAAGTATTGATGGACCTGAGTCTTCATTTGTTGAGACTGAGACTGTTCCTATCAATATGGATGAGGATACATTCCTTGATTCTCCAAGGATGATTGCTTCAAGAGTTAACGAACTCCAGCAATTAGATACTCGTCCAGGCAATAAGTCAATGGAAGTGATATTTACATTATCAACTGCTGATAGTGATATATCTCCAGTTATTGACTTAGATAGAGTTGGTATGGTACTCATTAGTAATAGAGTTAACCAACCAATTAGTGATTATGCAGGTGATTCTAGAGCATCTACAATAACGGAAGATCCAACAGCATTCATTTATGCAAATAAACCAATTGCATTAGAGAATTCTGGTACTTCCATTAAAGTTCTTTTAGCTGCTTATTTAAATACATTTAGTGATATTAGAGCGTTCTATTCAATATCTGATGATGTTGAATCCGATCCAATATATTATCCATTCCCTGGATATGGTAACTTTGATGTTAATGGTAATATCATTGATATTGCTAAAAACAGTGGTCTCCCAGATAAGAAACTTCCTAAGACAGATGTACTGGCACATGGAAGTGATGACATTCCATTTAGTGATTATGAATTTACCATAGATAATTTACCTGAGTTTAGATACTTCAGCATTAAGATTGTTGGAACATCTACAAATCAGGCATATCCTCCAAGGATAAGAGACTTGAGGGCAATTGCATTAGCATAATATGGAACAACGTTTTCTGAAGGTTGAAGGACACAGTTATCTCGTAAGAGATACTGAGTCCAATGCAATCATTAATACTGATAGAAAAGGTCATGCTTCATATGTTGCCCTAAGAAGGTCTAAAAAATTTGATGTGCAAAGGGTAAATACTCTTGAATCTGATGTTCAAGAGTTAAAATCCAATTTAAGTGATATTAAAAGTATGTTAAGACAACTGTTAGAAGAGTAAGATGGCAAAACCAACCAGTCGCCAAACTTTAATAGACTATTGCAAGAGGCAACTAGGTGCTCCTGTATTGGAGGTCAATGTAGCTGAAGAACAGATTGATGATCTGGTAGATGATGCTATTCAATTATTCCACGAACGTCATTTTGATGGTACTACTCAAGCATTTTTGAAGTACCAAATAACTCAAGATGACATTGATAGAGGTACTGTTGAAAATCCACATGAAGGGGGTAAAGTTGGTATTGCAACTACTTCTGTATCAGAAAATATTCCTGGTCAAGGTAATGTAACTTTTGATTGGTATGAGACTGGTAATTATATAAAAGTTCCACCCTCAGTTATGGGTGTATCAAAGATATTTAAATTTGAAGGTGGTGGTGGACTTTCTGCTGGAATGTTCAGTATCAAGTATCAGTTATTCTTGAATGACATTTATTATTTGGGATCAACTGAATTATTAACATATTCAATGACCAAGAGTTATCTTGAGGATTTAGATTGGTTATTGTCAACACAAAAACAAATAAGATATAATCAAAGAGAAGATAAATTGTATCTTGATATTGATTGGAAGTCTATTGAAGTTGGTACTTATATAATCTTAGATTGTTATAGGGCATTAGATCCTGCAACTTCTGATCAAATATGGAATGATAGATTTTTAAAACCTTATTTGACTGCTTTAATTAAGCGTCAATGGGGTGTTAACTTAAGTAAGTTCCAAGGAGTTAAATTACCAGGCGGTATTGAGATGAATGGAAGACAAATACAGGATGATGGGCAAAGAGAGATGGATGCCATTATCGAGAAGATGTCTTCTACATACGAATTGCCACCTTTAGATATGATAGGTTAGGAACATGGCACTTAATCCATTCTTCCTTCATGGATCTAAAGGAGAACAAAATCTTGTTCAGGACTTAGTGAATGAACAACTAAAGATGTTTGGTGTGGAAGTTTATTACATACCAAGAACTTATGGTGCAGAGAAGACAGTTATGGAGGAAGTCTCCAGATCTAACTTTGCTAATGCTGTTCCTTTAGAAGCATATGTTGAGACGTTTGATGGATATTCTGGAGCAGGAACACTTCTATCTAAGTTTGGTGTTCAAGAGTTAGATGATCTAACATTGATTATCTCTAAGGAGAGGTATGAGGAAGAGATACAAAAACGTATAGAACCAATAAAAGGTATTAAATTAGCAAGTAGACCTAAGGAAGGGGATTTAGTATATTTTCCGTTAGGTGATAGATTATTTGAAATCAAATATGTAGAGCATGAAAAACCATTCTATCAATTACAAAAGAATTATGTTTATGAGTTGAGATGTGAGCTATTCATGTACAACGATGAAGAGGTTGATACTGGAATAGACTTTATTGATGATAATGTTGAAGAGGAAGGTTATATACAGTCAATGACTCTTGCTGGAATAGCATCACAAGCAACTGCTGTAACAACGTTAGTTGATGGTGGTGTTCGTAAAGTTATAGTGTCTAGAAGAGGATCTGGATATACTCATCCACCTCAAGTTGCATTTTCTTCTGCTCCTGCTGGAGGTCAAACAACAGTTGGTGTAACATCAATGATATCTGGTCTTGTAGATTTCTGTGAACCAAATGCAGATCTATCAAGAGTTCAAGCAGTTAATCTAACAAATCCAGGTGCTGGATATACAGTAGCACCAAGGGTTGGTTTTATGACTGATACTGGAAGTGGTGCTTATGGAATAACAAATATTGCAGATGGAGTTTGTGGTATTATTACTATTACTAATGGTGGTGGAGGTTATGTTGGAATTCCAACTGTAGCATTTGCACCTGATGGATATAGTGGTATTGGTAGTACAACTATACCAGCGGTAGTGCATGCTGTTGTATCTGCTGCAGGTTCAGTTACTGCACTTGTTTACGAAGATTGTGGTGGATGGTATACTGATTCACCTGAGATATTAATTGCACCACCAGTACAAACTGGAGGAACTGGTTCATTTAATAGAGGAGAAGATATAGTTGGTACAGCAAGTAGTGCAACTGCTCAAGTTAAGACTTGGAATGCTGTAACTAGAGAATTACGAATAGGTCAGATTGTTGGAACCTTCCAGAAAGGTGAGTACATTGTTGGACAAGAAACTTCTACAAGGTTCTGTATAAGTGATCTAAATAGTGATGATCTTCCAGAAACTGGATATCCTCAAAATGCAACTATAGAATCTGAAGCAGATAACTTATTAGATTTTAGCGAAAGTAACCCATTTGGAAATGTATAATTATGTTTGATCATTTTTACCACCAAATTTTTAGAAAAACTGTAATTGGATTTGGTACTCTTTTTAATAATATTACTATTCATAGAGATGGTGATTCTACAGATCCATCTGCGATTATTAAAGTTCCATTGGCATATGGACCTACTCAGAAGTTTTTAGCGAGAATTGAACAACAACCAGATCTGAATAAACCAGTATCTATTAGTTTACCCAGAATGTCTTTTGAATTTACGGGTCTTGAATATGATACTACTAGGAAAGTGGGTGCAACACAGACCTTTGTAACCACAGTAAAAACTGATAAAAAGGATGTTCGTAAGGTTTATATGCCTGTTCCTTACAACATGCAATTTGAGTTGTCGGTAATGACTCTCTTAAATGATGACGCTTTACAAATCGTAGAGCAAATACTTCCATATTTTCAACCTAATTATACAATTACAGTTGACCTAGTAGACACTATTGGAGAGAAAAAAGATATTCCAATTACTTTAGATCAAGTTGGATTTGAAGACAACTATGAAGGAGATTATACTTCAAGAAGGGTACTATTGTACACTTTAAGCTTTACTGCTAAAACATACCTATTTGGTCCAGTTCCAAGTACACCAAAAGATCTTATCAAGAAGGTATCTATTGGTATTACACCTGGAGAAGCAAGTGCAGCATATGGTTCAGGTCGTCAACTTACATATGCTACACCAGTTGCTACCAAGAATTACACTGGAGATGTTATTGCAAACCTTGCAGAAGATGTTCTTGCGACAGCAGTTACTATTCCAGTAGATGATTCTGCAGGATTAGCAGCAAATACATTTATTGATATTAATAATGAGACAATGTATATTACCGATATTACTGGTAATAAACTAACTGTAAAACGTGCTTCTTATAATACAACTGCCATAGAACATGTTCGTGGTAGTGATGTCAAAGGAATTACTAGTGCTGATAATGCACTTATAGAAGCAGGGGATGATTTTGGTTTTAACGGATAATGAAACCAAACTATGTGAAGGGTTATCATCCTAATTTATTATCTTGGAATGAATTTGAGAATATAATAAACATACGTCCATTAATGACACAGGAGAGAGTTCATATACTCACTTCTGATCTAGATATGTCTTGGGATAATGATGTATGGACAACCAATCCAGGATGTTATCCACCTTCTGTTCTTGAAGAAGCAATTCAAAATTATACTTGTTGGTTTACTGAGATGTCTCGATCTACAGAGACTTTAAATAATGCTACTCATAAACTTGAGCAAGAATTTAATTCGGCAGTTGATGCTCATATCTATTCATGTAGAAATCTAGATTATCATCCCTTTGGAATTCATTTTGATAGGAGTGATAATGTTATAGTTCAGTGTGAGGGAACAACTCATTGGAAAATATGGGGTGAAGTATTTGATAGGGAGCAATATTCAAAACAAATGAACATAGTAAGTGACCCTGTAATAAATACAGTTATGGAACCAGGAGATGCAGTATTCATTCCTGCATATCATCCACACCTAGCAACGACTATGACACCTAGATTATCTGTAAGCTTTGCAATGCCAGTGCCTACTGAACCTTGGGGTGGTATATACCAAGAACGACATTGGGTAAGATTATGACTGATAAATTTAAAGATTTAAACGACACTTTTGATATAGAACCTGTAGTGGAAACTGAGGTTGTAAAGGACAAACCTAAGAGACCAGAACCAGTTGCTAAGAATAAGGATAAGGATATTGAAAAGGATTATGAGTATACTCGTGGCAATCTTTACAGTATTATAGAGAAGGGTCAAGAAGCATTAGATAGTGCTTTAGAGATAGCAGTTGATCAGGGTCAAGCAAGAGCATTTGAGGTTGTTGGTCAACTTATTAAATCTGTTGCTGATACAACAGATAAGTTGGTGGATCTTCAGAAAAAAATTAAAGAGATTGAAGAAGAGAGTCCAAAAGGTCCAACTAACGTGACTAATGCAATGTTCTTTGGTTCAACTGCAGAATTATCTAAGTTGTTGAAAAAGAATAAAGCAGAAGAAAAAGATAAATAGAAAAAACTGCGTTTACATATGACGAGTTTTGCTATTGATAAAAAATCTCATAAAGATGCTTCTAAGCAATCTAAAATTAGGAATATGACTAAATCATCTAATCCTAATGAAGTTGCTGTGGCAAAAAAGAAATTAAAATCTAAAATCGAACTTCCTCCTAATCCACAGATTGAAGGACTTAAGATTGTAGATTTAATTGTTACTGAGATTAATAACGACGTATTTGAAGACCATATGCATAAGTCATGTGGTAAAGGTAAATACTATTGTTATACCGATAAAAAGTGTAAAAAAGTTCCTTCTGGATACCATGTAGGTGGTAGAGGTCGTCTTGTTCAAGACGATGATGATCAGGATGAAAATGACACTAATGGTAATGGTGGCAATGGTGATGGTGGTGATGGTGGTGGAATGGGTGAGAATGTAATTCTTCGCACATGCACTGGTGAAAAATTTGCTGAAATTATTGATCTTATTAGACCTGAGGATGTTATGCCTAAAATGAAGGCAGCAGATCAATGGGTTAATGAAGAAGATACTTATAATCAAGCAAAAAAAGAACTCAAAGCAACTAAAAAGGCAAGAGATCAAAGACATAAAAGCGTTCATTCACCTACAGATACCAAAGGTAATGTAGATGTTAATGAAAGTCTTGATGATAAAAGACGTGCAAATGTTGAGAAGCAAAAAGCAAATGTTGCTTCAACTACACAAAAATCACAGGCATCTCAATCTGCTGTAAGAGGTGTGTTTGCAAAAGCTGCTGCAGCAAAAGCAAAATCAAAAGCAAAGCAAAAAGAAAGGAATGACATCTCTAAGGAGATACAATCCACAATTAAAAATCAATCGGAGGAACTCCAAATGACAGTTGATGAAGCAGTAAGGCTACCATCAGAATTTGGTCACATAGTTATGGTGGGTGTGCAATGGAGAGGTAAGATGTATAACATTAGGATGTTCTTCCCTCAAGCAAAAATGCCTTCTAGGGGTGATGTACAAGATGAAATTATAAAAGTATATCCTGGTGGTAAAGTTGTTTATTTCCAAAGGGATGAACTTCCAAGTAATGAAGCACAGTTTGATAATGATAGGAATCCTCTTATTAAGGTAACTAAAGAATCTGCGGAAGTAGAAGAAGCATGTAAACCAAAGTATGACAATACTAAATCTCCTGATTACGAGAAGAAGAAAAAAGCTCTTGCTAAAAAGCATGGTGGAGAGGAGAACATAAAAGGTCATCCTCAGTATGAGAATCGCTTTGCATCACATACTGCTGGTATGTCTGATGCTCAAAAAGACATGGCAAGTAGTCAAGTAAGTAAAGGTTTTGCTTACAGGCATGGTAGAAGATTAGATAAGGCTAATTTTGGAGATAGAAAGAAAGCAGGTAAGAGAGGAAATCCAGCACAGTATCGTAAGTCTGCTGATAGTCCAGAAAATGAATTACGTTATCCATATGGTAAGTCCAATATCAGACAGGGTAAAGGATCTATTAAAGATTTGAACAAGGTGAAGAAGGAAGAACTTCTTAAATCTTTAAGAGGTTTTATGGATGAAGGCAAAATTGCTGATGCTATGAGAGCAAATCTCGAAAAGTTAAGAGCAAGTGATGAGAAGTCTCAAAAGAATCTTGAAAAATTCCTTAAAGGAACAAAGCAAGTTCGTGATGATGAAAAGAAAGCGCAAGACAACGCTTAATAAATATAACTACGGGACATTAAACAATCATGATCACTTTAATTAAAGGAACTCAAGCAGCATGTGGCACTGACGCTGCAGGTGCATCTATCTTCGGTGGTGCAGCAGCAGTTCGTCTTGTCAATACTACTAGTACTGCAAGATTAGTAACCGTCATTGATTCTGTTGGGGGATCTACAACAATTGGAACCTTAACGTTGCTAGGTAATACCGTTGAAATTGTTGGGAAGAAATCAACTGAAGCAATCTTTGCTGCAGACGCTAGTGTTTTAGGTGCTGCTGTAGGATTTGCAAACTAATTAAATGGCTGTTGATCATTATCTTGGTAATCCCCTATTAAAAAAGGCAAATACTACTCAGGAATTTACTGAGCAGCAGGTTGTTGAATTTTCTCGATGTATAGATGATCCGATATATTTTGCGAAGAATTATATAAACATTGTTACTCTGGATTACGGTTTAAAGCAATTTGAACCGTATTCTTTTCAGGAGGATATGTTAGATAAGTTTCATCATAACAGATTTAACATATGCAAACTACCCAGACAGTCAGGTAAATCAACCATTGTTGTATCTTATCTGCTGTACTATGCTATTTTTAATGATAATGTAAATATAGCGATCCTTGCTAACAAAGCATCAACTGCTAAGGATCTTTTAGATAGACTTCAAACTGCATATGAGAATTTACCAAGATGGTTGCAGCAAGGAGTTTTAACATGGAACAAAGCATCTCTTGAATTAGAGAATGGTTCTAAAATTATTGCTGCATCTACATCTGCATCTGCAGTTCGTGGTGGATCTTACAACATCATATTCTTAGACGAATTTGCGTTCGTTCAAAACCATATTGCCGATCAGTTCTTTAGTTCGGTTTATCCTACTATTTCATCTGGTAAAAATACCAAGGTTATAATTGTTTCTACCCCTCACGGGATGAATCACTTCTATAAACTTTGGCATGATGCTGAACGTAAGAAGAATGAGTATATACCAACGGAAGTTAATTGGTGGGATGTTCCAGGTAGAGATGAGGCATGGAAGTTACAGACAATTGCTAACACTTCAGAACAACAGTTTAAAGTTGAGTTTGAGTGCGAATTCTTAGGATCTGTTGATACTCTTATATCACCAGCAACATTAAGAAGATTGGTATATGAATCACCTGCATTAAGTAATAAGGGTTTGGATGTATATGAGGGGGTTCAGACAGATCATAATTATGTTGTTACTGTTGATGTTGCTCGTGGAGTAGGTAATGACTACTCTGCATTTACGGTAATTGATATAACGACCTTCCCACATCAATTAGTGGCAAAGTATAGGAATAATGAAATTAAACCTATGTTATTCCCATCTATAATTCATGATATTGCCAGAAATTATAATATGGCATATATCTTATGTGAAGTTAATGATGTAGGGGATCAAGTAGCATCTATTCTTAATTACGACTTAGAATATGAGAATGTTCTTATGTGTTCTATGAGAGGTAGAGCAGGACAAGTTGTAGGTCAAGGATTCTCTGGTAAGAAGACTCAACTTGGAGTCAAAATGTCTAAGACTGTTAAAAAGGTTGGATGTTTAAATTTAAAAACTCTAATTGAGTCTGATAAGATTGTATTTAAAGATTATGAGATCATTGCTGAATTAACAACGTTTATTCAAAAAAGTAATTCATTTGAAGCAGAAGACGGATGTAATGATGACCTTGCAATGTGTTTGGTAATATATGCATGGTTAGTTGAGCAAGATTATTTTAAAGAGATTACTGATCAAGACGTAAGAAAAAGATTATATGATGAACAGAAGAATCAGATTGAGCAAGACATGGCTCCATTTGGGTTTATTGAGAATGGTCTTGATGATGATAGTTTTGTGGATAATACGGGAGACAGGTGGTATACAGATGAGTATGGGGATATGTCCTACATGTGGGAGTATAAGTAGTAGCCCTATTCTAAAGTTATATTTTAATAAATATCTCTAGAACAAAACTGAGAATTTTTGGAGACATAGAACATGGCAACTCCTCAATTATCTCCTGGTGTACTAACTAGAGAAGTTGACTTAACCGTCGGAAGAGCGGAAAACGTTCTTGACAATATTGGAGGTATCGCAGGACCATTTGAAATTGGACCTGTATCGGAACCTATAGATATTGCTACAGAGCAAGACCTTATCAGTACATTTGGAAAACCCTATGATACCGATGCTCAATATGAGTACTGGATGTCAGCATCGCAGTACCTCTCATACGGTGGTGTTCTTAAGGTAATTAGATCGGATGACGACAACCTAGCAAACGGTAACGTTGGTGTCGGAACATCTGCGGTAGCAAGTACAAAGATTAAAAACTTTGACGACTATAATACAAACTTTTTGGATGCAAATCCAAACTTCTATTATGCTGCTAAGAACCCTGGACAATGGTCAAATGGTCTGAAAGTCTGCTACATAGACGACATGGCAGATCAGGTCATTGGTATTGCTACAACAGCAGTATCCAATATGGGTGCTCAAGTAGGATATGGTGTCACGGTTGACATTAGTGGTCAAGTCGTTCCAGGAGCGGGTACTACTGAAGTCTTCAACGGATATCTAAAAGGAGTTATCACAGAATTAATTGATGGACCTGATACAGGAATCAGTGTTCTCAATATTAAAGTTCGTTCTCGTGTCTCAACTGGTGGTACACAACCAGGAAGATCATACGATGTAACGTATGCAGAAGGTAGTAAGTATGCATCCTTCTTAAAAGATCAAAGACTTACAATACTTGACTCTGACGGCGATGTTGTATCACCTGAAGACTCAATAGAAACTATTGGTATTACCACTTCTAGTGCAATTCAAGGTCAGCAAGACCAGACTTATACTGGAGTTGGTGGTACAACTGGTGGCGGTGGTGCTGGTGCAACATTTACTATTGTACGTAATAGTACAGACGGTAATGTTGCTAGTGCAACAATCGTAAATGCTGGTGTTGGATACACGGTTGGAGATACCGTATCTATCGCTGGTACATCAGTAGGTGGTTATGACCTAAATCAGGGTACAGTAAGTACAGTTGGTTTAACCACATTTACATCAGTTCCATCTGCTTCAAGTGGTACTTACACTAACCTAACAGGTACAAGTGCTGAAGGTACAGGAGCAGTATTCACCATATTCAGAGATGCATCTGGTGGTATTGGAACCGTCTCACTAACAAGTCCTGGATCTGCATATGGTGTTGGTACAACAATCACCGTTAGTGGAGCAGGTATTGGTGGAACAGCAGTTACGGATGACGTAAAATTAAGCGTATCTGCACTTAATAATGACGAAGTTGTTATTACAACTCAGACAACCAACTCTAGAGTTTTGGTATCTGGTGTTGATGATTGGTACAACTCACGTAAATTAAACCTAGACAACTCAACAATATACTGGAATAGCATCGCACCTAAACCAGGAACATCAAACTATGCTGCTCAAAGGGGTGGTCGAAATGATGAGATGCACGTCGTTGTTGTTGATGATGCAGGTTCACTAACAGGTATTCAAGGAAATATTCTTGAGAAGCATTTAAGTCTATCTAAGGCAACAGATGCTGTATCTGAAGCAAATGCTCCTCAGAAGACATGGTACAAGTCTTATCTTGCCAACTACTCTGATTACATCTACGCTGGTTCTAACCAGAGTAATGCTAATGATACATTCCATCAGTCATATCCTGTAGGTACTTTCTTCCAAAATGGAAGTAGAGTTTATGATGGTACTGATATGCCAACGTTATGGTATCCACTACAAAGATATCAAACAACATGGGATAGAGGTGCTGAAGGTAATACCTTTAGTTCAATTGGTGCTCAGACCTATAAACTTGGTTCTGGTCAGAATTATACAAACGGTGGTGGACTTAAGGCAGAATTGGGAGATCTAATTACTGCATACAACCTGTTTGATAATAAAGACGAGGTTCCAGTAGATTATCTCTTGATGGGACCATCTGGAGATAACCTTGCA
>CENZ01021737.1_pt1 | contig 12124 bp, 6 predicted proteins | sample 361341 | NCBI WGS metagenome assembly CENZ01 (sample SAMEA2619782, study PRJEB7988) | marine metagenome | biome: marine biome (ENVO:00000447); feature: deep chlorophyll maximum layer (ENVO:xxxxxxxx); material: "saline water (ENVO:00002010), including plankton (ENVO:xxxxxxxx)" | depth 50 m
TCGGGAGATGAATTAAATATTGATAATGAAAACGAAGGTATAATTGAGATAAAAAAAGCCAAGGCAGGAGATAAAGCCTCAAAAGCATTGGGTGATATTGATCCTATAATCGAAATTGCAATTACACCAAATAGACCTGACTGTCTTGGAGTTTTTGGTATCGCTAGAGATTTAGCCGCTAAGGAGCTTGGAAAGCTTAAAACAAAAAAAATAAATACCTTTAAAAATCATGAGGAAAGTATTCCTGTTTACACAAAATCTTCTAAAAATAATAACTTTTGTAATATCTTTGCAGGTAGACTGATTCAAGGCATTGAAAATAAAGAAAGCCCAGACTGGTTGAAAAACCGTTTAGAAAAAATAGGCCTTAGAAGCATTAATGCTGTCGTAGATATAACAAATTTTCTAACATATGATCGAGGAAGACCTCTTCACGCATATAATTCAGATCTGATATCAAAAAATATAGGGGCAAGGCTTGCAAAGGTAGGTGAAAAAATTAAAGCCCTTGATGGCAAAGAATATATCTTAGATGAACAAACATGTGTAATTGCAGACAATGAAAAAGCTCTTGGCGTTGGAGGTATTATTGGTGGAGAAGAATTTGGTTCAGAACTAGAAACAAAAAATATATTCTTGGAATCTGCTTACTTTGATCCGATTCACATTGCGCGAACGGGAAGAAAATTAAATATTAATTCTGATGCAAGATACAGATTTGAAAGAGGCACCGACCCAAATTTTGTTTTAGAAGGACTGGATATAGCTACAGAAATGATTCTAGATATTTGTGGGGGAAAAGCCGGTAAGACAAGTGTTGCTTTGCATGAAGATTTTAAGAATAACGAAATAGATTTCGATATAAAATTAATTGAAAAAATTTCTGGAATAAAAATTTCTTCAAAAGATATAAAAAAAATACTTTTATCGCTTGGTTTTGAAATTGATAAAAATTTTAAGATAACAGTTCCATCTTGGAGGCCTGATGTTAGTTTACCAATAGATATTGTAGAAGAAGTAATCAGAATCTATGGATTAAATAATGTTGAGTCTATACCGCTTAAAAATTCTGACCAACCTTCAAAAGCTATACTTACTAATTCGCAAAAAAATACAAATTTAATTAGAAGAAACCTTGCTTCAAGAGGATTAATAGAAAATATCTCTTATTCATTTGTTAGTTCTGAGTTCTCTGCTTTATCGCCTAAGGGTAGAAAACCCATACAACTATTAAATCCAATATCTGAAGACTTATCAGATATGAGGACATCACCATTAATTTCTTTGATAAGTAATTTTCGTGAAAATAAAAATAGAGGATTTAATGATATAGGAATTTATGAAATTGGACCTGGTTTTAATGGGCCAAAGCCTGGCCAACAAACTTCAATTGCCGCTGGTTTAAGAACCGGAATATATAAATCAACGGGTACAGAGAGACATTGGCAAGGTAATGAAAAAGTAGATGTTTTTGATGTAAAAAGTGATGTATTTTCTTATTTTGATTTAATTAATATTACAAATGATTTAATTACACACGCTATTCCTGGGACAGATTGGTATCATCCCGGAAGATCAGCAAATATAGTTTCTGGAAAAGGAGAAGTTTTGGCTTCCTTTGGTGAAATTCATCCAAAAATCTTATCGAAACTTAATATTCCGTCATGTGTAGGGTTCGAAATATACTTAGATGAGATGCTAAAAGTAATAGATAATCAAAATGATAACAAAGAATTTACTTTCTATAATTTACAGGCTGTAAAAAGAGATTTTTCTTTTGATATACCAATTAATATGAACTCATCAATATTAATTGATGCTATCAATTCATGTAATATTGATCTTATTGATGACATCAAACTTTTTGACCAATTTATCTTAGAAAACTCAAAAAAGTCCCTCGCAGTAGAAATTACTATTCAACCAAAAAAAGAGACTCTAAAAGATAATGAAATAGATTCTATTTGTGAAAAAATAATTCAAGCTATTGAAAAAGCCACAAATGGAAAGTTAAGAAGCTTATAGGGGACAAATAAAAGTGCAAAATACTAAGAATATAAGAAATTTTGCAATTATTGCACATATTGATCACGGCAAATCAACTCTTGCTGATAGATTAATACAATTCTGCGGTGGTTTATCTGAAAGAGAAATGAAAGATCAAGTCTTAGACTCTATGGATATTGAAAGAGAAAGAGGTATTACAATCAAAGCTCAAACAGTTAGGTTAAATTATAAAGATAGTAATTCTAACGAGTATCAATTGAATCTTATTGATACACCTGGACATGTTGATTTTTCATATGAAGTTAGTAGATCTTTATCGGCTTGTGAAGGCTCTATTCTTGTAGTAGATGCTGCTCAAGGTGTAGAAGCTCAAACATTAGCAAATGTTTATCAAGCTATTGATCTAAATCATGAAATTATTCCTGTAATAAATAAAATAGACCTGCCTGCTGCTGAACCAGATAGAGTTTGCCGTCAAATTGAGGAAGTAATAGGACTTGATGCTAGTGATGCAATTAAAGTTTCTGCTAAAACTGGTGAGGGTATAGAAAATATATTTGGTGCTCTAATTGAAAGATTGCCTCAACCAAAAGAAGATACATCGCAAACCTCTAAGGCATTACTTGTTGATAGTTGGTATGATTCTTATCTTGGAGTTGTCGTTCTTGTAAGGGTTATTGCAGGGGAATTATCAAAAGGACAAAAAATAAAAATGTTAGGAACTAATAGCTACTATACAATTGATGAAGTTGGTATTTTCACTCCAAAAAAAGTCCCTCTTAAAACAATTCAAGCAGGTGAGATTGGATATATAATTGCAGGAATAAAAAATGTTTCTGATACACAAATTGGAGACACAATTACCGATTTTCAAAAACCATGTAAAGATGCCCTTAAAGGTTTCAGGCCATCTCAACCTTCTGTTTTTTGTGGTTTATTTCCTACTGACAGTGGAGATTTTGAGGATCTTAGGGACTCTATAGAAAAACTTAGTCTTAACGACTCAAGTTTCCAATTTGAAACAGAAAACTCTGCTGCTCTTGGGTTTGGATTCCGATGTGGTTTTCTCGGGCTACTGCATTTGGAAATAGTTAGAGAAAGAATTGAAAGGGAATTTAATATAGATTTAATAACCACTGCTCCATCAGTTATATACAAAATCCATCTTACTAATGGTGAAGTAATTGAACTACATAATCCGGCAGATATGCCTGAGGTAACTAGTATTAAGGCTATTGAAGAACCTTGGATAAAAGCAACTATATTAGTTCCTGATGAGTACTTAGGTGCAGTTCTAAAACTTTGTGAAGAACGAAGAGGTCATCAGGTTGACCTTACATATGCAGGCACAAGAGCAATGGTTGTTTATGATTTACCTCTAAATGAAGTTGTTTTTGACTTTTATGACAGACTAAAATCAATATCAAGTGGTTACGCAAGCTTTGATTGGCAAATGGAAGATTATAAAGCAGAAAAGCTAGTGAAAATGTCAGTTTTAGTTAATGAAGAGCCTGTTGATGCCTTATCAATGATAGTTCACTCGGATAGGTCATTTAACAGGGGTAGAACAATGTGTAAAAAATTAAAAGATCTTATACCTCGTCATCAATTCAAAATACCAGTGCAAGCAGCTATTGGTGGCAAAATAATAGCGAGAGAAACAATACCTCCTTTCAGAAAAGATGTGACCGCCAAATTGTATGGTGGGGATGTAACACGAAAAATGAAATTACTAGAGAAACAAAAAAAAGGTAAAAAGAAAATGCGAGAATTTGGCCAAGTTAATATTCCGCAAGAAGCATTCATTTCAGCTCTAAAGTTTGATGATGAATAAACATATAAATTATAGGAGAGGTGGCCGAGCGGTCGAAGGCGCACGCTTGGAAAGCGTGTAGGCGAGTAATCGTCTCGCGGGTTCGAATCCCGCTCTCTCCGCCATTAATTGATATAAAAAAAATTACTTCTCAAGTTTAAGTTCCACAAAAAGTTTGCAATACTTTTTCGTTTTCATTTGGTGGCATAAAGTATTCGTCAGCTATATTTATTTGAGAGCCATAAGGGTTTTTCAAAATTTTGATATATTCTTTAATTGTTTTTAAATCACCCTCTTCGGACTTTTTTAAAGCCCTTTCAACTAAATGATTTCTAGGAATAATTTTTGGATTATTGGCCTCCATTATCTTTCTTGCATTTTCAAAAGATTTTGACTCTTTTTTTAATCTGACTTTCCATTTTTTATACCAAGATAAAAATTCTTCAACTTTAAAAAATTCTTCATCTGGTAAAGCGTCTTCACTTAATAATCTAAATGTATTTGTAAAATCAGCTTTATGTTTTTGCATAACATCTAATAGTTCACTTATTAAATCTTTATCTTCATTCTCTTTAGTTAATAAACCTATTTTCAATCTCATCATATCAAGCCATTTATTTTGATATAAATCTGCAAATGTATTTATAGCCTCTTCTGCTAATTTCAGAGCATGTTCATGTTTATCACTTATTAAAGGTAAGATTGTTTCAGCTAATCTGGCTAAATTCCATTGAGTAATTATAGGTTGATTGGCGAAAGAATATCTTCCTTGATGATCAATAGAACTAAATACCGTCAAAGGATCATAATGATCCATAAATGCACAAGGGCCATAATCAATTGTTTCTCCAGATAATGCTACATTATCAGTATTCATTACCCCATGAATAAAGCCTATTCTCATCCAATTAGTAACCAAATCTGCCTGCTGCTCAATTATTGCATACAAGAAATCAAGTGCTTTACTTTTAGACTCTATAAGATTTGGAAAATGTCTTTCTATTGTATAATTAAAAAGTTTATTCACTAAATCTTTATCTTCTTGAATAACCGCAAACTGAAATGTTCCAACACGAATATGTGATTTCGAAATTCTAGTTAATATTGCGCCTGGATATTTTTGTTCTCGGATAACATCTTCGCCAGTTTCAACTACTGCAAGACTTCTACATGTAGGAATATTAAGATAATGCATAGCCTCACTAATTATATACTCTCTTATCATTGGTCCAATTGCGGCCAAACCATCACCACTTCGAGAGTAAGGTGTTGGACCTGACCCTTTAAACTGAATATCAAATCTTTTATCGCCTAATACATGTTCGCCTAATAAAATTGCTCTTCCATCTCCCAAAATTGTAAAATGGCCAAATTGGTGGCCAGCATAAGCTTGTGCAATAAGGGAGGATCCTTCTGGGATTATATTTCCACTGAGTAAGCTTGATATATCTTCAGGATTAAGTGACGAAAAATTAAATCCTAACTCAGTACAAAGGTCATCGTTAAAAATTGCTAGTTTGGGTGATATTACTTTTTTGGGTTTCACATATGAATGAAATTCATTAGGTAAATTCATATAAGTGTTCTCAAAGTGAAATATATTATTCTGCAAATTTAATCCTTGTTTTTAGCTGATATCTTTTACTTCTACATGCCTGTGAACAATAGCGTACCTCATCCCAATTCTTTTTCCACTTTTTTCTCCAATCAAAAGAAAGATTGCAAATTGGACAAGTCTTATTGGGCAGAGATTTTCTCATTGTACTGTATGTTGCTCAATAAATTTATTAGCTGATTTATATATTTTTTCTTTTCTTTCAGGTTTTATTTTCTCTAATGATCTTACTACTAATGATAATCTTGGGTTAGAGCTAAAAAACTGTCTATGGTCATCAATAAATTTCCAATAAAGACCATCTAATGTATCGCACCATTCGTCTTTCTTAAAATTACTCATTTTAAGTATATAATTTGAACCACAAATATATGGTTTAGTTGACATTAATCCTCCATCAGAAAATGTACTCATACCATATACATTAGGGCCCATTACCCAATCAGAGGAATCAACAGACATTTCCATAAACCAATTATATATTTCATTAGGATTTACTCTGCACAAATTCATTATATTTGAAATTACCATTAATCTATTAATGTGATGAGTGTATCCATAATTAATACAATCATTAATTGCTTTATCTAATGGGACGATACCAGTTGAACCATCATACCAAGAAGATTTGAGCTTTCTCTCATTTGAAAAAAAATTTGAGTCCTCTTGCTCATCACTCTTCAATTCATAGACAACTTTGATGAACTCTCTCCAGCCTAAAATTTGCCTAACAAAGCCTTCAAGAGAATTTAAAGGTATTGATTTATCTTTTGCATATTTTATAGCCTCATTAAGAATTTCTTTAGGCAGTAAGAGACCAATATTCATTAAAGGGCTTATAACTGAGTGAAATAAAAAAATCTCATCTGAATCTATAGAATCTTCATAATCTCCAAATTTTGAAAATCTTAATTTTAAAAAGTTTTTAAACCATTTTTGTGCTTCTTTTCTATTTGTGGGAAGCCATATTGTTTGTAATTTACCTGGATGATTACTAAAAAGATTATTTACTAACCCCTGAATGTATTCAAAGTTATTAGATGCAACTACTTTTGGTAAATCAATAATTTTAATATCCTTAGGTAATTTTTTTCTATTCTCATCATCAAAAGACCATTTACCTCCTATTGGTTTACCTTCATTATCAATAAGAATATTAAATTTTCTTCTCATTTTTTGATAAAATGATGCCATGAACAATCTTTTGCTAGATATCAAATCTTCATAATCTTCATGATTTATTAAAAACATTGGACTCTTTAAGATCGAGTATTTGATTTGATTTTTTTTTAAATAATTTAATAGTTCATTTCGAAATAATTTATCTGCAATTTCGTAGAACTTAACTTCATTAATATCTTGTTCATGAATTACTTTATCTAGTTTTTCTATGTATGTTAATTTTTTGTATTTGTTATCAATTTCTTGATAAAAAACATTATATTGGTTTGCAGATAATTCATCTCTGTAATCCCGCATTGCTGTCAGAAAAAAAGCAATTTTCTGCTTATGATGCTTAATATATGTACATAAACCGATATCTTCAGCCATAAAAATATTTTTACAACCTATTGTTTTCAATTTGTTGATAGGAAATAGTTGATTTCCTAAAATAATCAAAAGTTCTTTTTTCATGACTTATTTTTTATTGTTTCAAAAGCTTCTAAAGCAATACTTCTGGATTCCTTGATACCAACAATTGGCAAAGGGTAATCTTTTCCTAATTCTAAATCAGCCTCATTTAAAATATCCGAAGAAGCCTCCCATGGATTAAAAAGATATTTATTTGGTAATTTTGATAATTCTGGAATCCATTTTTTAGTATAAACACCATCTTCGTCAAAATTTTGCCCTTGGGTTATGGGGTTAAAGATACGAAAGTATGGCGCAGCATCAGCTCCGCTACCGGCAATCCACTGCCAACCGGCAGTATTATTAGCCTTATCTGCATCAACGAGACAGTTGTTAAACCAAGCATGCCCATAATGCCAATGAATTAATAGATTTTTAACTAAGAAAGATCCGACAACCATTCTTACCCTATTATGCATATAGCCTGTTTCCCACAACTCTCTCATGCCAGCGTCAATAATTGGATATCCTGTTGAACCTCTTTGCCAAGCCTGTAAATATTCCAAATTATTTGTCCACGGAAAATTATCAAATTTCTTATTAAGGTTTTCTTTTTCAATAAACGGGAAGTGATAAAGTAAATAATAAGAGAACTCTCTCCATCCTAATTCACTACAAAAATGATCTATATTTCTATCTTCTTTTAATGACCTAGCAGCGTACCAGATCTGATTAGGAGATATCTCTCCAAACCTAATATGAGGTGATAGCCTAGAGACATTTTTTTTAGAAGGAAAATTTCTTCCATCTTTATAATTATCGATGCCATCTTCGAGGAATAAAGATAATTTTTTTTGAGCTGCTTTTTCTCCTATATCCCAATGTTCATTAAGTTTATCATACCAGTTAAAACCATTTAAAAGATTTAAGGATTTAATGTCCTTTGAACCGTTAATTTTAAAATAATTAATCTGGTTTGGTTGAGGCAATGGAAATCTTGGTTCCTTCTGATTCAAACAACCCTTTCTGTAAAATGGAGAAAATACTCTATAAGGAGATCCGTCTGGCTTTGCAACTTGCCATGGTTCCCATAAAAGTAATGAATTAAATGTTTTAACTTCAATATTATTTTCTTCTAAGTATGATTTTAGATCTTTATCTCTTTGAATAGAATATGGGTCGTATGATCGATTCCAATAAACACCTTGAATATCATTTTCTGAAATAATTGAAGTAATGATTTCTTTGTAATCGCCCTTAAAAAAATAAAGGTTGTTATCTAAAGATTTTTTTAATTTTTCTAATGATTTTTGTAACCACCAGTTTTGAGCAGAATCAGTATCTAAGTCAGATTCATCAACAATATATATTGGAATAATATGACCAGCCTTACATGCTTCTGTAAGTGCTGGATTATCAGATAAGCGAAGATCATTCTTAAATATGTGAATAACTCTCTTTGTCATGCAGTAATTTCCTTACCCTCCCAATCAAAAATCTTACCAGTGTCTTGAGGGGTTGTACTATCTATAACCTTTGTTAAGTAATTAATGGACTGGGGTGGTGTAAAAATTTTTCCTTTAGGTGTTCCTCCTTGAAAAGGTTTTGATAAATTTGTATCGACAGTCCCAGGGTGAAGTCCTATTAATTTTGCAGTCTTATCCTTTCTTGCCAATTCAATTGCTGCAGTCTTAATTATCATATTTAGAGCCGCCTTTGAGGCTCTGTAGGCATACCAACCTCCAATTCTATTATCAGATATACTACCTACTCTTGCAGATAAAATACCAATTAAGGCATTTTCATTCCTTCTAATAAGAGGAAAAAAAACCTTAAGAAGTAAAGCTGGCGCAAAAGCATTTACATTAAATATTTTTTGAAAATTATCTAAATCTATGGATGATATTGTTTTTTCAGGTTGTAGATAATCATCATGAAGAATTCCAGATGCAATAATAACTTTATCTAAACTATTTTCTGGAATAGAGGTTGAAAGCTTCGCATAATCATTTTTATTAGTGAGATTTAGATCTAGATTGACGATTTTTTTATCTTCCACATTATTTTTAGATCTAGAAATAGAATATACTCTATCTGTAGCATTATCAGATACATAATATTCTAAGAAAGCTTTTCCGATAGAGCCAGTTGTGCCAATTATTGCTACATTTTGCATTGAAAGACCATGATTAATCTATTTATATGGTAGTAAAAATTATTAAATCAAGTATCTTAATTATTCTCTAAAAGTAAGCTCATCATTGAGTTAGCAAGGTTTTTTGAGGAGTTGATTATAGCTCCTCTATCAGTGTTATCGCCAACCTCAAACGTGATTGCAGGTATACCGTATGAAGAGTTAAAATAATTTTTTGCTACTCCATTATTGATATTCTTTGTAGGTTTAATTGCAAATTTATAATTACTTTTATCTGATAAATTTTCCAAAAGCCAAGCTTGAGCAAAATTATATCCAGCAGTCTCTAATTCATCCTGAATATAAAAAATATTTTTAAATGTAGAGTGAAAATCAAGCATAAGAACAATTTCATTATTGTTTAAAATTTTTCTTATATCATCATATATTATTGAAGTTTCTATTTGTGAAAAAAAACCCCAATCTCTATTCAAATCTTTCTCACTCAAATTATGCCTCCAATGACCTAAATCCACTCCATCTGGATTCACCAAAGGATAGCTTATAATATTATAATTATTCAAAAAATCATTCGATAGAGTATTATCATCTAATATTTGTTCAATAAAAGCTTTTAAAGCAAAAGCACCAGTAATTTCTGGAGGATGTTGTCTACCAATTAAAAAAATATATGGATTTTCTAAATCATTTCCTATTAAGATTTTATCAATTGAACGACCTCCTGAAGTACTGCCTAATTCAGATATAGTAACATTCTTATTATCTCTTATTATTTTATACCAACCCTTATACCATGCAGATGATAATATTTCTTGAGCAGAAATATAGGCATAGTTACTATTAGCCTTAAAAGTTAGAATCACTTTTTTGCCATCATCCTCTATTTTAATCTTATCCGTGTCGATTTTTTTCCAATTAATAAGGTCATTACTTACCTTAGGATGGTATCTGTGTTCAAATTTTTCATATAATAATTCTACATAAATTTCTTCCTGATGAGCTGACTTTCTAAAGGCAAACCAAGGGCTTGGATTAATAACAGAGTTATCTTCTGGGCTTAAATATAATCTAATTGAATTTTTTTCTAAAACTTCACATTTTGAAAAATTTGATGATAAAAATTCGCGATCAATTTTGAAAATTTCTGTTTCACAATTTGGTGGAGTTGCATTTAATGCGGTAAATAAAAGTACGGCCAAAATAGGTAAAATGTTAACAAAATATTTTAGTGCTGAATAATTTTTAATTATTTTCATCTCTAGAAGTCATATTTGATATCAAAATAATAGTATCTACCTAAATTATCATGTAAATCAAAATAGTAACCAAAGATATCAGATGAAAGAGGCGCTCTTTCATCAAAGATATTATTAATACCAAATCTTAATCTTGTCTGATTTGAATTTCTGTTAATAGTATAATCTAAATATCCGCTGACTTTATTATATTCATCAATGGTCCAGTACTCGCCATCTTTAGCTCTAACACGAGTTTGAACAAAATCACCAGTATGTTTTAAAAATAAGCCAGCACCCCAATTATTTAATTGCCATAAAAGTTTAAAATTTGCTTGAATTTCAGGGGATCCATCTTTTTTTAATAAATCAGAAAAGCCTTGAATTGAAAATTCTGAAGGAATAAGTCCTTGTTGCTGAGCTTCTAATAACTCAGATACATCTGGACCAGCTTTTTGAATAAATTTATCAATCTTAGTAGCATTAACAGATATATTAAAAAATCCAAATCTAGATGAAAAATTATAATCAACGCCCAAATCAAAGCCACTAATAATTCTTGTATCTAAGTTTCGATAAAAATCTTCAACCCTTGTTATCGCTCCAACTGGACACAAACCCACATTCAAGAAAGATTCTGCCTCAGATGGATCAATACTTTCTCTAATTACATTTTCATTAAATTTAACATTTGAACAATTATTTATATCATTACTATTTAAGCGTAAGATCAGGTCTGATAAGATTAAATTATTTTCTCCAAATAAACCGATAGTATCTTCTTTTTCAATCTCCCACCAATCAAGTGAGAAATTTAAATTTTTTATAAAACTAGGATTATAAATCAATCCTATTGAAGTATTTGTCGAATTCTCAGGCTTAAGTTTCTTACTGCCTTGGGCTACTCTTTGAATAGAATAATCGCAGTCATCAATTTGACCTTGGGATCTTATCTGTTGAAGACATAAATATGCGTCATCTCTAGATAACTGTCTTGATACAATGCTCTCATTTATTTGTATTAAATTAGGAACTCTAAAACCCTTTGATAAACTGCCTCTTATAAATAAATCCTTAGTGACTTCCCATCCGATAGCTATTTTTGGTACTGATTTTGAACCTATATCTGAGAAATCCTCATACCTACCAGCAATTTGTAAATTTAATGACCTTATTAAGGATATATTCATTTCCTCAGATACAAGAGGTACTAAAAATTCTGTATAAACAGAAAATACATCCCTTTTTCCAGAATTATCAGGTGTAGGGCTAGAATTCATTACATCACTTACAAAAGGAAATGTATCTCCATCTTTATCTGTATATTTTATAGTGCCATCTAATCTTGGATCCCTGTCATCTTCAAATTTATCTGATCTAAATTCTAAACCACCCGCAAAAGAAACCTGCCCTGATCTCAAAGAAAAAATAGAATTATTAATAATTTTAAAATCAATACTATTAAGTTCTCTTTCCCCTTTTCTATAAACATCAATAATTGCATTTTCTATTGCAGAATCTCTACTTGGGGTTCCGTCTTTTCCAGTTGAAATATAATTTATATAATTACCGCCTCCGTTGAATGGGTTATAAGCATTCGGATTAGATAAAGCTAATGCTCCTTCAACAAGTGTATTTGATAATCTATTTGAAGTAATATCATCTGTATTAGCCTTTGAACTAAATACAGCAGTTTCCCAACTCCAATTGTTAAATTCACCCTTTAG
>CENZ01203782.1_pt1 | contig 12123 bp, 7 predicted proteins | sample 361341 | NCBI WGS metagenome assembly CENZ01 (sample SAMEA2619782, study PRJEB7988) | marine metagenome | biome: marine biome (ENVO:00000447); feature: deep chlorophyll maximum layer (ENVO:xxxxxxxx); material: "saline water (ENVO:00002010), including plankton (ENVO:xxxxxxxx)" | depth 50 m
CCCGATTCCTTTTTCCAAACTGAAGCTAAAACCTTAGGCTTAAAACTACCAAAAAAAGGCGAATATGCAGTAGGCAACATATTCCTGCCTCAAAAAAGTTCAGAAAATAGCTTTTGTAAGGAAACAGTCGAAAAAATATTATCTCAGGAAGGTCTTGAATTTCTCGGATGGAGAAAAGTCCCGACAAATCAAAAAAAAGCAAATGTCGGTCCAGCGGCACTAAATTGTCAACCAATAATAGAACAACTTTTTGTTGGAACTAAGGGAAACATATCTCAGGATGATTTTGAAAGAAAACTTTATTTATGCAGAAAAATTTTTAGCAAGAGATTAAGATTCGAAGAAGGCTTAACTCAGGGTTTAATGTTTTATGCTTGTTCACTTTCATCAAGACTAATCATTTATAAAGGAATGCTGACACCCGCCCAATTATTTCCTTTTTTTTCGGATTTAGAAAATAAAAAATTAAAGACCCATCTTGCAATGGTTCATTCTCGTTTCAGCACAAATACTTTTCCTTCATGGGATAGAGCTCAACCTTGTAGGTACATGTGTCATAACGGCGAAATAAATACTCTTAAAGGTAATGTAAACTTAATGAGAGCCAGGCAAGGTATGGCAGAAAGCCCATTATTTGGAAAAAAATTACAAAAGCTATTCCCCATTGCGGAGCCTGACTGCTCAGATTCAGGAAGTTTTGATAACGTTCTAGAGTTCTTAATTATGTCGGGAAGAAAGATACCCGAAGCAATCATGATGATGATTCCTGAAGCTTGGCAAAATGACAAAGAGATGTCCCCCAAAAAGAAAGCTTTTTACGAATACTCGTCATCACTTATGGAACCATGGGATGGCCCGGCATCAATTGTCTTCACTGACGGAAAAATGGTGGGCGCTGTTCTCGATAGAAACGGTCTTCGTCCTAGTAGGTTTTATGTTACTGACGATGACAAAGTGATCATGGCTTCAGAGGTCGGAGTCCTTCCTGTGAATCCTAAAAATGTAGTTTCTAAAGGGAGGTTACAACCAGGAAAAATGTTTTTAATAGATTTTGAACAAGGAAAATTAATCTCTGATGAAGAAATTAAAAAAGATGTTGCTTCTCAAAATCCTTACAAGGATTGGAATAAAAAACAAATAGTAAATCTCAGAGATTTAATTTCTAATAAAAAAGAGGCTAAGGAAGAAAATTTAATTTCTAAAATGCAAGCCTTTGGTTATACCACAGAGACACTAGAGTTCATGTTATTGCCATTAGTTACAGAACTGAGAGACCCTCTCGGTTCAATGGGAAATGATGCTGCACTTGCGTGTTTGTCTGATAAGCCTAGGATGATTTACGACTATTTCAAGCAGCTATTTGCGCAAATTACTAATCCGCCCATTGATTCAATTCGAGAAGAAGTGATCATGTCTTTAAAATGTTTGATAGGCCCTGAGGAAAACTTACTAGCAACTAAAGAAAGAAATGTTCACAGACTTAATCTTGAACACCCCATCCTCTCGAATAATGAACTAGCAAAAATTAAAGAAATTAAAAAATTTGGTTGGAAAACTAAGACTATTGATATCACTTATCCCAGGGGCAAAGGAGAAAGAGGATTGAAAGCTGCCTTAAAAAGAATTTGTAAAGAATCTGAAGAAGCAATCGAAAAGGGTTTTTCATTCATAGTTCTTTCAGATAAAAAAATCAGCCGTGACAATATTGCTCTAAGCTCACTTTTGGCTTGTTCTTCTGTCCACCATCATTTAGTAAAAAATGAAAAAAGAACTCAAATAGGAATAATTTTAGAGACTGGTGAAGCTCGTGAAGTACATCATCATTGCCTTCTTGTTGGGTATGGAGCAGATGCAGTAAACCCTTACTTAGCTTTTAATGTTTTAGAAAAATCTCTCAAAGACGGTTTACTCAAAGATGAAGCTCTAAAAACTTCAAGAGATCTTGTCAAGGCTTACAAAAAAGGTGTAGCCAAAGGTATGTTAAAAGTTATGGCTAAAATGGGTATTTCAACCCTTCAATCCTACAAAGGTGCTCAGATATTTGAAGCTGTAGGATTGGCAGATGACATCATAGATCTTTCTTTTCCAGGAACTCCTAGCAGGGTTCAGGGAATTAATTTTGAAGTCCTTACAAAGGAAATTGAAAGGCGTCATGAATTAGGTTTTCCTGAAATTGAACAAAATAAAATTGCGACCCTTCCAAATCCTGGAGACTTTCATTGGAGAAATGGTGGAGACAGTCACATGTGGGATCCTAAATCTATTTCAGCATTACAACTAGCATCAAAAAATAACGACGAATCCGCTTATTGGAAGTTCGCTAATCATGCCAATGAACAAACTACTAAGAACAGTACTTTAAGAGGTTTGATGAAATTCAAATATGCTACTGATTCCCTTCCTTTAGAAGAAGTAGAACCTGAAAAGGAAATAGTTAAAAGATTTGCCACGGGAGCTATGTCTCTTGGCTCCATTTCAACCGAAGCACATGAATCTTTAGCATTGGCGATGAATAAACTTGGAGGAAAATCAAATACCGGAGAGGGAGGAGAAGATCCAATAAGATTCAAACCTCTTGAAGATGGAAGGTCTAAAAGATCAGCGATTAAGCAAGTTGCCTCAGGTAGATTTGGAGTAACAATGTGGTATTTAACCAACTCCGACGAACTTCAAATTAAGATTGCTCAAGGAGCTAAACCAGGAGAAGGTGGAGAATTGCCTGGAACTAAAGTTGACGATTACATTGCCAAAATAAGACATTCAACACCTGGAGTTGGATTAATAAGTCCGCCGCCGCACCACGATATTTATTCAATCGAAGATATAGCTCAGTTAATTCATGATCTCAAAAATGCTAATCGTAGTTCTAGAATTAGTGTCAAATTGGTATCGGAAATAGGTGTAGGAACTATTGCCGCGGGTGTAGTTAAAGCAAAAACTGATCACTTGGTGATAGCAGGTCATGATGGTGGCACTGGAGCCTCTCCACTAACTTCTATCAAGCATGCTGGGCTTCCGTGGGAGCTTGGAATTGCTGAAACGCATCAAACTTTAGTTATGAATAATTTGAGGTCCAGAGTAGTTCTTCAAACCGATGGCCAGCTTAAAACTGGAAGAGATGTTGCAATTGCAGCTATTCTAGGCGCCGAAGAATTTGGCTTTTCTACAGCACCGCTTGTTACCTTGGGATGCATTATGATGCGTAAATGTCACCTAAATACTTGTCCGGTAGGTATTGCTACTCAAGACAAAGAGCTGAGAAAAAAATTCCATGGTAGCCCAGAGAATGTAGTTAATTATCTTTTCATGGTAGCCAAAGAACTTAGAATGATAATGGCAAAACTGGGTGTAAAAACTTTGAATGAACTAATAGGTAGAGTGGATTTACTTGAAATGGAAGCCGCGCTAAATCATTGGAAAAGAGATGGATTGGATCTATCAAATATTCTTTCTCCAGCTCAAAAAGTTTTTAAAGACACTGAAGTTTTCAATACTAAAAAACAAAATCATAACCTCAAAAAATCTATGGACATGGCTTTGGTGAGGGCTATTAAAAATAATATTAAAACTAAGCAAAAAATTAACGTGAATTTAAAGATTGGTAACACCAATAGAGTATTTGGAACAATATTGTCTAACGAAGTTTCTAAAATTTGGGGTGCCAACGGGTTGCCTCAAGATACTATTAAAATAAATCTTAAAGGATCGGCCGGACAAAGCCTCGGAGCTTGGATTGCCAAAGGCATCACAATAAATTTAGAAGGCGACGCAAACGATTACGTTGGTAAGGGCTTGTCTGGAGGAAAAATAATTATTTATCCTCCGAAAGAGAGTAAATTTATACCTGAAGAAAATATCCTATTAGGTAATGTTGCGCTTTACGGTGCAACGGGTGGAGAGGCTTACTTTAGAGGTATTGCAGCAGAGAGGTTCTGTGTAAGAAATAGTGGAGCCAGAGTTGTAGTTGAAGGAATTGGTGACCATGGTTGCGAGTATATGACCGGCGGTAGAGCAGTGATTTTGGGTAAAACTGGAAGAAATTTTGGCGCAGGAATGAGTGGAGGCATAGCTTATATTTATGACCAAGATAAAACATTTGAAAGAAAGTGTAATTTGAGTACATTTGATTTAGAAAAAATTAAAATTAAAGAAGACGAAGCTGAATTGAAAGAGTTAATTGAAAATCACTTTAAATATACAAAATCAACAGTTGCCAAGAAAATTCTGGATAATTGGAAAAAGGAACTTCATAATTTTAGTAAAGTTATGCCTACTGATTACAAAAGAGTTTTACAAGAAATGGATCAAAAAAAATTAAAGGTTAGTTAAGATGGGGAAAGTTACTGGTTTCAAAGAACACGAAAGAGTCGTAGAGCCTTACCGACCTGCTAAAGATAGAGTTATAGATTTTAAGGAAATTTATACTGATCATGACGAATCACTGCTAAACACCCAGGCTTCGAGATGTATGAATTGTGGAGTGCCCTTCTGCCAATCGGGTGAAGGTTGTCCCGTTTACAACTTAATTCCTGAATGGAATGATTTGGTTTATAACGAAAAATGGGAAGAAGCTTTTAAAAGATTATTAAAAACTAATAACTTTCCAGAAGTTACCGGTAGAGTTTGTCCGGCCGTTTGTGAAGGTGCCTGCGTTTTAGGCATCACCGAATCTCCAGTAACAATAAAAAATTTAGAATTTGCTATAGCGGATAAAGGTATTGAGTCAGGCTGGATTCAACCTGTAGTCCCATCGGTTCGAACAAACCGTAAGATTGCTATTGTCGGTTCGGGTCCTGCAGGATTATCTGCGGCACAACAACTCAATAGCGTGGGTCACAATGTCGAAGTCTACGAAAGGGCTGATCGAATTGGTGGTTTGATGATGTACGGAATTCCCAACATGAAGCTTGATAAATCAATTATAGATATGCGAATTGAGATCATGGAACAAGAAGGTATCAAATTCCACACCAATACAAATATTGGCGGCAATGACAAAAATGCTATTAGTATGGACGACCTCATTGAAGACAATGATATTGTCTTGTTGACAACAGGTGCTACCAAACCTCGTGACCTTCCAATAGCAAATAGAGACGGCTTGGGTGTTCACTTCGCCATGGAGTTTTTGGGAGAAAATACTAAAAGTCTTTTAGACAGCGAACTGGCGGATGAAAAATTTATTAGCGCAAAAGATAAAGACGTTATTGTTATTGGCGGTGGTGACACTGGTAATGACTGCTTAGGCACTTCTCTAAGACATGGCTGCAAGTCTTTGACTAACTTTGAAATCATGCCGGAATTACCAAAAGATCGATTAGAAAATAACCCTTGGCCTTTATTTCCGAGGATATACAAAGTGGATTACGGCCATGAAGAATCCAGAGAAGTATTTGGTAAAGATCCAAGAGAATACTCAGTCTCTGGTAAAGAATTTATTCGAGATGAAGATGGAAATCTAACTGGAATTAAGACAGTTAAAGTGGATAAAGATTTTAAAGAAATTCCAGGAACTGAAAAAACTTGGAAAGCTGATTTAATTCTTTTAGCAATGGGTTTTCTAGGGCCTGAGCACTACTTAAACAATAATCTGGAACTTGAATTAGACGAAAGATCTAACTTTAAAGCCGAACATAATATTCACAAAACATCCAATCCTAAAGTTTTTGCTGCCGGCGACTGTCGTCGCGGTCAATCACTTGTGGTTTGGGCCATCAATGAAGGTCGAGCTGCCGCAAGAGAAATAGATCTGGAATTAATGGGGACAACAACCTTAGAATAAAAAACTTTCATAAAAAAAGGCTCCCAAAGGAGCCTTTTTTTTAACTTCGCACAATTACATGCTTAGTTTGATACCTAAAGCAAATATTCTTCCTCTAGGATCGTGATGCTTAGGATCATAACTCCAGTTTGCATCATCAAATACAACTGGGACATCTTCATCAAAGGCATTTTTAATACCTGCAGTGATTACTATGTCTTCAGATTGAACTTGATAGCTGTATTGCACATCAAGAGTTGTGAAGCTATCGATATTTTGATCGAAGCCACCTAATGCAGTTGCAGTGGCACTTAAACCTCTAGAAGTTTCATATGCTGCAACATGTCTAGCATAAGCAGCTACTGAATGCGGTCCATTGATTAAGTTTGCAGATATAACTGCTTTAGTGTCAGGCAAAGATCTAGCAAAGTTGTTATGGTTAAAAGACCCTACAACATCTGTTCTAGTTCCTGCAGAATTAAGATCCTGACCCACAGGGATTTCGTAACTTAAAAAGTGAGTAGCATTAAACCCTAATCTGACTAAACCAGCAGGTGTATCCATGTCATAAGACATTTCTAAGTCAATACCATCGGTTTCGACATATGCCGCATTGAAGTAACGAGTAGTTACCCCGGTAAGAGTTCCTCCAGCAGTTCTTTTAACAGCAGCTGCGGCAGGAGTTCTTTGAACTATGCCTTGAGCAGATTCTTTAGTGATCACATTTGTATAATCAACTGCCCAGTAGTCTAGCTTCATTTGAAAATCATTTGGAGACCAAATTAAACCAATATTGAAGTTATCAGCTTCTTCTGGTTGCAAAGTAGCATCAGCTGCCGCTGCAATACGGATAAATGCTGTAGAACCTACTGCATTTCCATTTGCATCGTAATCCTGAATTCCTTCTAATCCGACAGAACTAGCATATAGTTGAGCAAGTGAAGGTTCTCTGAAAGCGGAACTTGCAGAAGCTCTTAAAACTAGATCATCAGTTGCTTGATATCTTAAAGAAATTTTTGGATCAACTGTAGAATCAGCCTCTAGATTCTCGTATCTTACAGCTCCTCTAATTTCTAAATTATCAGTCACATCCATCGCTGCTTCTACAAATACTGCTTCAGCAGAAGTAGATTGATCAACTTCAATACCACCACCTAAGAAAATCATATCAGCAGGTGTAGTCAAATTTCCATTTGCATCCATCACAACAAGCGAGTTAGCGCTTCTGTCGATGTCAATTGATGCGTCTCTTAATTGAATACCTGTAGCCATGGAAACATTTCCAACTTCACCAGACATAACAAAATCAAGAACATCTAACGTGACTTCAGAAGTTGTTTCTTGGTTAGAAACAAGCGAGTCTATGACGGCTTGAGTGTTATTGGATGGAACAAATAAATCGAAAGTGTTATTCGCAATTGCAGCATTTAAAGCTGATGTTCCGGTATCCGGTTGTAACCCATAAGCGTCTTCTTTACTAGAAGTGTAACGAAGATCCCAATCAAATCCATTATCAAAAGTCCCTGTAAATCCTAGGGAAATACGAGTCATGTCTGCTTCTCTAGGTGCAAGTGGCGAAGGTGAGTCAGCTCCCAATGGTCTACCTAACCACATTACTGGCTGGTCAAATGGACTTCCTCCAGTACCAGGCATTATTAAAGAAGATGTACTTAGGAAAGATAAAGCAGGATAAGACGGAGATTGAGGGTTGTCCCAAACTCTTGACTCTGATACTAAAATATCAAGATTAAATTCCATACCATTGTCCATGCTAGTAGTCACAGAAGAATAAATCTGCTCGTGATTTTCAGTGTTAACAATATTAAACCTTGGTCCATATTTAAATCCACAAACCAATCCACCAGATAGAGGCGTACCTCCATTAGCGACACAATTAGGATCTGGTATATATCCTAAAGTAGCTGAATTGTTGTCACCATAACTTCCTGCCCAAGGGCCAGCAGCAGCTGTAACGGTTGGATTTGTAGCAGCATCTCCATCTAAATCTAAATATCTAAAAGTTCTACCTAGAGTACTGATACCCAAAGGTGCTAGATCTTTTACCGCACCACTCATAGGTGATCTGTCAAGTGAGCTATAAGCCACAACTACGTTTGAATTTCCAAACTCTCCACCATAAATAAAGCTAAGACGATCATCTCGTGATGAAGCTGCTAGATCTTTTTGTTCTCTAGAAATGTCAACTTCAAACCCAGTGAAATCTCTTCTGAATATATAGTTAACTACTCCGGCAACAGCGTCAGAACCATAGACAGATGCCGCTCCTTCTTTAAGGACCTCGACTCTTTCTAAAGCGATGACTGGAATAACAGATGTGTCAACAAAGACACTTCCATCGTTTGCAACCGCAGAAGCAAATGTTTGTCTTCTACCATCGATGAGTACCAAAGTTGAAGTAAGTCCTAATCCTCTTAGATTAACGTTAGTCCTTCCTTGGGTTGCACCGGAGGTAAATGAATCGGCGTTGTTCTCTGAACCTGAGTTAACAGCCATATTTGCTGTTATGTCTGCAACGTTCATTGCACCGATATTTTCGATTAATTCTCTGTCGTAGATTTCTACTGGCGAAGCGCCATCAGTTGGGCTTCCTTTAATATAAGAACCAGTAACTACCACTACTTCTTCTTGGGCAAAAACGAAAGAAGAAGAGAGAATAATTAAATAAAATGTAAGTTTTTTAAACATATCTCCCCCATATGTATGTATTTAAAGATATTTATACCATTGTTTTTAAAAAAACCGTCAATCTTTTTGGAAAGTTTATTAGATTTAAATGGTAATAAAAAAAAAGTTTTTATTACCAATTTTTAGGTCGAAGTTCTTCCGTTAAATAATTTGCCGGAATTTCTTCAATTTCAGTTCCAAACGTATCATTCCAGCGATTGAGGAAGCCAAAAAAAGATATTACGGCAACAACTTCTAGTATTTGTTCTTTTGAATAAAATTCTCTTAGTTTTTCAAAATGAGCTTTAGTTGCCTTATTTGGCACCTCGCCTGAAGCAAAAGCTAAATCGAGCAACGCAACTTCTTTTGCCTCATAATATTTACTAGTTTGATAATTTAAAATTTCGGCAATTTTCTCATTCGGCACTCCAGCTCTCTCTGCTCCATGTGAAGTGTGCGACTGACAATACTTACAGCCTGCACTCAAACTTGACGCTAAAGCAATTAATTGTTTTGAAGGAATGTCGAGAACGTCGGCACTAAAAACGCTAGCAGACATCTTTGCAAAAGCTTGCATTAAATCAGGCTTATCTGCCATGAGTAAGTAGGCATTTGGCAAATACCCCATAAAAGATTCAACTAAATCAAATAAGTCTTTGAATTCAGGAAAATCTTCTCTTTGTTTAGTTTCTATATGAGCTATATCCATTTTTTAACCATGAAAAGTATTAAATAATGAAACAAAAATTATTCCAGTGATTAATACTCCAGCCATCAGAATAAAATAATCTACTAAAAAAACAAAAAAAAGTTTTTGCCACGAATTTTCATCGTTTTTAGTTTTGTTAAAAGCACTTATTTTAAACAAAACAAAACTTACTAAAAAAGTTACAGCGCCAATAATAAAGATTCCTAAGTTCATAATTTTCTAAAATCTAATAATAAGTATAAAAAGCTAAACTTCCTAATTTTCAATTAACTCGAAGTCTCCTGGCTTGAGCGTAATAAAATAGTCTTTCGGTAACCCTCTTTCTTTGAGCGCAGATTTTAAGAGTTGAGGAGGCTCAGTTACGGCTTCATCAGTTAATATAAAAGTGCCCCAGTGCATACCGATTGATTTTTTTGCATCCAAATCTACAGCAATCTGAAGCGCATCTTCTGGGTTTACGTGATTTTCCGCCATAAACCATTCGGGAGAATATGCTCCGATTGGTATTAGAGCGAAGTTAGGGGCTCCTAATTTTTCTCTAGTCATAAGAAAATCATTTGAATACCCAGTATCTCCAGCATGAAAAAAGTTAAATCCTGATGTTTCAAAAAACCACCCGCCCCATAAACTTTCATTTCTGTCGCCAAGGCCTCGAGCAGACCAATGTTGCACTGGAGTGAAAGTTATTTTTAAATTTTTAACAAATGAATTTTCCCACCAGAGAAACTCCGAAACGTTTTCTATTCCCTTTTTTATTAAAATTTTTTTATCCCCTTTAGGCACTAGAAATTGTGCATCAGGATTTTTTTTTGAAATTTTAACCAATGAGTTGATATCTAAATGGTCATAATGGTTATGACTTATAGTAACTAAATCAATTTTTGGTAAATCTGTTATCTTCAACGCTGGCGGAATTAATCTTTTTGGACCAAAAATACTTACCGGTGATGCTCTCTTAGAAAAAATTGGGTCAGTTAAAATTGTTGTACCATCTATATTTATTAAAAAGCTAGCATGTCCAATCCATAAAATATAATTTTCATTCTCAAGATCAAGCGTTTTCCAAGCATCAGAAATTTCAATGGCAACTCTCTCAGGAGATTCATTAGAAAAGCTCCATTTTAAAAAATCAGAAAAAGTTTTTTCATTAGCTACTCCATTAGAATTTACAAATTTTTCAGCAACTAAGTAGAACGAAACTGTGACTATACAAATTAAAAAAACAGATCGAAACAATTTACTTTTGCCTTATCAGGCCTTCTTGAACTGCAGATGCAACCAATTTACCGTCTTGAGTAAATACATTGCCTCTGTTGAAACCGTTGGCATTACTTGCAGAGGGACTGTCCAACGAATACAAAAGCCATTCATCTGCTCTAAACTCTCGATGAAACCACATCGCGTGATCCAAACTTGCTACTTGAAGTTTATGATATGCGCCGAAGCTTACACCATGAGGTCTTTGCGAAGTTCCGAGCAGACCCATGTCAGAAGCGTAGGCTAGTACCCCTTGATGAATTAAATGGTTGTCAGGTAATTTACCCGATGCTTTTATCCACATATTTTTAAACGGCTCGCCTTTCTCGTTGGCAAATGGATTTAGATTCTCCACGTTTCTAATTTCAATAGGTTTGTCCCTAAGAAAGCCTTCAAGCATTTCTTTTGGAATGGAGCCCTTCATCTCCTCTCTAAATTCCCTATCACTTTTTAAATTTTCTGGACCCGGGACGTCAGGCATTTCAAACTGATGCTCAAAGCCTTTTTCAGAAATTTTAAAAGAAACCGACATGTTAAAAATATATTCTCCATTTTGAATGGCATTAACTGTTCGAGTGGTAAAACTTTTTCCATCTCTTATTCTTTGAACGTCATAAAGTATAGGCATGTCAATCCGGCCAGGTCTTAAGAAATAAGCATGCAAAGAATGCGCTTTTCTGGAATTATCAACAGTTTCTTGAGTTGCGCTTAAAGCTTGACCAATTACTTGTCCACCAAAAACTCTACCCCAAGCAGTCTGTTCACTTTGACCTCTAAAGAGGTTTTCTTCTAACTTTTCTAAATTTAAAGTTTGAATCAATTCGTCTAGTAACTTTTGATCAGACATCTTATTCCTCTATCGTGTGGTCTACAGTTATTGCTGGTGCATCAGAGCTAGGTTTGCCGACTGCAACTGCAGGAACACCGGCTACTGTGGTATTCATTTCTACGTTATCAAGTACCACGCTACCAGCAGCAACTTTAGCGCCTTGACCAATCTCTACATTGCCAAGTATTTTTGCTCCGGCACTTATCAAAACTCCCTTTCTAACTTTGGGGTGCCTGTCTCCTGTAACCTTTCCTGTTCCCCCTAGGGTTACCCCTTGGAAAATAGAAACATCGTCTTCAATTACGCTGGTTTCACCAATAACAATACCCGTTGCATGATCTAACATAACGCCAACTCCAATTGATGCAGCGGGATGAATATCAACTCCATAAAGTTTAGAAGATTGACTGTGTAAGAAGTTAGCCATCAAAGACTCTTTTGAATTGAGAAAATAATTGCTTGCTCTATGAGTTTGTAAAGCTAAAAATCCTTTGGAAAATAAAAGCGTGGATAAATAGCCCGATGCTGCAGGATCTCTTTGTTTAACCGCATGCAAATCTAAAACCAAACCATTGATTATTTTTTCGTCTTCAAAAACACCTTTTAATTCTGAGAAAATGAAATTGATTGAAAAAATTTCATCAGAATCTTTATTGCCTAAATCGTTTGATATTTTATAAGCTATTACCTCAGATAAAGTTTCGAAATCTATTACAAATTTTTTTAAGTAAGATTCAGATAATCTTTCACTTTCTAAAATTGAATTAGCTTCTTCAACAATTTTTGACCAGATTTCTTTTTCCGTCATAAGCTTAGGTTAGATAGGTTTGAAGTCAAATAGTTTACTAGATCGTAAGTATATTATCTTGCTGTTTTAAATGA
>CENZ01001828.1_pt1 | contig 12073 bp, 10 predicted proteins | sample 361341 | NCBI WGS metagenome assembly CENZ01 (sample SAMEA2619782, study PRJEB7988) | marine metagenome | biome: marine biome (ENVO:00000447); feature: deep chlorophyll maximum layer (ENVO:xxxxxxxx); material: "saline water (ENVO:00002010), including plankton (ENVO:xxxxxxxx)" | depth 50 m
TCTGTGAAAAAAAAGTCTATTTCTATTTTAGCATTATCAGAACTATCAGAGCCATGAACTGAATTAGCCTCTATAGATTCTGCAAACTCATATCTTATTGTTCCTTTATCTGCTTCTTTAGGGTTAGTAGCACCCATTGTTTTTCGGTATAGTGCTATTGCATTTTCTGCTTCTAAAACCTGAACTACAACTGGCCCAGAAGTAATAAAATTAACTAAGTCTCTAAAAAATGGCTTTTCCTTATGTACCCCATAAAATTCCTGAGCTTGAGCTTCTGAGAGCGTAATACGTTTTTGCGCGATTATTGATAATCCTACTTCTTCTATAATGGCATTAATTTTTCCAGTAATGGACCTCTTAGTCGCATCTGGTTTTATAATAGATAATGTTCTTTCCATAAATCTTTCTCCTATTTAAGTTTTTTATTCTATAAAATCTTTAACATAAGTATTTAATAACCTCACGCCAAAACCTGTTCCTCCTGTAGGGTATAAAATAGAGTTGCTTTTGGCCCAAGTTACTCCAGCAATATCTATATGCACCCAGGGAATATTTTTTGTAAACTGCTCAATAAATTTAGCTCCTGATGTTGCTCCTGCTCCTCTTCCTGATCCAACATTTTTCATATCAGCTATAGCTGACTTTATGTCATCATCATATTCCGCACCTACTGGCATACGCCATACTTTTTCTCCGGTTTTTTCACCTGAATCAAATATGTTTGAAGCTAGCTCATCATTATTACTAAATATACCAGCTCTTTGTGGTCCCAGACTGACTATTACTGCACCTGTTAAAGTAGCTAAATCTATTAATCTTTTTGGATTAAACTTATTTATTGCGTATGTTACAGCATCAGCCAAAACTAGTCTTCCTTCGGCATCTGTATTTATTACTTCTATTGAATGTCCAGAAGAAGCCACAACTACATCTCCAGGCCTCTGAGCTTTACCAGAAGGCATATTCTCAACAAGTCCTACAACTGCAGAAATATTAACATTCGCTTTTCTTCCTGCTAAAGCTTTCATTAAACCAATTACCACACCGGAACCTCCCATATCCCATTTCATATCTTCCATACCACCAGATGGTTTAATTGAAATACCTCCAGTATCAAATGTTACACCTTTTCCTACAAAACAAACTTCTGGTTTAGACTTTTTATTTTTTGTACCATTCCATGACATGCTTACTACTCTTGGTTCATTAGCACTTCCCATAGCAACTCCCAATAAAGCGCCCATTTTTAATTTTTTAATTTGTGGTAACTTTAAAACCTCTACTTTAACACCTAAAGTTTTTAATTTTTCTGCTTCTTTAGCTAAATTTTCAGGAGTCAATATATTTGCTGGCTCCGATACTAAATTACGTGTAAGAAATACTCCTTCCTCTAGAGCTCTAAGAGGAGCATAATATTTTTTTGCTAAATTAATACTATTAACTTTAAATTCTACTTCTTTAAGTAAATTATTAAACTTATCTTTACTTTTTAATTTATATTTATAAAAACTATATGATCTTAATTTTATTCCATGCGTTATTTTAGCAGCTAGTTCTTCTAAAGTAATTTTAGATTTTTTATCAATTTCAAAATAGATTGTAAGTTTTTTACATAACTTTGGTATAGAAGAAAAAATACTTCCCCCTATTCTTTCCGCATTGTCTACATTAATGTTTTTTTCATTACCTATGTTATATAATAATATCTCTCTTATTCCTTTATCTTTTTTTAAATAAATACTTTTTTTACTTCCTTTTTTATTTAAGGTTTTAAGTTTTATAGCTTCCGATATAATACCACCATAATTCTTGTCTAAAAGAGCTATATTACCTCTTAGTTTTAGAGATTCATCAAGAAGAATTAATGTTAATTCATTGTTAAACTTAAGTTGTGAGTTAAAAGTTACTTTAAAAGTCATTTAATTTCCCTTCAAATGAATTATTTATTCTTATAAACTAATTACGATATATTTTTATTAAAAATAAAATTAATATATATTAAATGTAGAACTAACATATTTTTTTAATTAATCTAATAAAATATTAATGGATAAAAGAAAAATTGAATTTATTTATTCTCTACATATTTAGACAATTGTTTGGTCCATTTATACTAATAATGATTACTATGACTGGAATTGCATGGTTAACACAGTCTCTAAGGTTTATAGATCTAATTATAATAAAGGGTTTACCCTTAAATATATTTATTAATCTAACTATCTTAATAATTCCTAAACTCCTGGTGACTATAATTCCATTTATAGGATTCTTAGCTTCCTTAATCACATACATAAGATTAAATAATGAATCAGAATTAATTTCAATGAAATCTGCAGGAATAAATAATTTTAAAATAGTATTACCCGCTTTAATATTTGGAATAAGTTTAGGCGCACTCTCTATGACATTAGAAAATTTTGGCTCACCTTATGCATATAATAAATTTAAAAACTTACAATATGATATTAGAAATAATTATATATCTATACTATTTCAAGACAAAGTATTTTCTTCTCCTATTCAAGGTTTAACTATTTTTATAAAAGAAAGAGATAAATTAGGAGATTTGCAAGGAATATTAATTCATGATGCTAGGGATAAAAATAAAAAAATAAGTATTATTGCAGAGCAAGGTAAAATTGTTTCAACTCCTAAAGGCGCAAGATTTCTATTAATTAATGGTAATAGACAAGAAATATCTAAAAATAAAGATATTTCAATATTATATTTTAATCAATATACATTAAATGTTGAGAACTATAGTAAAGTCAGTTCTTCTAGGTTTAAAGAAGCTAGTGAAAGAAACTTTTATGAATTACTAAAACCTGATAAAGATATTGATGAAATATATAAAAAAGAATTTATAGCTGAAGCACATAAAAGAATTATTTCTCCATTAATTATAGTAATAATGGTTCTCTTAGGTGCCGTTATGCCAATTGCGGGAAGATTTGAAAGAAAAAAATCTGTAAAGAAAATCTTTTACCCCCTTGCAGCGGCACTAATGATGCAAATTTATATAATAGTTTCTCCTCAAATGATTATAAAATATCAAAATATAACTTTTATAATTTATATTTTAGTATTTATAATATTTTTTTTAGTATTATTTTTTATATCTAATAAAGCAAAAAAAATTAAAGATAAATTATTATATAAATATGGAGTATTTTAATGCAAAATATAGTATCTCCATTAATGCTATACTTTGCTAGACATGCATTTTTATACCTTATTACAGTACTTGTAATATTAATATTTGTAGCTTCCTTAAGTGAACTAGTTGAATATAATAAACAAATATCAAACTTTATAGATGACTCATTTTATATTTGTCTCAAAATGACACTATATAAAATTCCTATAAATATACAAAATTTATTACCTTACTCAGTTTATTTTGGAACTATGATTTCTTTACTTAGACTTTCTAAAAATTCTGAATTAATTATTGCAAGATCTTCTGGTTTAAATATATGGCATTGCTGTTTACCATACGTTTTACTAGCTTTTATAATGGGTATTTTTAGCATAACTGTATTAAGTTCTATTACTGCTGTTACCCAAAAAAAATTATCACAACTAGAAAGTCAGCACCTTAATAAATATAATAATAATCTTCAATTATCGGGAGGAGGCTTTTGGTTATATCAAAAAGAAGAAGATAGAACTTCTATAATTCATGCTGATAAAATAGAACCAGATAATATGTCTCTTAATAACGTTATAATTTTTAGGTATACTAAAGATAATAAATTTTATGAGAGAATAGATGGAGAAAAAACTAAATTAGAGGATGGATACTGGAAAATTAATAAAGGTATTAAAACTGATAAAAATCTGAATACTTCTAAATTTATAGAATTACAGCTTGCTACTAAACTTACGAGCTCACAAATCAAAGAAAGTTTTGCTAAACCTGAGACTATTTCATTTTGGGAGACACTAAAGTTTATTGAAGTTATTGAGAAAGCAGGCTTTAACTCAAGAAAACATATTATTTACTTTAATAAAATGATATCTACTCCTATTTTCTTAATAGGTATGGTTCTTCTAGGAGCAATTTTTTCCGTTAAACCTATAGGAAGACAAGGAATAGGAAAAAGATTATTTATTGCTATAATCTTAGCATTTGTTATCTTTTTTCTAAATGATGTTATAGCTGCACTAGGTCATGGTTCACAAGCACCGGCACTTTTAGCCGCTTGGCTTCCAGCTTTTGTGCCTGTTATATTAAGTACAAGTATATTACTTTATTTAGAAGATGGATAAATTTAAATTGAATTTAAAGTGTAAATTTATAAAACTATTTTTTATAGTTCTACTTCAAATTTTTGTTATAAAAAATTCTTATTCTGAACAATTAAAAACTAAAAATAGTTTTTTAACTGCAAATTCCATAACATATCATGAAGATATCTCATTAATTTCTGCAGATGGAGATGTAGAAGTTATCAATGGTATACAAGTTCTAAAAGCAAATAAGTTAACCTATGATATGGATAAAGATTATATTTTAGCAGAAGGAAATGTAAGTTTAAATGATAAAAATAATAATATGTATTTCTCAGAAACAATGGAGCTACAAGGAAATCTGAAAAAAGGAGTTATAAAAAATTTTAATTCGATCTTAAGTGATGGATCATCATTATCAGCAAGGATAATTATTAAAGATGATGAAAATGGCGATAGACTTGAAAAAATAATATATACTAGATGTAAACGATGCGAAGAAGATTCTAATAAACCACCAATATGGCAAATTAGGGCTCTAAAGTCTGATAGAAAACCTGAAAAAGGTATTGTTGAATATGAAAATGTACTATTAGATGTATATGGCATTCCTATTTTATACGTACCTTATATAAGTCATACAGATCCATCTAAAAAAGTTTCTTCAGGTTTGCTGAGCCCTAAATTCAAAAATAATACAACATTTGGGTTAAGTTATTCTCAACCTTACTATTTTTCTTTATCAAAATATAAAGATTTAACTTTAACTCCTACTATGACAAGTAATGAAGGGCCTATTATTGAGTCTCATTATAGATCACTCAGGACAAAAGGTAGTAGTATGATCAAAACTAGTTTCACTAGAGGGAGTCACACTAATATTGACGGAAAAGAAAGTAATAAATTTAGAGGGCATATTGATATTAAAGTTGCAGAAAGAATTAATAAAAATTGGGTAACCGGTATTAACGCAACTCGAGCGAGTGACTTCTCATATATGCAAAGATATAAAATGGGTAATGAAAGTAATATTCATCTTACTCAAAGAGCTTACATATCAGGAAGCAACAAAGATTTTTACGCAAAAATTGAAGGAATGTATTTTCAGCCTTTAGATGCATATAAAAGTAATAGAAATGTTCCGCTAATATTACCAAATATAGAAATGTTATGGCATAAAAATTATGATAATGGAATAATGAGAAAAATTAGCATTAATAGCAGTATAATCTCTAAGTCAGATGCATCTAATGTACAAAAATTATCTTTAAACTCATCTTGGAGTAAAAATAAAATAAGTTCTATAGGATATGTTCTAAAATCATCATTATATGGTAGAGCTGATATTTATAGAAATAAAAAAACGGATAACTCTAAAGTTATTGGTAAATTGGGTACTCATAATATATTTAGGGCTCTTCCTAAATTTGAAACTATGCTAAGTTTTCCTGTTATAAAATATTATAAGAATAATTCTATTCTTATTGAACCAATAGTTCAGGGTATTTTAGCGCCTAAAGGAGGCAACCCAGACACTATTCATAACTTAGATAGTATAGACTTTGAACTTAGTGATTATAATTTATTTTCATCTAATCGATTTACAGGTATAGATAGAATAGAAGAAGGAAGTAGGATTAATTTAGGCGTAAAATCAACATTTAATTTTAATGAATTAGGAAATCTACATAGTATAATAGGTAGATCGTGGAGCCCATTAAATCCTCAAAGTGAATTTATTTCTGGAACGGGTTTAAATAAAAAGTTATCTAATGTAGTGGGAAATATAATGTATGATTATAAAGATTTTCTCTCTTTAGGATATCATTTTAGAAGAGATGGATTAAATTTTAGGTCGCAAAGAGACACACTAAATTTAGAAGTTTTAACTAAACCATTAATGGCTGTTATTGATTATACTATGATTCGTGATGATAGTATTTCTAGCCAAAATATGATATCTGAGCAAGCTCATATATCTCTAACATGGGATATTACTGATAATTGGAAAAGTAATATTAGTCAAAGTAGAGATTTAAGGAATACTAATTGGGGTAATGCTATACATAGCGCTGGTTATTTAGAGTTTAAAAATGAATGTATTATTATAAGACTAGAAGCTTCAAGAAAACATCAAAATTTAATTGATATCCCTGACACTAATGAATATTCTATTAGTTTTAATTTAGTTGGCTTTTAATGAAAATAGGAAAATAATAATGTTTTTTAAATTTGTAATTACTTTTTATATTCTATTTAATTTTACTTTAAAGGAATCTTGGGCACAAGATTCCAATCAAATCAAAAATTTATTAAGTATAGTGGCTATAGTTAATGATGAACCTATTACTATGATGGATTTAGATGGCAGATTGCGTCTAATAATTATTTCATCAAACCTAACAAATAATGCAGATACTAGAAAAAATTTATCTGGACAAGTTCTTCAGTCACTAATAAATGAGAGACTTCAGCAACAAGAAGCAAAAAAATTAGGTATTAGAGTTAGTGACCAAGAAGTTAAAAATAATATAAAGTTTATTGAGAATCAAAATAATATGCAGGAAAATCAATTGGTAGAAACTTTATTTAAAAATGGTGTGCCTAAATCTGTCTTACCCAAAAGATTAAAAGCAAACTTAATAATGGAAAAACTATTAAATAATGTTATCAGACCTAAAGTCATAATCAATGATAATGAGGTTAATAATGAGTATAATAATATTGTGTCTAATAAAGGTAAATTAGAATACAAATATTCAGAAATTTCTTTTAATTTTACGAATATATCTAAAAAAGAAAATTTAATATTAATTGCAAATCAAATCAAAAAAAAAATTACTGAAGAAAATAATTTTGATGCTATAGCTCAAAGAATTCAAGAAAATGGAACTGGTTTTTATAAAAATAATGATTGGAAATTACTAAATAAAATTAATCAAGATATCTATTCAAATATTAAAAATTTAGATAAAAATGAAATTTCAGACCTTATTATTACTAATACAGGTATTTCTATTATTAAAATGAATGATAAAAGAGAATTTAAAGTACCAGATCTATCTGATAGTGTGACTGATATATCCTTCATAAGTTTTGATCTACCTATAAATAAAAATAAAGTGGATATTGTTACAGAAAATATTTTTCAAATAACCAAAAATTTAAAATCCTGTGATGAAATGACAAACCTTTCAAGAGAGTATGGAAATAAAAAAGGTAAATACATAGGAAAAGTCTTGCTTAAAAAGCTGCCTAATTATTTTATAGAAGAAATCAAGAAACTAAATTTATATCAACCCAGTAAACCAATTATAGCTGATGATGGAATATATGTAACTATGATCTGCGATAATAATAAAAAATTAAATCAAGAATATGCAATAAAAGAAATGATCAAAAATAATATTAGAACTAGATCAACAAAAACTCTTAGAGAAAGATATCTTTTGGACTTGAATAGAAAAGCTCTTATAGATGTAAGAATATAATTTAATGCACAAAGATATTTCTAAATCTATTAATAATCTACCTACTGTATCAGCCACAATAAAACAATATAATTTATTTGCCAATAAAAAACTTAGTCAGAACTTTATACTTGACCTCAATCTTACTAATAAAATAGTTAATTTAAGTAATACTATAGAAAATAATACTATTATAGAAATTGGAGCTGGCCCAGGCTCATTAACAAGATCAATATTACTAAATGGTGCAAAAAAAATAATAATTATTGAGAAGGACAAAAGGTTTATAGATCCATTAAATATATTAAACATAGCATCTGAAAATAGAATAATTATAGAGAACCACGATGCTATTAAAGTAGATTTAAACGATATTTTAGAAAAATATAATGTTGATCAAGCTGAAATAATTGCTAACTTACCTTATTCAATTGCAACTAAGCTACTTTTAAATTGGCTGCCATTCCATAATAAAATAAATAAGATGACACTAATGTTTCAAAAAGAAGTAGCTGAAAGAATTGTTGCTAAACCAGGCTCAAAAAAGTATGGACGACTATCTATATTGTTAGGTCTCACTACAAATGCAAAAATTGTAATGAATATTTCTTCCTCTGCCTTTATACCAAAACCAAAAATTGAATCTGCAATAGTCCAAATAATCCCAAAGAAAATAAAAAAAGGCTTCAATAAAGTTATTTTAGAAAAAATTACTCAAACATTATTTAACCAAAGAAGAAAGCAAATAAAATCTACATTATCAAAATTCGGAGATCCGATAAAAATATGTCAATTATTAAATATTGAGCCAACCAAAAGGCCAGAAGAATTAACATTAGATCAATATGAAAAACTAACCAATTTAATTACTAATTATCAAGATTTATAGACCTAATAAATTCTCCTAATCCTATCTGTCTTATCCTTTTCATTCTTTCTGCTTTTAAAATGCCTAAAACAGTATTCACACTTTCTTCTAAATTTTTATTTATTATTACATAATCGTATTCAGCCCAATGAGTGATTTCTGAGGATGCACCGTCCATTCTTTTTTTAACTACTTCATCATCATCTTGTCCTCTATTTTTTAATCTTTGCTCAAGCTCACTTTTAGAAGGAGGTAAAATAAAAACAGAAACAATATCTTCTCTCATTTTTTCTCTAAGTTGTTGGGCTCCTTGCCAATCAATATCAAACAACAAGTCTTTTCCCTCATTAATTTTATTATCAACGAGAAATTTATCAGTCCCATAAAAATTACCAAATACTTTAGCGTGTTCAATAAAATTATTTTTTTTTAACTGTTTTTTAAATTCTTCTTCTGTAACAAAATTATAGTCTTTTCCAGAAATTTCATTAGGTCTTTTTTGTCTAGTAGTAGTAGAAATAGATAAAAATAAATTTTTATCTAAATTCAATAAAGCTTTACATATAGAACTCTTACCAGCTCCTGATGGAGAAGATAGCACTAACATAACCCCTTTATTTTTATTAATTTCACTCATATAAATTCCATTATAAATAGAAAATTATAATTAAACAATTTTATTTTTTGTATATATTTTTTATATTTTCTCTATGTTCTTTATAAGTTTTTGAAAAAATATGTCGTCCCTTTTTATCAGAGACAAAGTACATATAATCATTTTTTTCAGGGTTTAAAACAGCATAAAAAGCATCTATACCTACATTACAAATTGGAGTAGGAGGCAAACCATAAATCTTATAAGTATTCCATTTATGGTTTATTAATAAATCATTTTTACTTAAAATATTTCTTTTATTAACTTGTTTATGAATTCCATAAATGACGGTTGGATCTGATTGTAATTTCATTCCTACTTTTAATCTATTTAAAAATACAGCTGCTATCTTTTTCTTTTCATCTTTAAATTTTGCTTCTGCTTCTACGATTGAAGCTAAAATAAGAACTTCTTTTTTATTTTTAAGTATATTAGATACATTTTCTTTATAATTATTATAAATTTTAGTGAAATTATTTTCAGCTTTCCTATTCATCATATCTAAAAGAGATTCAATTTTTGTGTCTTTAGAGAAATAGTATGTGCTTGGAAAAAAATCGCCTTCAGTAAATATTTTTTTAGTTTTTAAATCAGTAAAATAGTTCGAAAGTTTAAAATATATTTGTTTATTTGAATAGCACTCCGGAATCAAAACTTTATATAACTTAACTTTATTTGTATATAATTTACTTAAAATACTCTTTTTTGTTGAATCTTTAGAAAAAATATATTCTCCTGCTTTTAATTGCTTTGAATATCCAGAAAAAATTGAGTAAATTATAAAACTATACTTATTATTTATTACATTTTTATTTTCTAATATTGTTGCTATCTCATATAATGAGCTTAATTTAGGGATTTCTAAAATTATATCATTTTCTAAATTTGTCGTTGTTTTAGAATAAGAAAAAATATTTTTAATAAAGAATAAACTGATCAAAATAAATATAAATATAAAAAGCCTTTTATATTTTATTTTTCTAAAAATATTAATTAATTTATTTAACCTTACCTACTATTAAAGATGCATTTGTCCCACCAAAACCAAAAGAATTAGAAAGTGCCATGTTTACTCTCTTCTCCTTTGCCTTTAAAGGAACTAAATCTATACCTTCTGCATTTTCGCATGGGTTTTCTAAATTTAAAGTAGGAGGTATTAAATCATTACATACACTTAATACTGAAAATATTGCTTCAACTGCACCAGCAGCGCCAAGCATATGTCCTACAGAAGATTTTGTAGAACTTACAGATATTCTTGACATATTATCACTAAATAACCTTTTAACAGCCCCTAATTCTATTTCATCTCCTAAAGGTGTAGAAGTCCCATGAGCGTTAATATAGTCTATTTCAGATATATCGATACCACCATTAAAAATTGCCGCTTGCATAGCTCTATATCCTCCATCACCATTCTCAGCCGGAGCTGTTATATGGTATGCATCAGCAGATAGTCCATATCCAAGTATTTCTGCATAAATCCTAGCTCCCCTGGCTTTTGCATGCTCATAATCTTCTAAAACTACACATCCTGCTCCTTCACCCATTACAAAACCATCTCTTCCTTCGTCCCATGGACGGGAAGCTGAAGCAGGAGTATCATTATAGCCTGTTGAAAGAGCCCTTGCCGCAGCGAATCCTCCAATTCCTAGACGAGTAATTGCTGCTTCCGAGCCACCAGCAACCATTATATCTGCTTCATTAGCTCTAATTAATCGAGCAGCATCACCTATTGCATGTGCTCCTGTAGAACAGGCTGATACAACAGATAAATTCGGGCCTTTAAAATTATTTTTTATTGAAACTTGGCCAGAAGCTAAATTTATTAAGCATGAAGGGATAAAAAAAGGACTTAGTCTTCTTGGTCCCTTTTCATTTAAAACTAGTGTAGCCTGCTCAATAGTAGATAGACCGCCAATACCTGAACCTATAAGCACTCCAGATCTAAATGAATCCTCTTCAGAGTTTATTTCCCATTTACTATCTTTTATTGCTTGATCTGCAGCATCAATAGCAAATAAAATAAATCTATCAACTTTTCTTTGCTCTTTTAACTCTAAACATCTATTTGGATCAAAACCATCTTCATGTTCCATATTAGGAACCTGTCCAGCTATTTTTGCTGGCAAGTCGTCTACATCAAAACCATCTATACTGTTTATGCCAGACTCAGAATTGATTAGTTTATCCCAAGATTTATTTACTGACCCTGCAAGAGGAGTAACTAGTCCTAAACCAGTAACAACTACCCTTCTCATTTCAATAAATCTCCTAATAATAAAAAATTAAGAATTTTGACTCTCTATAAAACTTATAGCATCCTTAACAGTAGTAATTGTTTCTGCAGCATCATCAGGAATCTCTATGCTAAACTCTTCTTCAAATGCCATAACAAGCTCAACCGTATCCAAGCTATCAGCGCCTAAGTCATCTATAAAACTAGAATTTTCAGTAATCTTATCTTTTTCAACCCCAAGATGTTCCATTACAATGCCAATTACTCTTTCAGAAATGTCACTCATATATTTTATTCCTCATTTAAAGTTTATGAAACTATAGTTATTTATGTTTCTCACAAATTTTTTATATATATTCAAGTATTTTTTTTATAATACAATTTAAAAAAAATAAAAGAAAATAAATATATATATTATTATTAGACCATAGCTAAACCACCGTTCAAATGAATTGTACTACCATTTATATAAGAAGCCTCATCAGAAGCCAAATAAACTGCCGCTGCTGCAATATCCTCAGGCATTCCAAACTTTTTAGATGGTATTTTTTCTAGTAATTTATTTTTTTGATCATCGTTTAATGAATCTGTCATGGAAGTTTTAA
>CENZ01014683.1_pt1 | contig 12070 bp, 8 predicted proteins | sample 361341 | NCBI WGS metagenome assembly CENZ01 (sample SAMEA2619782, study PRJEB7988) | marine metagenome | biome: marine biome (ENVO:00000447); feature: deep chlorophyll maximum layer (ENVO:xxxxxxxx); material: "saline water (ENVO:00002010), including plankton (ENVO:xxxxxxxx)" | depth 50 m
CATCCATGTCACCACAACTTCACCATGTCGACGCAGATCAGCTGGCACCGTCGAGTGACTTTCGCACCGCACTCCTTTCGTTGCCCGGTGCGAGTGTGATTCATCTGGAAGGATCGGATCGCCTTCGAACGCGGGCCGTCGTGACCCTCCTTCACTCGAATGAACCCTCAGGATTCAAAGCGATTTATCGGATCATTCGGGAAGGCGTGGTTCCGAGTACAAATGTCGCAATCATTGTAGCGAGCATTGACGCCGCCCAGACAGGGCCATTGTTATACCATCACCACCTCCAGACCGAGGCAGACCTCAATCGTTGTTTCACACCACCATTTGATACGCCTCAGCGTCAGCTCGCAGCAGCCATACTGCAATACTTACGGTCGCTGGAACCAGAAGTTGTCATTGATACCCTCAACACGTCCTCCCATAGTGAGCCATTCTGAGTAACGGCTGATCACACACCCGAAACCAGACTGTGGTCTACGCTGTTCAGTCCCCGGCTGGTCGTGTTGACGCACGTTGCTTGAACAGATTGTGGCTCGAGGACCTGTGATCACTATTGAATTCGGAAGTTGGATGGGCCCTCGTGTCGATGACATCGCCTTCGAAACATTGAAGCGGTTCGTGTGCGCGGATGACCCCGCTTCCGTACCCTCTACAAATCCTGCTGCATCAACCCAGAAGGCTGTTGTTGGCGACCGATGCAGAACTGAGCTACGGCGCTGGCATGGTCACTCACAACGATGCGGAACATCTGACCCTGATCAGCAGGATCGACCAATGCAATTTCAAACGACTGTCCGTAGGCACAACCCTGAGTTGGTGCTCATCAAACTACCTACCCGTGATACTGGATCACTCTGACGATTCGATCACGGATTACCTGGCAGTTTCGGGAAACACGGTGACGACTGCCGTGAGTGTCATGCTGTTCATGGCGACGACCGACGCCACCGTTGCCGCCGAGGACTGCATCGCGTATCTCGTTCCCGAGAGGAATATCCAGACAGTCCAAGGTCGATCAAGACCATTTCTCGACGATGGGAATCCGGCGACCGATGCCAAATGCCACCTTGCTCACCTTGGTCCCCGGACAGGTCTGACGTCGTTTGTATTCCATCCGACCGATCAGACTCACGATGCGTTCATAGTCGGTGGAGGATGCTGGCTGGGAGCACCAGTTTGTGAGGACCTCTGGCTCCGACGAAATCACCTGGCCGCCTGCAAGACTCTGATCCACCCAGGAAGTAAACACCTCAAACGATGAGACGTACTCCTCGATGTGAGCCTGTGCAATGGGGTCCAGTACGGCGTAGGGGAGCAGGCTCGCCTCATCTGTCTGGTCTGGTGCGAGCTCAGCGCTGGGCGGCTTCTGCCAGATGGCATCTGGAATACCCGGGTGCACGCGTGCGAGCTCGAAAACCTGGTGCTTGTACAGGTCTTTGATGGGCGCAAAACTGAAGTTCATGTCGAAGTGCGTGTAGTAGCCGCACGCGGATTCTGTCTTGTTCCCGGTCGACAACGGCATCGCCCCGAACGCGTTACTGAAATGCATCACAGCTAGGTCGCGGATACGCGCCTGAATATTCTCGTCGGCGACAGCCCCGTAACGCTGCTCCGAAAATGTCCGGGTCACAAGATTGGAATCCCGCGCCTGATGTACGTTGATGTGCTCGTTAAACCGGTCGACCAGCGTCTCATGTTCGACCGGCAATTCGTAATCCCAGCAACCCAGGTTCCGGTGAAGCAACAACGCGTCTTCGCGAGAGTGATCGCTGCTGAAAACCGAGGGCAGTCGAATCGCGTGGACGTGATCACTACCCACCGCATCGCAGGCAATTGCGCACACTAGGGCAGAGTCAACGCCTCCACTACTCGCAAGCACCAGCTCGCTGAAACCGCTCTTGTGTACATAGTCCTGAACGCAAAGCACCAGGAGGTCGTACAACGGCACGCTGCCCTTGCGGATTACGGATGCGTTTCCTTCGTCAGCAACATCACCGATTGTAGGTGACGCTGCCCCGAGATCCACCACCTCGTAGCTGTCACCACTGATGTCGCCGGACTTGAAAACGAGATCGCCATCGGAAAGAACAAAGCTCTGCCCATCGAACACAAGCCCGTCCTGGCCACCATATTGGTTCACGTAGACCACGCTCAGATCCATGGTACCGGGCGCGATAGTTCGGATGCGTTGCCAGGCCTTGTCATGGACATAAGGGGACGCATTCAGCGACAGGATAACCTCCACGCCTTGGTCGCGGTATCGCGCCATCGGATTCGTCAAATGGTTGTAGTCATCTGAACCCTTGTCGTTCCAAAGATCCTCACAGATCGCCACGCCTACCCGCTGTCCTGCGATCTCCAGAATCAGCAACTCTGTTCCGGGCTGAAAGTAGCGCAGCTCATCAAATACGTCGTAAAACGGCAGTAGATGTTTATGGTACGTACCTTTGATCTCGCCGTGGTGAAGGACGCTCGCGGCGTTCAGGAACGGTTTGCCTGCCCCGTTATTGTTCTGAATATGGCCGACGACAACGTGCAGATCCGAGGCCAGTGTCTTTGTGAGATCGCAGAGTTCCCCGATGACCTCATAGTTCCGACGCACGTAGTCCGGGTGGTACATCAGGTCCTGGCTCAGGTAGCCAGGAATACAGAGCTCCGGGAACACCACGACGTCCGCACCAGCCTCGTCAGCGGCACGAATACCCTGGACGATTCGGTCGCTATTACCCGTAAAGTCACCGGGTGTCGTATTGATCTGACCCAGGCAGACCTTCATTCCACAGTCACCTGATGTGACGCTTCCTGTTCGTTCGCTGTGCCGTCATAAAATACAAGGTGAAGCACATGGACGGTCGCCAGCAGGACCACACAGGCGCCTCCCTGGTGTGCACTTGCCAATCCCAGTGGTACAACTTTGATCAGTGTGAGGACACCCATCATGAATTGGACGAGCACAGCGGCGAGCAACGCCGCTGAGCTCCACATGAGTGCCCTATTGATCCGGCGCGCCCGCCACCACAACCATGCGATCGCCACCACGAGTGCTACCGCCAACCAGCGATGGATGAACTGGATGGTCGCCGTACTCTCCGTGAGGTTGTGCCACCAGGGATTCATCTGCATAACCGCTTCGGCAATCCAACGATCGTGCATCAGGGGAAACGTGTTGTAACCGTAACCCGCGTGGCTTCCTGCCGTGAAAGCTCCATACAGCAGCTGGACACCCAACAACCCGAGTACCACAAGGACCAGTGGGCGCAGCCCTCGCTCGGGGACACCCATCAACGGGCCGGTGCCAACCTGAGCCGCAAACCTGGGCTGTATACCCCGATGGACACCCATGGAACGGAGCGTCAACCAATAGATGTACGCCATCAACCCCATCGCCAGAAGTAGGTGAGCCGCCAGGCGGTAGTGGCTGACACGCGCGTCGTCAACGAGACCGCTTTTTACCATGTACCAGCCCATTAACCCTTGCAGCCCCCCCAAAACGAGAGCAATCACCAGGTGTGGTTTGATCCACGATGCCAGCTGCTGGGACACCCACAAAATCAACATCGGCAAAAAAAATAGCAGCCCAATGACACGACCCAGCACCCGGTGGGCATATTCCCAATAGAAAATCTGTTTAAAGCCGTCCAAGTTCATATCGCGATTGTAGAGCTGATACTCAGGGAACTGCTGGTAGGCCAAGAAAAGGGCCTGCCAATCCGCATCATTCATGGGCGGTAAAATGCCCATGATGGGTTGCCAATCCACCATAGATAGACCGCTGCCTGTGAGCCTGGTGACACCACCCACGATGACCATGCCAAAGATGGTTGCACAGGTAATAAGAAGCCAGGCCACCACGATCTGGCTCGACGCGGTCAAGCCTCTTGAGGTGTTCATTGATGTGTTCGTGATACTCGTCAAAATCGCTTCTCGCAGTTCCCTATATTATCTTGGATCACACCGCGTGTTGCCATTGGTTCGTGACACTACCCTCCGCAGAGACCCGTGCCGAGGGCAAGAATTCAGGATACCCAACAGCCTCCTTGCACCGTGCCGGCAGTTCTCCGCAGGAATCATCCACCCTCCAAGAAGTCCTCCAGGACACCCATCAGCCCTCCAAGAACACCCATCAGGGAAGCACTGGGAGGAAGCGGACACCCAGGCTGGAGGTCGAAAGGCGGGAAAACCAAAGGGAGAAGCCTACAAGCGTAAACGAGATCCGGACATCTATCTATCAGATTCAACCGCTACATCTCCCAACCTCGCTGCTTTTCATTTAGTATTGCGGGCTTAAAGATGGAGTCACTTATGTCCGATATCGCGTCATTTCAATCAGACACCCGAGAATGGCTGGAAGCGAACTGTCCTGAAAGCATGCGCGCCAGGAGCTTCCATTGGGAGGATGCTCACGAAATCTACGATACGAACGACGCACGCCAATGGCTGACTTGCATGGCAGAACGTGGTTGGACAGCACCGACTTGGCCAAAGGAGTATGGTGGCGGTGGCCTGACGTCTGAAGAAGCCGGCGTCTTGCGCCAGGAAATGTCCCGTCTTCGTGCCGTCGCTCCTACTTCTGGAATGGGTCTCACGATGATCGGGCCAACACTCTTGGAGTTCGGTACAGAAGAACAGAAGCAGCGTCACATTCCTCGGATCGTCAGCGGCGAAGTATCATGGTGCCAGGGTTACAGCGAACCCGGCGCGGGATCAGATCTTGCGTCACTTCAGACAAAAGCTGTCATCGATGGTGATCAGTTCATCATCAACGGGCAAAAGATATGGACTTCAGGTGCCCAATACGCGGACTGGATGTTTGCATTGGTCCGAACTGATCCGGATGCGTCGAAACACGAAGGCATTAGCTTCGTGATGCTCGATATGCACCAGGCAGGCGTCACCATCAAGCCAATCAGCCTGATCAGCGGCTCGTCGCCATTCTGTGAAACATTTTTCGACAACGCGGTTGCCAAACGCGAAGACCTGGTCGGCGAACTTAATCGTGGCTGGACCATCGGAAAACGACTGCTCCAATATGAACGCTCTGGAATCGGTGGTCTTTCCGGGGCTGGAGGGAAAAAGAAAAAGAGTGCGGAAAAACCAAAAAATCCGTTGGCAGAGCTTGCCAAGCACTACGTCGGTCAGGATGACGGTCGAATTTCTGATGACGGGTATCGTGAACAAATCCTAAAACACGCGATGACCGAACGAGCATTCCAGCTGACCGCATCGCGTGCAGCGGCTGAAAATCAGTCTGGTCAGACACCCGGTGCCGCCACATCAATATTCAAGCTCGTCGGTTCAACGTTGAGCCGAGGCAGCTCTGAACTGCAATCAAGCATCATGGGTACCCAGGGTCTCGGATGGTCAGGGGAAGGCTTCAATCCCGGTGAACTTGAGTCAACCAAGAATTGGCTGAGCAATCGCGCCGTAACTATTTACGGTGGCACGAATGAAGTCCAAATGAACATTATCTCAAAGAGAGTTCTGGCCCTCCCGGACTAAGGGGGCCACAGGGCACTTGGTCCGAAAATACCGACCTTTCGCCCTGTTTCAGCTGCCTTCGCCCCCTTTCTCAGTTAGTTTCGGTGCATTAGCCGTGTGATTTTGCGAAAAGGAGAGCGCAATGAGTCAGGCCAGTACCGCGCGCCTAGTTTTGATCACGCAGTCCAGAGATGACGGCGGGCATCAAACAGACGCACTTTCATACCAGCGAGTGAACCAGGATTATTTGGTCGTTGCGACCAATGAAACCAAGAACACAAAGCCTGACTGGTATCTTAATCTCAAGTCCGATCCTGTCGTACAGGTAGAGCTGGACCAAATGAGCTTCTACGCCCACGCTTCAGCTCCAACCGGCAAAGATCGGTCAGATTAAACACCAACGTAGACACGATCAGAGGCTCGCGGAGCAGAGAGATACCGCGCGAAACTACCGCCGTTCTCCTGTCACCCATCTATCGCCTGAAGGGTTGCTCCGATGGTGGGGACGCCCATGATTAGGTCGTAGCGGCCGCGGGGATACCCATGATCGCGTTGGCCCTCGAGAAGGGTCTAAGGAACGACCGGCACGACAACTACTCCAGAACATCCATCACGTCTCTCGTTCAAGCGTCTCTTCTTCACTCCCACGTTCTTTCTCGATCAGTCATAGCTCTCACCGTGCGGAGAATACGCTTGCATAGGCGGGCACGGGTTAGCTGATCATATGCCAGTGGGTGTCCCGGGAACAGCGAAGAACGTATACTAACGCTCGTAGTGCTTCTGGAGATGAGTTGAACACCGCCGCTGAGCTCGAGGAGCTCTCTGAAGCGTCTTACGATCGCTCCCTTTTTGCGTCCCTCAAAGTTCGTGACTACCTGTACCTTTGGATCGGTATGTTTGGATCTGCGTTCGCAATGAACATGCAGATCGTTGCACAAGGTTGGCTTGTCTATGAAATGAGTTCATCGGCAGTTGACCTCGCCTGGGTAACGCTGGCGTCGACTGTTCCTCAATTCCTCTTCTCGCTACCAGGCGGAGTTCTGGCGGACCGCATCCCCAAGAAGCCCATCATCGGGCTGGCGCCAATCATCAACTGTGGTGCCACCATCGTGATGACGTGGATTATCTTCACGGGAAACGTTGGTTTCTGGGAATTCGTCTGGGTGGGTTTCCTGAACGGCACGGTCATGTCATTGTCGATACCCGCACGGACCGCAGTAATCCCGGAAGTCGTCGGTGAACGCCTAATGTTCAACGCGATGGCTTTCAACACAGCTGCATGGAATCTCTCACGTATTCTTGGACCGGCACTTGCTGGATACATGATCGCGTTACTGGCCGACGGTGACACGACATCTACCTTTGGGGTGGGTTGTGTCTTTGCCGTCATCTCCGCGCTCTATCTCGTGTCGGGAGTCTCCGTCCTTCTGATCAAACACGATGGTCAACCTACGCGACAAGCAACGTCTCAACATCCGCTCACGGATATCGGCGAGTGCCTTGTCTATGTCATCCGGTCTCCTGTTGTGGGTGGCCTGATTCTGCTATCTATCCTTCCGTTCATGTTCGGACTGAGCATCAATACACTACTCCCGGCTTTCAACCGAGACGTTCTGTTCGGTGGCGCAGATGATCTGGGACTGCTGATGACAGCGATGGGCATCGGCGCGATCCTTGGTGCGCTGCTATTGGCCAAACTCGGCGGTACACGACACAAAGGTTACTGGGTGCTCGGTACCAGCGCTGTATGGGGAATCGGCGTTACGTGGTTTGCACTCTCATCGACGTTCTCATTGGCGTTTCTGACAATTGCCTTCATAGGATTTGTTTCTTCAATCAATATGTCGATGAACCGAAGCCTGGTGCAGCTACAAGTCGACCATGCGATGCGGGGCCGTGTAATGAGCATCGATATGATGTCGCACGGCTTCATGCCGTTAGGTGTTTTACCGATCAGCTGGGTGTCCGAGGTATACGGAGTATCCTGGGGACTTGCATTGAGCGGTGTCATATTGTGTGTTGCAACAATTATCATGGGCACAGCCATGAAGGGGGTCCGAGGGATTGATACAGGCTACGTATCACGGTGATACGGACACCCACTAAGAGACAAATACCGGGACATAAGGGACACCCATCGATGAACCAATCAGCAACATCCGCCGTGGTACGAGGTCTAGCAAGTAGCGAACTCAACGGAGTGAGTCATTGAACATCCACATCCTGGGAATATGCGGCACCCTGATGGGTAGTATCGCAATACTCGCAAAGGAAACAGGGGCACAGGTTTCCGGGAGTGACGAACACATCTATCCCCCGATGAGTGATCAACTCCAAGCGGCGGGAATCGAGATTTACGAGGGTTACAGCGATACCAGCGTTCCCGAAGGAACCGATCTCGTCATCCTCGGGAACGCAGGTTTGGGTAGGGGAAACCCGGCGGTTGAACATCTCCTCAGGCACAACATTCCGTTCATATCCGGTGCCGAATGGCTCGGCACATACCTACTCCGTGACCGATGGGTCATCGCGATCGCAGGTACCCACGGCAAGACAACCACTGCCAGTATGGTGGCGTGGATTTTGGACTACGCTGGAATGGAACCGGGTTACTTAATCGGCGGTGTGCCACAGAATTTTAGCGTGTCCTCTCGAAACGGCTCCCACCCGTTCTTTGTGATCGAAGCCGACGAGTACGATACATCCTACTTCGATCGGCGCTCCAAATTTCTGCACTATTTCCCTCAGACGCTCGTGATGAACAATCTTGAATTCGACCACGCTGATATTTTCGATACGCTTGAGGACATCAAACGCCAATTCCATCAGCTGGTGCGAACAGTCCCTGAACACGGCCTTATTATTCATCCAAACGATGACGTCAATCTCTTGGATGTCTTGGATCGGGGTTGTTGGACAGAGACCCAAACATTCTTAGCAAAACCCTTGGACAGCCATCATCCATCCGTAAATAAAGCTGAGCAACTACCTCAATCCGATCTTTCGATTACTTCGACATCTGATGACTTCAGCCGATTCACGGTCACCAGCAACGGCTATGAACTGATGGTCCATTGGAACTTGCGGGGACGCCACAATCTCCACAACGCACTCGCCGCGCTGTCGGCAGCAAGACACGCTGGCGTACCTCTTGCTACAGGATGCGCAGCACTTTGCGAATTCTCAGGGGTAAAACGCAGGATGGAGATCATCTATGAAAACCAAGACGTTGTCGTTTACGACGACTTCGCCCATCACCCGACGGCGATAGAGAGCGATCTGGATGGGTTACGTCGATCACTTCAAACCGACGATCTTCTGATTGCGGTGATCGAACCAGCGTCCCATACAATGAAGAGCGGCATCCATCAGCGAGAGCTCACTGCCGCCACGGCCGCAGCAGACCACACACTGTGGCTTGAACCTGCCAATATCGGTTGGGACATGCAGACGTTAGTCAGTCACCGTTCGCACGTGCACTCGACGCCGCGCGAAATCATCAATCATCTGGATACTTTGTTTAAAGGATCTACCAGACGCTGTCACATCGCCCTAATGAGCAATGGTTCTTTCCAAAACCTCAGAGAAGATCTGTCAGCCCACCTGTCCTAACATGATAGGAGCGACGGGTGAACCTTTGTACATCGACCATCGATGGACGTCCTCCCGACACCTACCGTCAACTTTCATCGCCAGGCTAGATGGTGACCCTTTGCCATGGGTGTCCCTTCATCACGCAGATCGTGTAGTATGCTCCGCTTTTTGCCAGCCGCGCTTTATCATGAACCTCAAAGAGCAGATCGAACTCGCGGTCGCCCAGTCATTCGAACGACTGGGAGTCACGGATAGTCCACCCGTCGTCAAGCAGGCGCAGAGAAGGGAATTCGGCCACTATCAGGTCAACGGTGTGATGGGCGCTGCCAAAACCGCAAAGACAAATCCGCGAGAGCTTGCGACCAAGGTTACCGAAGCACTGGATCTTCCTATGGCCGCAAAGTTAGAGGTGGCAGGACCCGGATTCGTCAACGTTCATCTCGACGCAACGTCAATCGCTGAGCAACTTGATCTGCTGGGAAACGACGTGTCGCTGCCGTCCCCAGAGCCCCGACACTTCGCCGTTGACTACTCCGCTCCGAACCTGATGAAGGAAATGCATATTGGCCACCTCAGGACCAACGCGATTGGTGATTCCATCGTACGTGTCCTCGAGGCCGTGGGCCACCAAGTCACCCGTGTGAATCACGTGGGAGACTGGGGTGCCCAATTTGGTAGTCTCCTTGCCTATCTGGATCAACTGCACACGACAGAGATCTCAACTGAATTGAAAGATCTTGAGGTTTTCTACCAGTCCGCCAGCAAACTCTTTAAATCAGATGAAGCCTTCGCAGAACGCGCCAGGGGATATGTCGTCCGACTGCAGAGCGGGGATGAACAGTGTTTGAAACTGTGGCGTCAGTTCATCGAAGAATCCATCCAACATTGTCAGGAAGTCTACAAACGCCTCGATATCTCGCTGACAAGAGAGGACATCCATGCAGAAAGCGCCTACAACGATGACTTGCCCATCGTTGTCGCGGAACTGGAGCAACAGGGGCTGATCGAGGAATCCGACGGCGCGTTGTGTGTTTTCCTGGATGAGTTCACCGGCAAGGAAGGTAACCCGTTACCAGCGATCGTTCGAAAGTCCGATGGTGGCTTTCCATACATGGCGACAGATCTGGCCGCGGTTCGATATCGCGCAGAGAAACTCCGGGCCGATACTGTGCTCTATGTCGTGGGTGCACCTCAACAGCTGCATCTGAAACAGGTTTTTGCCGTCGCGCAGGCGGCCGGGTATCTGACTGACCAGGAATTCAGACATCTGCCTTTTGGCAGCATCATGAAGAGTGACGGCAAACCCTTCAAAACCAGAGATGGCGCTGAAGTCAAACTGATCGATGTCATCGACGAAGCCGTCGCGAGGGCGCATCAATTGGTCAAGGAGAAGAACCCTGACCTGTCTGAAGAAAAACATCGCACGATCGCTGAGATTGTCGGCGTCGGAGCCATGAAATACGCTGAACTGTCCAAGAACCGCGGCACCGACTATATTTTCGACTGGGACATTCTGTTGTCCTTTGAGGGCAATACGGCACCCTATCTCCAATACGCCTATACGCGAATACAGAGCATTTTCAGAAAGGCTGGAGTCACCCCGGGAGACCTACGTGGCAAGATCACTCTACGGGAACCGGCGGAACTTGATCTCGGCGTCAAACTGCTTCAATTCCCTGAAGCCATTGAAACAGCATTGGAGGACTACCAGATGAACATCCTCTGCAATTATCTGTACGAACTCTCAGGCCAGTTCATGAGCTTCTACGAACACTGCCATATCCTGAAACAGACCGATCAGGACATCCAACAGAGTCGGCTTCGACTTGCGGCAATGACGGCCAATACCCTCCAACAAGGGCTTGGATTTCTCGGCATCAAAACTGTCGACCGAATGTAACAAAAGGCGGAGAACTGGTGACAAAACCTCATATCGACATTGTCGTTGCCAGAGCCAAAAACGGTGTAATCGGTCACGCAAATGATATTCCGTGGAAGGTCGAGGGAGAGCAACGACTCTTCAAGGAGATCACTCAGGGTGGGACCGTGATCATGGGTCGCAAGACCCATGAGTCGATCGGCAGACCGCTCCCTGGACGGCTGAATATCGTCATTACGCGCCAGGACCTGACGTTTGACGGTTGTTCGGTCTGTGCCTCACTCGACGAAGCGATCGCTATTGCTGTGGACGAGGGCCGACCCATATACGTTATCGGCGGCGGGGCAATCTATGAACACGCGCTACCATTGGCTGATGGCGTCTATATCTCAACGCTGGACGTCGATATCGACGGCGACGTGTTCTTCCCTACGTTTCCGGATGAATCGTTTGAACTCCAGAGTGAGCGCTACGTCGAGAGCAATATCAACTACACCCACCAGTACTTCGTCCGTAAAACCGGGCACGGGAGTTCAGGATGACATTCGACAACCGGATCACGAGGCTCACAGGCACACGCCTACCCATCGTACAGGCTCCCATGGGGTGGATTGCACGTTCAACCCTGGCCTCTGCAGTCTCTAACGCCGGTGGATTGGGGATTATCGAGACATCATCCGGTGAACTCGAAGCCATCAAAAATGAAATCAGGCAGATGAGGCACCTCACGGATCAGCCTTTTGGCGTGAACATCGCCCAGGCATTCGTAAGAGATCCCAACATCGCGCAGTTTGTGATCGATGAAGGCGTGCAGTTTGTCACTACTTCTGCCGGGAGCCCCGCGCGCTACACCGAGCAGCTAAAGAGCGCAGGTCTCACAGTCTTCCATGTGGTACCCACTCTGTCCGCCGCGCTCAAGGCCGTGGATGCTGGGGTTGATGGTCTCATCGTTGAAGGTGGCGAAGGCGGAGGGTTCAAAAGCCCCACCCCCGTCGCATCAATGGTCTTACTACCCCTAATACGTTCACGCGTGGATGTCCCGATCATCGCCGCTGGCGGATTTGTCGATGGTGCATCCATGGCTGCAGCATTCGCACTGGGAGCGGAGGGCAT
>CENZ01036486.1_pt1 | contig 12068 bp, 7 predicted proteins | sample 361341 | NCBI WGS metagenome assembly CENZ01 (sample SAMEA2619782, study PRJEB7988) | marine metagenome | biome: marine biome (ENVO:00000447); feature: deep chlorophyll maximum layer (ENVO:xxxxxxxx); material: "saline water (ENVO:00002010), including plankton (ENVO:xxxxxxxx)" | depth 50 m
TACGCTATCGGACCGCGAAGATGCGATGGTACGCAGGCTCCTCAGCTATGGTCCGGCAGAAGATGCAAATGATGAGAAGGACGGCATAGAAAGTGAAGGGCAGCCCTGGCAATGCGTCGTGGTACCTCGGCCGGGTACGATCTCTCCGTGGAGCTCCAAAGCGACCGATATCCTGCACCTTGCGGGTGCGTCATCAGTGCGTCGTGTCGAGCGTGGCGTTCGCTATTCGTTCCGAATGACAGAGCAAGTAGGCGCGATCATTCAGGCGCGGATCGAACCACACCTCCATGATCGGATGACGGAAGCCGTGCTGAGTGATATCAGTGAGGCAACGGTACTGTTTGCGCAACACGAACCACGCTCGCTGACGACCGTGCCAGTGCTTGCCAAAGGCGCACATGCTCTCCAGCAAGCCAATGTCTTGCTCGGACTCGCCCTGGCCGAGGACGAGATCGAATATCTGGTCGGAGCGTTTACTGACCTGGGACGAGATCCAACGGACGTTGAACTGATGATGTTCGCGCAGGCGAACTCGGAGCACTGTCGACACAAGACGTTTCGAGCAAGTTGGTCGATCGATGGACAGCCTCTTGAACGCAGCCTGATGCAGATGATCCAGAACACCTACGTTGTGACCAATGGTGCCAATGTGCTGTCTGCCTACGAGGACAACGCTTCGGTCATTCGCGGCGCTTCAGCGACACGCTTCTATCCGAATCCTGACAATAGGATCTACCAATATCATGAGGAACCGGTGCACATCCTCATGAAAGTAGAAACGCATAACCATCCGACCGCGATCGCACCGTTTCCTGGCGCGGCAACCGGGTCTGGTGGTGAGATTCGTGATGAGGGCGCTGTGGGACAGGGTTCAAAACCCAAAGTTGGTCTCACGGGTTATACCGTGTCGAATCTTCAGCTGCCGGATCAGCGCGAGCCCTGGGAGCACGATAATGGCAGCCCCGACCGTATTGCCTCACCGCTGACCATCATGCTCGAGGGGCCTATTGGGGGTGCTGCATTCAACAACGAGTTCGGGCGACCCAATGTTTCAGGTTACTTCAGGACGTTTGAGCAGGTGGTGGACGGCGAGGTTCGCGGCTATCACAAACCGATCATGGTCGCTGGCGGCATGGGCAACATCCGTGAACAACATATTGCCAATCCTGGGATTGATAGTGGCAGCGCGCTCATTGTGCTGGGTGGTCCCGCCATGTTGATTGGTCTTGGTGGTGGTGCAGCATCGTCCATGACGACAGGGACGAGTGAGGCTGAGTTGGACTTTGCGAGCGTACAGCGGGGCAATCCCGAGATGCAGCATCGTTGTCAGGAAGTGATAGATCAATGCTGGCAGCTGGGCGATGACAATCCGATCCGGTTCATTCATGACGTCGGCGCCGGTGGCCTGTCGAATGCGATACCGGAACTGGTCGGTGACGGAGGTGTCGGTGGCCGTATAGAGCTGCGTAACGTACCCAGTGCCGAATCGGGAATGACGCCACTGGAAATCTGGTGTTGTGAGGCACAGGAACGTTATGTAATGGCGGTGAGTGAATCTGCATTGCCACGTTTTCAAGCCATCTGCGAGCGGGAGCGATGTCCGTTTGCCGTGGTTGGTCACGCCGTGGACGAGCAGCATCTGTATGTGGGTGACCAGCTATTACCCGCCACGCCTGTCGATATTCCGTTGTCGGTGCTCTTTGGAAAACCACCACGAATGCACCGTGATGTCGTCCGCATCGAAAGGTCTCGTCCAGCCGTCAGGGTCGATGCGGCCATCGATGAGGCCATCCATCGTGTATTGGGACACCCGACCGTCGCGAGCAAACAGTTCCTGATCACCATCGGGGATCGCTCGGTGGGAGGTATGGTCGTGCGGGATCAGATGGTAGGGCCATGGCAGGTGCCGGTGGCCGATGTCGCGGTGACCACGTCCGGTTACACCTATTATACTGGGGAAGCGATGGCGATGGGTGAGCGGACCCCGGTAGCCCTGATAAACAGTGCCGCTTCGGGACGACTTGCGGTGGCGGAAGCCATCACGAATATCGCCGCTGCGCCGATTGATCGAGTTGAGGATATCAAACTGTCCGCCAACTGGATGGCCGCTGTGGGACATCCGGGCGAGGATGCCAACCTTTATGACACTGTGTCGGCGGTCAGCATGGAGTTTTGTCCGGCACTTGGCGTGTGTATCCCTGTGGGGAAGGATTCCATGTCGATGAAAACGACATGGGATCAGGATGGCGAGTCACGTTCGGTAACATCACCCCTTTCTTTGATTGTTAGTGCCTTCGCTCCGGTGACTGATGTTCGCCGTGTGCTCACGCCAGTTCTTCGACCGGTGCAGGGTAGTCGACTGCTGCACTGTGATGTTTCAGGATCAGGCGATCACTCACCCACACTGGGCGGCAGCATCCTGGCGCAGTGTTTTGGTGAACTGGGCGACCGATGTGCCGATGTGGATCCCGCTGCCCTACGTAAGTTCTTTGATGTGATGCAGTTGAAGGATGTCCGAGATCGAGTGCTGGCCTATCACGATTGCAGCGACGGTGGTGTTGCGACAACCATACTGGAGATGGCATTTGCGGGACGAGTAGGTACAACGCTACATGTGTTGCAGTCGGACTCGATGACCTGGTTGTTCCAGGAAGGTGTCGGAGCGGTACTGCAGGTGCAGCTAGAGTGCGTGGATATTGTGAAACGGTCTTTTGCAGAAGCGGGCATCATGTGTGCGGACGTCGGCGAGGTTCGCGCTGATCAGCAATGTGTCATCAGTGATGGTGAGGGCGTCCTGTTTTCGGCTCAACGAGCGGATCTTCAGAAACGATGGTCGTCGGTATCTCACCAGATCCAGCGTATCCGTGATAACCCCGACTGTGCGGATGAGGAATTTGCTGCAATCGGGCGGGACGATCCTGGTCTACAAGTCTCTCTGACCTACGAACGCGAGGATGATATTGCGGCGCCCTATATTGCGCGCGGTATACGGCCTGCAGTGGCGATACTTCGAGAGCAGGGCGTCAACAGTCAGTCAGAGATGGCAGCTGCGTTTGATCGGGCTGGGTTTTCATCAATTGACGTACACATGAGTGACATCCTGGCGGGACACCAGGACCTGACTGGCGTCCGTGGTGTCATCGCTTGCGGCGGATTCTCTTACGGAGACGTGCTGGGGGCTGGTGAGGGTTGGGCGAAGACGATCTTGTTCAATACTCGAGCGCGGGACGTGTTCTCTGCATTTTTCAACCGTCCTGGAACGTTTGGACTTGGCGTTTGTAATGGTTGTCAGATGTTGTCCGCGCTGAAGGCGTTGATACCGGGAGCACACAATTGGCCCAGGTTTGTCCGCAACCAATCAGAACAATTTGAAGCACGGCTGTCCCAGGTGCGAATTGAAGAGAGCCCTTCGCTTCTGCTCGACGGGATGGCAGGGTCTGTCATGCCAATTGTGGTCTCTCACGGAGAGGGACGTGTAGAGCTTGCTTCGGAACTGTCGGACGTTGATTCGTTGGTCGGTATGCGGTTTGTCGATCACGAAGCACGGCCAGTCATGTCCTACCCGGAAAACCCTAACGGGTCCACTGGGGGGATTACCGGTCTGTGTAACGAGGACGGGAGATTCACCATACTGATGCCGCATCCGGAACGGGTGTATCGCACTGTTCAGAATTCCTGGCACGATCAGTTCACACGTCCTGTATCGGCTTGGGACGAAGACAGTCCGTGGATGCGCCTGTTCAGGAACGCGCGGGTGTGGGTCGACTGACGTGCGTGCCCGCGAGGGCCCCGGTCTCAGAATGCAATTAGGCGATGGTATCGGATGCGGCCTTGGCGATATCCTGCCTGGATCAGGAAGTGCCGGATCTGGGGAAGATGTAGCGCACCCCAGGGAATAATTACGGCATGGTATTCATCGCGAACGTCAATCAGGTGCATCAACACATATCGGTTTCGCTCGTAGAGTATGTCCTGCCATACGGCTTCTTTTGTCAAAGCCTCATCTAGCTTCAGCAGGAATTCAACTAGCGCCAGAATACTATCGGTCTTAGGACCTGCTGACAGGTTTTCGATCCATCTGGCGGTTTCCTCAGAAAGTTCGGAAACATCTGCGTCGACATTTCTCAGTGTCAGGGATCGGTTGAGGACGTCGATGTGATGCGGCATATCCGATGGGGAAGGGACGGGCATTGTCAATGCAGGGATACGTTGATGATCACGCTTGGCGATCAGATAGTGCCCGACAGGGGGTTGCATGATGATGTCACCCACAAGTTCCAGCGATGATTCCTCGGAAGCCGGGTTGTTCTGGTTGCTGACGCCTTCTTCAAGGATGATGGTGCTCTCAGCGGCGAACGATCTGAAAAGTCGATCGTAGGCAGCGCGTTCACCCACATGCATCATTCCAACGAGTCTGACTGAATGTCCATGCCTGGAGATGAGTTCCAGATCGGTGAGGTAGATCCCGTCTGACTGTACTGAAACGAAGCCTTCACTGGCGGAGTGAACCGCTTCTATGCTTCGAAGCCCAGCGTCGTACACCAGCACCCATAAGATCAACGCGATGACGCGTACCGGGATCACCAGCAACCGATACCACCAGGTGATTGGTCGCTCACGGCAGACCGGCAGCCACCAGTGTCGATGCAACCATCGAGAGAACAGGAGATAGGCGCCAGGGACGACGATCTGCACGAGCGGCGCTAGGAACGCAGCTTGGGCGGGCATCCAGAGGTTCATCGGAATGGCGCCCGTGGTCGTCCACAGGCAGGTGACAACAAGCGGCAAGGCGATGCGTGCCTTTACCCGACTCGCGACTGCGAAGACAATGAAATACACCCACGCAACGTTGAATAGAAACCAGTAAAGCGTGGCTGTCCAGAGTCGCTGCGCCGGCAGATCGGTTGTGACCGTCAGTGAAGCTTCCAGCAGGGACACAATGCCAGCAAGCATGCAGAGCCATGCGATGGCATTTGTCAGTCCTGTTGTGAATAGAAACCAGAAGCGGTCCCAGAGTCCGGGGTCGACATGATCGTCGATGGGCTGGTCAACGGACATCAGGCGCGCCGAGTGAATGGAAACGACGCAATTTGCCAACACCACCGCGTTTCAGGGACAACTTGTGCGCACATTCGACGACGGGGTTCTGGATCCCGACCTGCTTCAGTGGTTCTGTCAGTCGACGGATGAGGTCAGGCTCGTCGACCGGTCTTTCTGCCAGATAGTGAATGTCCACACCGTGATGTGTCTGGAAAACCTGGAATTCCAGGATCCCGAGGGTCTTTGCGATCGGTCCCCTGAACAGAATCGGGTGAACCGGAATGGTGGATGACTGCTGTTGATACAGGAAAACATCGTCGGTTCTGCCTTCGATATCGTGGATCCGTCTGAAAGGAAAGCCAACCGGGGACGGATCGCGCATCACGCTGATTCGGTCTGTTAGTTCGTAGCGGATCAGGGGTTGGGCCATGTTGAAAAGATTGGTGAGTAGAACCTTGTCTGCCATCTCACCGGGACTGACCGGTTGATTGTCGTCATTAACGGCTTCAACGATCACCAAGTCTTCATTGAGATACATTCCGGGTTCTGGTCCGAAACTATTGCCCACGGCGCAGGCTTCGGAGCAACCCCAGATGTTCATGATATTCGGTTGCCATGTCTGCATGATCGCAGTTCTGATCTCTGTCGTGAGCGGCTCTGACGATGGCTGGATGACCTTCGGAGCAATCTGGAGGCGACCGGCTGCCGCTTCTTCAGTCAGCAGCAGCATCATGCTCGGGTAACCAGACAATCGAACGGGCTGCAACTCGTTCAACTGGCTGACGATCTGATCGAGAGGCAGGGTGACAGGAATCTGCTTCTGGCCGTAGCCAAACGTGGTAGCCATCGCGATGGTCATATGGGAGGCACGGTCAGCGCCTACGTTGGCCGAAGGACCCGTAGGATTTTTCCAGTCCGGATAGTGCTGGCTGAGGTGAGGCATATAGCGTCCGATGGCCCGTGTACATCCGGCCCAGCCATCCCAGCCATACAGGAAGAGTGCAGGCTCACCACTGGATCCGCCGGAAGCGATCAGGTGACAGCCGTCTTTGAAATACCCGTCCTCTGTCAGGTTGTGAAGATGCTCGTAGGCCTCATCAAGGGTGACGTCTGGAATCGTGATGAGTTCTGGCCAGTGCGCCATCATCTCGCGTTTGGTCAGTATCGGGATGTCCCTGAGGTGTTCGATGGTGACCTCATTCGGAACATTGGCCAGGCGGTCACGCCAGTATGAGGAGTGTAGCCGGGCATATTGGGTCAGTTGATTCAGTAGGATCGACTGATGGGCTTCCAGCGTCTGTCGATCCCACGACAATGCCTGGTTGACGAAAGGTACAGTGTTCGGGGCATGGGCCTGGTGAGCGATGCGCAATTCATCGTAGGTAGGGTCCGGAGCATTCAAGCGAGGGTTCACCAGCGGCCTGGGATGATGTCATCCTATCGTGTCTTGGGGTGAGTCGCGACGTGCGAATGGCGTGAGGCCTCTATTGAGACACCTGCGAACAACGACGAGAACTCCGGGCTCCTCGGTGCTTTGAGGCCAATGCCGGGGGAAGAGTCTGAAGCGAATTCAGTACGCTGCATCAACCTCGGGCTTAGCGATTCTTCAGGTTCCGAATCAGTGTCCTGTTCGACTCCGCAATATTGCCTGGATGATCGGCATCAGTGAAATCGGTGATGGAATCCCAATTTTCTTCCACGTCTTCTGCCGTGAAGCCGTTGCTCAGGTTGAAACCGTGTCCTTTTGTTCGTTCCCAGCGCAGTTTGCCGATCCAGCCAGCACCCACTTCGAACAGGCCGCCTGTTTCCTTGCTTTCCTCATCACACAGCTTGACGACCAGCGGCATGACATATTCGGGTTGCAGTGCATCCACGAGATCCTGTGGCATCACTGTTTCGGTGAGACGTGAACCGGCAATCGGTGCGATGGTGTTCACTAGGATATTTTTGCTGACACCTTCAAGGGCCAGTGTTTGAGACATACCCAACTGGCCGAGTTTTGCCATGGAGTAGTTGGTCTGGCCGAAGTTGCCGTAGATTCCTGCGGCAGACGTCGTGAAAATGATCCGACCATAATTCTGGTCGCGCATGTGCGGCCAGGCCGCGTGAGTGACCTTGAAGGCACCGCGAACGTGCACGTCATAAATCAGGTTCCAGTCAGCTTCTTCCATCTTGTGGAACGTCTTGTCCCGCAGAATGCCCGCATTGTTAATGACGACATCCACCTTGCCGAACGCGTCCAGGGCAGTCGCCACTATCTTGTCACCGTCGGTCACGGAATCGTAGTTGGCAACGGCATTGCCACCGGCAGCTTTGATTTCATCGACAACAATATCCGCTGCTGCCTTGTTGGAACCGTCACCGAAGGCGGATCCACCCAGGTCGTTGACGACGACGTTGGCGCCGCGTCGGCCAAATTCCAGTGCGTAGGTTTTGCCGAGGCCGTTACCGGCGCCGGTGATGATGACGGTGCGATCGTCGAAGCGGATATCTGCCATGGGGGTCTCCGTTAATTGGTCTGTCTCGAGGCCAAACACTTGGCTCGCGGTAATTCTGGCGCGCGACTATAGCAGGAAAGCACCGGAAATTTGAGGCCGGACGCCGTCACTATCCAGTGATTTTTGTAGGAAACCCGTCAATGCTGACCTGGTTGGCGTCTTGCCAATATTGTTCGATGCCGTCCTGGCCACGTTTTTCAGACCACATGCTGAGGATCTTGCGGTCCTCAACGTAGTCCATTTGCGGTACCGCGTAGCCGCAGGAGGTCTGGGCCATCTGAATGTGAAGGCGAAAATACTGCCTGGCACCAAGGGGTGGCGGTAGTAATTTGGCACAAGCCTGCCACTCGGGATCCCGTGGGTGGATCGCATCTGCCTGGCCGTAGACTCGCAATATGCGTGGCGGACCCTCAAATGCACACCACATGATTGTCATACGGTTGCTGTCAATCAGGTGTGCCGCGGTTTCGTTGCCACTCCCCGTCAGATTCAACCATAACAGTTCCGACTCGCTGACCACCATTATACTGTCCTGCCCCTTCGGAGACAGATTGATACGACCGTCTTTGGCCGCGGTTGAGACAAAGAAGATGTGCTGCTCTTTGATCCATTGCTGGAGCTCGTCACTGAGGACATCAAACTGTTCGGCCATCAAACCTCTCCGGGAATCATCGGATTAATGAAGATACTCGCCAGAAGGTCGACGGATCAATCACTTTTCGATGCAGGGTTGTTCCCAGGTGCCCCTTACCGTGGGCAACGAAAATCTCTGTACCCCGAATCCACAGACTTGTCTGTTAAATCCCGAAGGCCTCCTCGAAAAGACGGGGTGGAATGAAGTATTCTTCCGGCTCTTGTGGAACCAACTGCCACGTAAGATATTTACGATGCTGAACGAAGAAGCCATCCGCGATCTGGTCGAGACCCACGGCGCTGCCGTGAACCATGGCCGCCCCATCAAACAGCTGATTGAAGATGGCGAGTTGCCGCGGCTTACAGGTTGCACCGTGTCGGAGGGGAAGGTCTCCGACTCGGTGTTGGGTGACAACCTGAGAACCGGAGACGGTCAACCGATCCGTCTGATGTATCGCAACAACCGGATCTCTACCCATGACGTGAACCGGGGCGAGATACCGTTCAAGGATCAGGTGCTGGCGTTCAATCATGACCATATGCTGCGTCTGGTGAAACCGGTACTGGGTTCGTCACAATACGAGGTCGAGGGTCTTTCGCCTGCGTCGACGGTTATTCCCGCGGAGAACCTGAATCTGTTGCAGGTGGAGAATGTACTGCGCATGTATATGGCGGAAAGTTCGACGTCCACCTCGCTTTACCAGCACTGGTTGACGGCGAAAGAGAAGGGACAGAGCACGATGGACTATGCAGGGCATCAGCTTGATGTGGCGATCCTTGAACCCAACGGTCGGTTGCCCTACCTCATGGATACACCGAGTACCAAAGACAAGGTCGACCTGACTACCGACGTGGAGTACCTGATCCAGTGTGGTGTCTGCACAGAACATCAGTACGCACAAATCCGGAATGCGTCACTGATGGCCTATGGCATTGTTTCCCATTACCTGGCGCAGAGAGGGATGATTCTTGTCGACACCAAGACGGAACACGGTGCCAATGCTGCGGGTCAGATCGTTGCCGCTGATGAGCTCTACACTATGGATTCATCACGTTTCTGGCGAATGGATGAGCATGGTGAGGTACTGACCCGGGATGGCAAGCCGGTTTCCTTTTCGAAGGAGTTTGCCCGCGGGATGGTGAAGGAGAAAGACCAGCAGTTCTCGATTGAGCAGGCGAACGAGATCGCTGTCAGATACATTCAGGGGTTGCAGCATCTGACGGGCCAGGCGTTCGAGCCGGATCTGCGTCCACGCGAGCAACGTCTTATCGAATCCACGAACCTGATTCTGGACGCCTTGTTGTAGGTCAGCAGGTCAGCGAGGATCAACGCCAGCGAGAGACCAATAAACCATTGACCAAAGTTGACGGCATAGAAATACACGAGGTGTGTACCTGTGCGGTATCGGAGGTGCAGGCTGCCATCCTGCAGCTTGTACTGAATCTTCCAGCCAATGATGCAGGCTATCGTGATGGCGGCTGCGTAGACGCTATCGTCACGCCCTTCGATGACGTAGGCGGCAGCAACGTTTGTGCCGATACCGGAAAGTACGAGCCGATGGTCGCCCACGTCTGCGCCCGACCTTCCGAGAACGCCATAACAGACATGCAGAGCACCATCGCGATGATCGGCCAGTACAGGAGGTTGTTGGCCAGGCCATGGACACCTGCAGAACTCCCAGCATAGGCCCTGAGAGTGCGATGGCGGCAACCAGAAACGGAGCGTAACGGAAGTGATAGCCCCCACCACCGACAAGATCCGCGACCCGATCCTCAAACCCGTTATCACGGGTCCACCAGCGACCCAGGATTTGTGGCCGGATGTATGGCTAGGACCTGAGCAGAAGTAACAGAACACCAAGGAAGCTGCTGTTGTCGTCTTCGACTGAAGATCGCGTTCCGGGGGGATCGCTTCCTCTCCAAACATGGGGAGGGCACGTGATCTGATCCTGTTGGCGGCTAGATCGGCTGACTTCAACCTGACTCTCCGTTTTTGGAGCGCGCTTAGGGCATTGAGGGCACCAGATCAGCGAGGTTGCCATGGGGGAAGTCCCCCACGGGCCAGGCATTCTAGGAGCCGACGATGCCACCGTCCTTGCGTCGAATCGCCAGTGTACAGTCGCGCGGCACTGTCTCCCCGTCAGTCGGGGCTGGAAAATTCGTCAGACGTGGATCGCCGTAACCAGGATGTTGGATATTGACGAACAGGGTTCTGCGGTCGGGCGTTGTCGTCACCCCTGTGATCTCGCATTTGGGAACGCCGGTCAGCAGCCGTGCGATCTTGCCGGTATTGGTGTCGGCTATTAGTAACTGGTTGTGGATCCCCTGGGGCTGACGACCGTCTGTGAGAATAAAGGCTCGACCGTCGGGATCGGTCCACAGACCATCGGGGCTTCCGAAACCCTGGTCCGATTCGTAGTGGTCATCCGCGATCAGAAAGATGTTCCACTGGAAGGAGGTGCCCAGGTGATCATCGGAATCCTGCCATCGAATGATGTGGCCATTGCGATTGGGGGCCATGGGGTTGGCCGCGTCGGGCATCTGTCTTCGAGAATTGTTGGTGAGTGTGCAATAAACCCAGCCATCAGGAGCCACTGATGTCCACTCCGGTCGATCCATGGGAGTTGCTCCAACGATACTGCCCGCGATGCGTGCGTAGGTCAGAATCTCCGCCTGATCAGCAAACCTGGCACTCAGCCGAGGGTCGGACATTGTCAGGGGTATCCACTCGCCGGAGCCATTTTCAGCGAAATGTGCGACGTACAGAATGCCCTCATCCAGGGGGCTCCGGCCGCGATCACGCATGGTTTGCCAAGGGTCAGCAGAGACGAATTTGTAGATGAACTCGAATCCCTGATCGTCGCCCATGTACGTGACGATACGGCCGTCGCCACTCGTCACGACCGCGGCTCCCTCATGTTTGAACCGCCCCAGCGCGGTTCGCTTGACGGGTAGCGACGCGGGATCGGCTGGATCAATTTCAACAACCCACCCGAACCGATTGGGTTCGTTCCTATAGTCGGGGTTGCTGAGGTCAAATCGCGCGTCGAAACGGTGCCAGTCATATCCTGCGCCACGTTCAGTAAGGCCGTACCGAGCCTGGCTCTCGCCGGCTTCAAACGACCCGGTCGCACCAAAGTAGAGATTAAAGTTCTCCTCGCAGGTCAGGTAGGTCCCCCAGGGTGTTCGACCGTTTGAGCAGTTTGCTAGGGTACCAGCGAATGGATTGTCGACCTTGTTCTCAAGTAGCGCGTGTCCCGCCACGGGACCACTGAACATCACACGCGTGTTTGCATGGATGCGACGGTTGAAACGGCTGCCGCTTCTTTGCCAGCGGGTGCCGGACTTTTCGATTTCCAGAACGCTGACGCCATGCGCATGCTGTGACGTACGGACCTGTTCGAGGTTCGTCGGCGCGCTCACTCCCAACAGATGAGGGTTCCTGCCGAATTCATGGTTGATCGCCAGAAGCCCCCTTAATCCATCTTCCGAGATCGGGAAATACGTCATACCATCGTGACCAATACCGACCTGCACAGCCTGGTCCGCGGCGGTTGGAGGATAGTTGAAGCGGGGTCCGTCCGGAGCGATTGGTAAGCCCCAGGGAATCAATGTGTGGAACTCATAGTCCGGCGAGATCACCGGCATTTTGCTCCGCCCTGCGCCGAGCGGTACGGGTCGAAACCCGATGAGATCCTTGTAACTCTGGATTGTTGCGCAGCCGTGAGTCGCAAACGCGGCTGCCATTGCCAGGCTACCTTTGAGCAGCGTACGTCGTGATACCCGTTGCATTGATGGCTCCTGAGGCTGTGGAGTACATATTTCCATCGTACCGCGTGGTCTTAAAGTTGGCGTAAAGAACGTGCTCACAGATCGTGAACGCCGAACCTATACAGT
>CENZ01042974.1_pt1 | contig 12058 bp, 7 predicted proteins | sample 361341 | NCBI WGS metagenome assembly CENZ01 (sample SAMEA2619782, study PRJEB7988) | marine metagenome | biome: marine biome (ENVO:00000447); feature: deep chlorophyll maximum layer (ENVO:xxxxxxxx); material: "saline water (ENVO:00002010), including plankton (ENVO:xxxxxxxx)" | depth 50 m
GCAAACCATGTTGAAAATTACATTACCAAGTTCATTTATAGAAAGATATTGTAGCAGATTAAATTTCAATCCAGAACAAATAATGTTAGCCAAATTTGTAACACATAAAATTGAACAGTTACAAATAATAACCGATAATATTCCCCATGCAATCGCGGCAGGAATAGTATATTTTGTAGCGATTAATTGTGATAATTCATCCTCAAAAAAAGATATAAAGCAAATCTCTGGAGTAAGTGAAGTAACAATAAATAAGTGTTTTAAGAAATTGGAAACATTTAAGGATAAATTAATACCAGAAGTAATAAGAAAAAAGTATCAAAAATAAATGTTATCTTTAATGTAAATATATAATAAAAAGTAAATAGATATTATATATTTAATGGCAGAAGAGAATATAAAATTAGAAATAAAACCAATTGAAAATATACATGTTCCAAAAATAATATTTATTGTCCCTTATCGTGACCGTGAACAGCATAAACATTTTTTTATGCGTCAAATGAAATATGTATTAGAAGATATAAAGAAAGAAGATTATGAAATATATTTTGCACACCAATGTGACAGTCGTGATTTTAATCGCGGAGGGATGAAAAACATAGGGTTTATTGCAATGAAAGAAAAATATCCAAACGATTATAAAAAAATAACATTTGTGTTTAATGATGTAGATACAATGCCATATACAAAGAATTTTTTAAATTATGATACAACACATGGAAGTGTGAAACATTTTTACGGATATAAATTTACATTAGGTGGTATAGTATCTATAAAAGGGGATGATTATGAAAAAACAAATGGATTTCCAAATTTATGGGCGTGGGGGTTTGAAGATAATATGTTTCAAGACCGCGTGAAAGCCTGTGGAATACATATAGATAGATCTGTATTTTATCCTATTTTGGATAAAAATATATTACAATTAACTGATGGATTAAATAGGATAGTAAACCGTGGAGAACATGATAAAGTTGTTATTCAAAAAACAACAGATGGAGTTAATACAATCACTGACATAAAATATGAGTTTGATGAAGAAAATAACTATATTAACATAACTGGTTTTAAATCATTAACAGAACCAAATAGCAAAAATAATACAGTTCATGACCTAAGAAAAGGTAATACAGTATTTAAAACAAGACGCGGTAAAATATCAATGTTATTATAATTAAGGAAGACATGTTCCTCCAAATAATTTATAAGTTAATCCACAATCATCCTTTGTTTCCCAAACACCAGATATTTTTACACAAAATGAGTCCGGTGTTTTACTTGATGATAAGTGGTTTTCTTTATAGACTTTCATAAATCCAGATGCAAGTTGCTTAGATAATAGAAGAACTTTATTAAGTTGTTTTTGTTTCGTTAAAATATAGTTTTCCAATATCTTCAACTCTATTTTTGAGAATTCTTTTATGGTTGAAATATTAGACGTAGTATGAGGAAAGAATTTAATTTGCGTTTTATCGGAAATAACTTCTATTTTAGTGAGTTCAACATGGAATTCCAAATAAATTCCATTCATAGTCATGTGTGGTAGAATATATGATAACTTAGTAAAATCCCCAGACATAATTGTATTATTTTTAGTATCTAACCACGAAACTGAATCAGTCATAAATTGAGATGTATATAAATTAACGTTCATTATACTTAATATAGTAAAACCATTATTTTTATTAGGGTTTAATAGAAATATTAATTCTATCGGTATATAATATAATTATGTCTGCCCTATTAAGTTTAAATCCAATACCTCTTATTTCTTGGAAAGGAAATACATTTAATCAAATTAGTTCTTCTATACAAAAAAATGGACAATTATCAAGTGATGAAAATATATTTTTAAAAACAAAACCATTAAAACACTACAGACGTGAAATAGCGAACATTGATAATCCCAATTGTAGTTCAAACTCCTCAATAAAGATTGACGTAGTGAATCGTCCAAGTGGAACAATAATTAATTCTACAGCCACAAATAAAGGTGGTTTAGAGAATTTAATAGACATTACTTTACCAAATAATACATGTGAAACATATGAAAACTGTAGTGTAGTATTATCTCCTGCAGAAAATGCACGAAATCGTGTACGTAGTAGTGGAATGATAAAACGAAAGTTTACTGATGGTACATTAAATGATAGATATTACACAACTTCATCTCAATATTTGACAAGTCGTAACCGCACATTTGCACAAAATCAGTATAATTATATAAGACAAGGCGATTCTACTGCAAAACCTGGTACAAGTTTAGCATCTGCAAATGTATATACAGCACAAGGTCTCAATCAATGCCAAAAATATCATATAGTAGAAGATGTTACATTTAAATATAAATGGATAGTAGATAATACAGAATATGATGTAACAATACCTGCTGGATATTATGCATTAGAAGATATAAATCGTATATTTAAACAAGTAATGTTTACAAATTTACATTACTTAATCAAAGACCAAACAGGTAATACAGATGAATATTATAGTTCTAATATCTCATATGCAATGCAAATTGCATATAATAATAATAGTAATGAAATTGAATTACAATCCTATCGTATAGATGAGGATGCTTTTCCAACAGCCAGTTATACAATTCCAACTGACACAAATAGTGTAGTTGCTTGGGCAATGCCTGCAACAGATGGAGTATATCCCCAATTTATCATAGAAGATAATGTATTTAAAAATGCAGTAGGATTTACACCTGCTACTTATCCTGCTGATAATACAACAAGTGTTGAACCATATAAAGTATCTACATCAAACACTACGCCAGGTATTAAACCATTATATGTAAAATTATACTATAAGCCAAACAATCCCCAATTTGCTCAACAAGGAGGTGTATCTGCGAGTGATTTAATTACACGAAAAAAGTATAATTCTATCACTAATTCAACAGCAGCATATCGTAACGCGGCAGGTTTAGGTTCATCTGTAGCAAATGCACTTGCATATGGTGTACCTTCACCCGGTTATACGGTAAAGGATAAATTAGGATATCCTATGAAGAAAACACCTACTTTTCCAAAATACTCAACTGAAATGAAAGAATGTACAGTGACAACATTTGCAAATGCAATATAAATATCATAGATATACATAATTGATGCTTTCATAAATATAAAGCATCAATATAATGATAATTTTGAGATTAGATTCACGCTAAAAAAATATTAACAGGGTTCGTTGCAAAATTATTATGTTGTATTCCAAGTTTAGTACATAATAAAATACACTTCTGTATATTTGTATTCATTAAAGCTTCTATTTTATCTTGATTATATTGGTTATCAATCAATAATAACGTATAATGAATATTTTCAAGTTGTTGTTGTCCAAGAATAGCATTATATTCTTCAATTTTTGAAACAAAACATAATGGAATTGGGCAATTTAAAAATCGGTGAACATATGGTTTATTTGTAGTATTTGATACCATTTTGGTAAAGGCACGTGTAATAAAAGGAAAAAATCGTTCACAAGAAGGTAAAAGAAAATCTTTACATATAATGTATTTTTCAGAATTAGCATAACGACTGGTATGTGGTTTTGTGATAAATACTTTATTATAGAAAGAAGTTAATATACATAATATATCACTTGTATGTTGCATAAAACAATCAAATATTTTTAATATAAATGTTCCACCCTGTTTTTGCATAGTTAATGCAAAACAAGTTTGGGCAAATAACAACTTAGCTATGGATAATTCTTGATTGTTAAAATCAGTAGAAAAATCAAAACCACCATCTGCAGTAATTAAATCCATTGATGAACTATATGATTCTTTACATCCAACCAAGTTAGTTAATGATAAAATATTACCGGTGTTATCATTCCCAGTTTCTATATGCACATTTGGGTTTTGTTTTAAGAATGATTCAGCTTTTTTCCAGCCTGGTATAGTTGGGTCATTTACTTCATCCTGTAATGTCATACCAATATAACGGTCTTTTTTATTTTTGCGAATCATACAAATAGCTTCAATAAATCCACCAGGGCCTTCGGCCAAATGAAATGTACTAATTGGAGTCGTAGACTGAGCTAATTGAAAAGTATGAATAAGTTCTATCATTTTATAATAGGAACGAGATAATGGTTTGTATTTAGCTATGCTTTTTTTCTTATGCGGAACAACAGTATGAATATATTCATATGGATTAGTATATTTTTTATATGTGTCCCATTGTGCATCTCTTTCCTCAATCTTTTTTTTTATTTCATATAAATATTCAGATAACGAATTAGAAACAACTGGTTCTGGACAAGTTTCCGTTTCAATAAAATCAATATGTTTATGAATTAAAAAAGAATTTTTGGGTAATACATAAAAAGACATTGTGATAATATAAATACTATACAAATATTTATATTGTTTTTATTTGATGTAATGCAAATCTATAAAAATTTATGATTCAACTTTACCAACTATTTTTAATTTAGGTTTGGAACTAATAGTAGTTGTTGGTGTTTCCCCGTCAACTTGTTGTTCCACTGAGAATTGTTTTAGTACAATTTTTTTGTTAGTTTTTTTTGCAATAGGTTTTACTTCTACTGGTAGTTTTTCTTGGATATTTTCAATACCCTCTTTATCAACTATATCAGTTTGTTTATTGACAATTTCTCCAAGCTGCTTTGCATCTACACTGCGAACCTTTTTAAATACAAAATACCGGTTCATAAAAGATATTTGTTTTTCTTCAGTAGATATATTTGGTGCATATCTATAATTAGGCTTTATGTGTGGTCGCATAACAATTTCTTGTTCCATTTGTGTAAACATTTCGTCAAATAATCCAGTATTATTTGGTAAATTCATATGGTTTGCTTCATCTGGTGTGATTAATACAAACCCATAATCTTCCATTACACGTATTAAATAATTAAAATTCACCAAATATTCACGGAATACCTTTTGTGTGTTGATACTTTCCTGGTAAATATCAATTCCATAGCCTAAACTCATATCATCGTCAGGGAATCCAGTTTTATCATATTGTTTTGTAATTTCATATATTTTTTGTCCACCTTTGAAAATAGTAATACTTTCCTCTTTTTCTTTACTTCTAAGCAAATTAAATACAGTTTCACCATCATAACAGGTTCCAATATAATATCCATTAATCTTTGTACATTCAGATAAGTTTCGTAAGAAACTATGAACGGTTTTGCTATCTTCAAAGAAATAATGCATCGCAAATTGACATGAACTAACATTAAATCCAGAATCAGCTATACCATAATTTTTATATACACCTTTACCTAATACAGTTGCATCTTTTGGACCCGTACCAAAGACAGCACTTATAATTTGTTTATCTTTTTGACTTGTATTTATATCCTCATGTGACCTTATATTTTTTCCACTGTCGCTTTTTATAAATAAAGCATCAGGATATTGTTTATTTTTCTTCTTTTCTTTTATATATCGTGCACATATACCATTGTTAGAATTATGGATATTATCGTAAGCATAATCAATACCAAATACAAATTTTAATCTCGCATATTTCCATTTTGCCAAATCACCACCTACACCACATGCATAATCTATTAATGTATCATCGCGATTAGACACTGATGATATTAATTTGGATTTTATATATCTATTGTGAAAATCCCGCAACGGTTGAGTAGTGGTTTCTTCGCTGGTTTGACTATAATATACATCATCGTTATCATCTGCTATTTCTGGAATAAGTTGACCAGTAGTAATCATTTTTTCTGTAATCGGGTTATGGATGGATTGCCAATTACTATTAGCTACATGATATGGATTTCCGTAATTTTTTGTAACCCCCCCTAATAATTCAGCAGTTTTATCATATCTAACCTTAATTGGTACCCATTTCCATGTTGATTTATTTGTTATCACATATTTAAATTCTACTATCATATTCTCTGTAAATATATCACCTTCTTCGGTTTGCATTATATGTTTGCCATTTTTTTCAACTAACATAATATTAGTTAGATGTGCATATGGGTCACGGGGTTCTGTGGGATGAAATGGAACAGGTTTATATTCTTCTTCACTTACTTCACCAACATCTGATATCAAATCATCCAATATACTTTGGTACGGATTCATAATACTATGTTGTTTCTCAGTAAATCCAGACATTAACACCAAAGTTTTGTATTGAGATACGGTTTGTACACTATCCACTTGTTTACCATCTTGAAATACATGATGTATTTCATCTTTTCCTACTTTATTTTTTTTTACAGTCACCAGAAAGTCAATTGTGTTATGTTCGGCTGGTTTCCATTTAAAGGAAGATTCCCATGTTTTCTTTATTTTAGATTTTTCACCAACTGAATTTGCACCTACTGCTAAGTCTGCAGGTGTAAAGATTAACCCATCTGTATTATATTCAAATATGCCATCATTTTTATTTGTTAATATAGTAAAACATCCATCAAATATAGTGTTTTTTGCTGAGTCATAATAAAATGATTTACACTGAATATGAAAACCGCATGGAATTTTTTTGGAATGAACTTCTTTTGTACCTGTTTCTAATATAGAGATTGGATTTAAAACATTCACAAATTTATATAATAATGATAAACGATGGTCTAACTCTACCCCAGATTCTTCGCCTTGGGATAAGAATGGCAAATCCCTTACCGTCTTTTCATGAATATAGTATATATCAAATGCTGCATATAAATTTATTAATTTACCATTTTTATCATATTTGATTAATTCACCATCTAATATACTATTGAATGTAGTCTTCTCTGTTGTTTTTGTTCCAGTAAATGTTATATTCATATTTGTGTCAATTAAATAAATATTACCTTCTTCGTGTATATACAATAAATTTCTATCACCATCCGCTTTATCAGTTACAGTATACCGATTACGAATATTAGGAATTAACTTATTTGTATTTTCTACAGCATCTGTTACATGTTCCATTTGTAATGTCACTGAACCAGGCCCAATAAAATTTGATGGTTTTACCCATCGCTTAATTTCCATATTTTTTTTATTTACATCATCTTCGGGTAATAATAAACGCATATATGATTGACAAATATTGTCGCGGGTTTTATATGATATAGGAAACTTGGTGTTTTGAATGCCACAAAGTACTATACGAATAGATTTTCGCAATGCAACCATTAATTTTTGCATATTATTATATTCTGTTCCAAGACCAATACGATAATTATCTATTTCTAATTCTACTTCATATTGTTCTACATTATTAAAGAGATTAGAGTCTTGAATTGTATATTTGGGTATTAATATTGGATTTTTATCCTTATCTAATGTAAAATCAGATGTTTTTATAACTGTCAAGTCGGCAAATATTGGTAAATCTGGATGACGGAATCGCACACGATTCATAGAACGAAATGTTTTTAACGAATCATTCCATTTATCCAATGTTTTACGACAAAATGGTGCATTTACCATAAAATCCTGTTCAGTTTGGTAAGATACTTTAAAATTAAAATCGGGAACACGTACTTTATTAATATATTCACCAGAAGGTTTTGTTGCTGTCTGTTTTTGTGTGAATTTCAGTTTATTAAACGTAGTAGATGGCATATCTATTAGTTTTTGCATACTATTTGTACGACAATATTCTTGGATTAAATCCAATCCAGTGATTTCTGCTCTTAAATTAGATGTTTTTTGTATCCCGTCATGGTTAATATACTGATTTTGTATACGTAACATATGAATACCATCATCTACTTCTGGAACAAATCCATTTGCATATAATTGTTTTACTACATTATCATAGTCTATTTTGGAAATTGGCTTTGAATGTTTTAGGTCTGTATTAAACCGAATTTCAAGCTCACTTATTTTACCATTTGTACTCACCATAGGATTACTTTCTAAATAGTATTGAACTATTCGCTCAAACTCCTCCTTTTGTTCATGTGATGGTTTATGTACATATGGTTTTGGGTCCTGATGCTGTGAATCCTTTTTTTGCATAGTTTTCCCAGACATTATAATATATTGTATATAAATATAACATATATTATTTCTATTTCAATTTTCTAACAGTATTTATCTTGATATTATATGGTAAATCCTGTAACAAACTCTCTTAGTAAGTTGTATAAATCTGTCTTTTTGTATTTTTCAGTATTTTTATACAATCCAAACTGCTTTACATATTGTTCTAACTTATCTACCTTATATGACCCTATTGATTTTATTGGTTTTTCATTATTTTCTATCAAATAACTTGTGTTACGAATATCCGCAATTTCAAACTCCAAAAGCGGGTCTATTTGCATACTATAATAATTTTTATCGCTTTTATTAAATAAATAGGTTTTTGCATCATCACTCGCATTTGTAATAAATTCAAATCGTAAATTTTTTACATCATTCATAATTATAATATTTATATTGTAATAGACAGTTATAGCGATAAGACATAAAATATCCGTTTTATATGGATTTGTCATCAAATCTGATAATATTTCTGATACATTAGCCTTTGTTGTTTTATGATTTGAATTTTTTATTTTTGACGGATTAGATGTAATTTTTTTAGATAATTCTTGTTTCCATTCTATTTCACGAGTATTATGATTATTACGAATTACATTATATTCTTTATATTCATGAATCGCTATATAAATACACCAAAATAATGAATCTCGTTGAGATGGTGATATAATATCTTTTTCTATTGATTCAACTTCTTGTATATTTTCATTTGGTGTTGTACTAATATCTATTAAATCTACAGATGTATTTGCATCGTTTCTACATTCTTTATTAGTAATAGTTAACATATACGGAGTTAATTGACATAATAATTCATCTGTAGTTTGTCCCATATATGCATTATTATTTACTTGAAACATTTTATTGTATATTGTACTTGTCATTCCTGTGTTACTTCGCTATAAGATAATGTAATATTATCTTTATCTTGTTTATTATTAAATAATGCTGTCTTGAATTCTTCTTTCTGGTATTCAGTTGTTTTTAGAGTTTCTTCTTGCTGTTTTGTATATTCTATGTATTTTTGGAGTTCTTCAATTACTTCATTACTTATATAAGTTAAATTCACATATACTCCACTTTTGTTTTCATTTAATTTACATAGTTGCTTTGATAATATACGTAACACTTCTATTTGGTGGTGTTTATTCATTTGTTCAATAGATGTTTTTAATTTTTCTAATAAGTCGGTATTATCCATCATTTATATAAAATATATATATATTCGTTTTATATAGATTTGATTAATACTTAATCATATGTCATATACGTCTACAAATGGTATGTTTACTTATACAATTACTAATAACACAAATTATGTTATTGAACAGCTTGATTATGATATTATTCTAAGTTCAGTAAATCGTTGGGAAAGTCTCGTTACTATTGATACCAGATTTCCATCCTCACAAACAATTACTATTAGTTTTATAATTGATACATTAGGCACAAATATATTAGGTGGGGCAAGTATCACTAATTCTGCTTATATTGATAGTTATATATATGGAAATGTAATTCCGTCAACTGCAGATATTACTATGAATAATACTTATTTATACGGATTAAAAACAACTATTCGTAATGATGGATTTTCTAGCTATTATCATGTATTATTACATGAAATTGGACATATTTTAGGAATTGGTAGCTTTTGGTATTTAACAGGATGTCCAAAAACTGGTTACGATGATAATGGTACCACCAAACATTATTATACTGGAACCAATGCGTTTAGAGAATATAATTCTTGTTTTGCTGGATTCAGTAATGATGCGTTTCTTGGTATACCCATTGAAGATGATGGTGGAGCAGGTACTTCTGGCGTTCATCCTGAAGAAGGAGGCGTTTCATCAAATGACCGTTATATAAATGGGATATTACATCCAGGATTAGGTACAGAGTTAATGACTGGTTGGTTGGATGGTAGTCCTGTTTCTACCCCACTTAGTAAAATTTCATTAGGATTTTTAGAAGATATTGGATATACAGTAAATTATAATCTCGCCGATGTATATACAATGTCTTGGCTTGCAACTACAGACGCTAATAATTTAGAACAAACCTATATTAAAGGTTTTTTAGATGTAAGTGGCGGTAATATGATTAACCGTAATGGCAACTTATCCGTATTAGATGGTACAATGGATGTAAGTGGCGATGTTACGTTTGATTCCAAATTATCCGTCGACGGAGATGTTTCCTTCAATGGAACTACCATTGATATTTGTGGTAATTTGTATGCACAATACCCTGATAATAGTATTCCTGCCGCAGCTATAAATGGACAAGTTGAAGCAACTCCTAATTTTAATGGTGATGTTGCATTTCAATCTAATGTTACAGTTGCATTAAAGGCTGCTATTGGTGATACAACCCTTCCTACTGGTAGTACAGCATTAAAGGTAACTGGTGATCTTGATTTCACAGGTAGCCTTTTAAACAATGGTGCTGCATTTGTTAGTGGAGCGACCGACCTTAACGGACTTTCTGATGCTAAAGTAGGAGGTGCAGAATTCACAAATAGTTTGTTAATTGGTAATACAACTACAGGTTCACTTAGTGCTGCTGAACGTAACGTTGGAATTGGTGTTCAGTCTTTATTAAATCTTACCAGTGGTACAGATAATACAGCGATAGGGAATGCCGCATCAAACGCTAATACAACTGGCTCCTATAACGTTACTATAGGTGGTTCTTCTAACTTTGATAATCAAACTGGTAGTAAAAACACTATGCTTGGTTTCCAAGCCGGAAGATTTAATATTACTGATTCTGGGGTTGCTGTCGGGTATAGGTCTTTATATTTGAACTCAACCGGTACTGGTAATACCGCTATTGGATTTCAAAATTTATTTAATACCAGTGGTAATGAGAACACCTCTGTTGGTTACGAGACGTTATATACTAACTCAACGGGCAAGCAGAATACTGCGTCTGGATATCAAGCGTTATATAATAACACTACGGGCGATTATAATACTGCGTCTGGATATCACACGTTATATATGAACGAAACTGGAAATCGTAATGTTGCATATGGACGCATGGCGTTATATGGGAACAAAACTGGCACCCATAATGTTTCATATGGAATGTCTGCGTTATCTGCTAACATAGACGGTATTAAAAATACCGGAATTGGATATACCTCATTAAATGCTAACACATCGGGCGATTATAATACAGCCGTTGGACACGAATCAGGATTTGTTAATACTACAGGAGATTATAATACTTATATCGGCGCTAAAGCAAGTCCAGATACTGGTCTAGATGGATTAGACAAATCAACCGCCATTGGATATAATGCAAAAGTAACCGCAAGTAACCAAATTATGTTGGGTACTGTAACTGAAGAAGTAGTTTGTCCTAATGACCTTGATGTCAAAGGTACTTTAAAATTAGATGGTACTGCAATGTCTCTTGATGGACTTTCTGATGTTATAGCTGGAGGTGCAGAATTCACAAATAGTTTGTTAATTGGTCATAATAATACTGGTACACTTAGTGCTGCTACTTCAAATGTTGGAGTTGGGTCGGGTGTATTTAATGCTCTTACTTCAGGTGATGGGTCAACTGCTGTTGGGTATATGTCGTTATTTAAGAACACATCGGGCGAACATAATATGGCAACTGGATACAAGTCGTTAACGGAAAACACAACGGGTTATCAGAATATTGCTACTGGGTCCTTTAGTTTACAAAATAACGATGATGGCAATGAAAATACTGCGACTGGAGCCTACTCGTTAACTAACAACGTGAGTGGCAGTTTTAATACCGCAACCGGACTTGCTTCGTTACAGAATACAACGGCCAATTCTAATACTGCATTTGGATACCAAGCTGGAACTGTTAATACTACAGGAAATAATAATACTTATATCGGTAAAGGAGCAAACGCAGGTTCTGGTGAAACTGGATTAAGCAGTTCAACTGCCATTGGATTTAACGCAAAAGTAACAGCCAGTAATCAAATTATGTTGGGTACTGCAACTGAAGAAGTAGTTTGTCCTAATGACCTTGATGTCAAAGGTACTT
>CENZ01093667.1_pt1 | contig 12057 bp, 11 predicted proteins | sample 361341 | NCBI WGS metagenome assembly CENZ01 (sample SAMEA2619782, study PRJEB7988) | marine metagenome | biome: marine biome (ENVO:00000447); feature: deep chlorophyll maximum layer (ENVO:xxxxxxxx); material: "saline water (ENVO:00002010), including plankton (ENVO:xxxxxxxx)" | depth 50 m
AGTGGGCAGTTCTTAAGGGGATAAACATTGTCGGGGGGACCCCTGATCTGACATAGTAAACGACATGACGAAACGCACTTGTGAGAAGTGCGGGATCCCGATCAAATGGTCGGGAGTCGGCCGCCCTCCAAAATATTGTCTCGAGCATCGACCGCAAAGAAAGCGCGACCTCAAAACTCTCGAGGCTCGAGCCTCTCGAAACCGAGATCTCGAGCCGAACGAGTCCGGCCAATATGCGACCGAATTCGACAAGGAACGAAGAAGCGCGAAAGATGCCTCGAAACGCGAGGGGGCTCGTCGAGCGGAACTCGCCGCGAAAGCTGGTCGCGCTCGGATGCTCGCGATCGGACTTGCTCTCGACGTTGACCCGATAACGGCCGCAGCAAGCGTAGGACTCGAGGTCGACTCCGAGGAACTCGAGAAGCTCACCGAGTCCGCGAAAACGAACCACGGCGACTTGATGAAACTCGACACGGCGTCGATCGGTCGAATGCTTCTCGCGGCCGTCGGACAATGCGCGATCCGGCTCTTTGAGACTGCATCGACGATCGCTCCGTCACAGCTTCCGGGAGCCATACGACAGGCCGTTCAAGCTCTAGAGATGCTACAAGGGGACACCGGACCGGTCGTCTCAGATCTGAACATGATTTTTAGAATCGAGGGGGGCGAAGATTGGAACCCGGATCAACTAATACCGAACGAACTCAAGACACCGAACACGAAGTCGGAGGGCTCAGCCTAGAGAGGCAACACGAACACGTGGTCGACTTCCAACCGTTCCCGCACCAGCTACAAGCGATCATGGCTCCAGTCCGTCGAGTCGCTTTGATCGGTGGATATGGAAGCGGAAAATCCAGCGGGGGAGCTTGGCGACTTCTGAGACTCGCGAGCCTTAATCCGTGGACTCCGGCCTATGGTGCAACGCGTCCAAAGGGGGCGATCGTTGGTCCTACTTGGCGAATCCTAAAACAAGCGACATTGACCGCGCTCGATGCGGCGATGCCTCGAAACTGGGTTCGCAAACGTCGCGGACCTCCACATAATGACATCTGGCTAGCTAACGGAGTGGTACTAGAGGCACATTCGGCGCTTTCTGACATAGAGGGGCAGAATTACTCGTTTTTATGGTGTGATGAAATATCCCACCCCAATTTTAACGAACGAATCCTCGGAACTTTAGTCGCTCGAGTTCGAGACCCTCGAGCGAGGTTTCTCGGTGAGGTCTTCACCGGTCTCCCGGTGTCCGGCTGGGTCCGGGATTTTCTCGATCATCCTCCGGAGCCTCGGACCGCGAACTATGGCGGACGGTGGACGATAATGTGCAAAACTTCAGACAATACGGAACTAGCCGAGGAATCGAAAGCGGCGATCGCGGAGGCAGTTCCGGCGGCCGATATAAAGACGCTGATGGGCGGAGAATGGGCGAGCCCGATCGGGGCTATTTATCAAGAATTCGAAGCTCGAGAACATCCGCTCGGAAACCTCACCGAAAACGCGGGCTACCTCGACCGGCCGATCGATCTTCTCGGTCTCGACATCGGAGAATCAGGGGCGGTCTGTTTTGTTCAAAAAATAACGCTCGAGGCTAAAAACGTGATCGGTCAAAAACAAAATGTCGAGGGTCTTCTCTTCGTGGATCAGATGGTCACGAAAGCTCGCTCGGTTGACGAGGTGTGCTACGAAATAAAAACCTCGAAACCCTGGAAAATCGTTCCGGGGATCACTCGAATATGCGTCGATCCGACGACTCGCCGCGATGAGAGAAACGCGATCAAGGCTCACTTTCCAGGGTGCAAGATTATCCAGCGCGAACGCGACGAGCCGACCTATCACGTCGAGGAACGAATCCGAACGACTCGAGCGGCTCTTAAGGACGCATTAGGAAACCGCCGGGTTCTATTTTCTCGAGGGACCATGACCGGAGTGAAACACGGGATTCTCGACGCTCTCGAGAGAGCACGTCGAAACGAGCGCGGCCGGAGAATCAAGGACGATCTAAGAGACCACGCCGAGGACGCGGCGAGCTATGCCATATGCGAGGGATTACCCCTTAAGATCACGAGTTCGGCTCCGGAGAGATCCGGAAAATTCCGAGCGATGCGTCGACGGTGAAACGTCGATCGCGGGTTTCTCACTGGTTTTGCAAATGACGACAAACTAAAGTCGAGACATGTCGATTTTCGCGAACTGGGTTTCGTCGAGCTTTCAACGCTCCGCGAGCGGAGGATCTCGGGGAACGATGGAGATTTCGCTGGTCGAGTATCCGTGGTTTCAACGCATCAAGATGAACTCGGACGAGCTAGCGTTCCAAGTCGGCCGGAAAATAGCGACCGCGGTTCGAAAGCGACTAAGAAAGGGTCAAGCGGACGCGGGTTCGGCTCTTCCGCAGGTAAAGCGCGGAGGGCGGACCGTTCTCAATGACTCGGGCAAGCTCATCCGATCGATCAAGTATGACAAGAAACTTCGCGAGATAGCCCCAAAAGGAAAACGACGAGACGGTCACAAGTGGAACAAGTCCGTAGGAAATAGGAACGCGGCGATCATGGCCGTCCATATTCACACGCTCGAGATCGACCCTCTCGGCTCCGAGGATTTCGGGCCGATGTTCGAAGAGATCGCCGCTAAGGAAATTCAGAGACAAATTGACCGGGGAGAATTCTCACTCGTTCACGACATGAGGGTCGGAAAATGACGACAACGATCGCAGATCTAAAACAAATTGACGAAAACGCGAAACCACACGGATCGGAACAAGAGTGGAAACTCGCTCACGAGTTCTTTGATGATTGCTCGAGGTCGACCACGATCTCGATCAATGAGTCTCTCGGGGTCGGAATCGGTGACAACCCATACCCGATCGAACTCAACGTCTATAAGCGCGTGGTCTCACGGCTCGCGACGGTTTATCGCGCTCCCGCTTCTCGCTGGTTATTGACCGAGGCCGGACGCCTAAACGACTCGGATCCAGCTCAAGTTTCACTAACCGAACTTTTTCGCCGAATGAGATACGATCTCGCATGGCGCAAGATTGACCGACTCCGAACGCTATTTCGTCAAGTCGTCGTTCGCTACTATCCGAGCGACTCTCGCCGGTGTCCGGTTCCTCGCGTCTTTGAGCCCTACAACGTGATCCGAGAACCGGCCGGACATGACGCGGACGTGCTCTCTCAAGATCGGCAATTCGCGCTTAGGATTAGCCTAGAGCCGGAGATGTGGGAACACTGGACGAGGGACTCGGCAACCGGACTTTGGCAAATGTCGATCGTGTCGGAGCAGGGGGAACGATTCGAGGCTCGAGACCTTCAATTCGCGGAGTCCGCCGGGTTCTCTCCTTATGGCCTACTTCCGGCGATGCTCGTCTATGATGAGGATCCGCTCGGGCATCCTTGGCTTGCTCCTCGAGCCGGTCGCTCGGCCTTGCAGGTCGCGATCAATGCGAAAGCGAATGATCTTTGGGCTCTCGTCCGGAATCAGGCTCACGACGATCGATTCTGGGCAACCGATGATCCGGAGCTTCTCCCGGATGTCTCCGGACCGGGAGTCGAGGCCGCGGTCCCTAAAGATGCCCGACTCATCGAGGCGAGTTCTCCAGGGGCAAAGATCGAGGAATCGGAGCAGATCTTGAGAACGATGATCAAAATGTGGTTGATGTCCGAAGGAATCCCGAGCGCGGATCTCGACGAGTCAAAGACGATCTTGACCGGTGCGGCTCTCAGAATCCAGGAACGCGAGCTAAGAGAGAAGCGAGAGGAGCAAGCCGAGCTTGCGCACTCGGACGAGGCTCTCGCGTGGTCAATCGTTCGGGCTATAAATAACACTCATTCGGCCGAGTGGGGCTCGTATGCTTTCGACGAATCCAGCGAACTCGACATCGAACTCGCCGACGTCGAAGCGGTTTCCGAGCCTCGCCAAGATCAAGCGTTCTGGCATTCTGAAGTTAAAGGGGGCTACGCGAGCGCGATCGATTGGATTCGTCGTCGCGATAATGTCCCGAGACATCAAGCTATTCGGACGTGGTCTCGGACTCAAAAAGACCTTGCAACATACGCGACCCTCGAACTCGAGGCCGAACTCGCCGGAAATAGGGTCGGGAATCCAGGCGGAGAAAGAGAGATCGATCCAGAAAACGATAAAAGCAAAGTCATTTCGATCGGTTGAGAGATCGCTCGGCGATTGCTTGAAATTTTCACGGAAAACGCCAAGATCGTCTCGTGACTAACGCGGACACAACTCCGGAGAGCGGAGAAGCGACCACACAACCCGAAAACGAGCCAACACTCGAGAGCGTTCTCGAAGCAGTCGCGAAATTATCGACGACCGTTTCGGATCTTCATCGAGGACAAAGCGATCTTAATGATGGCTTTGGGAAATATAGAAAGCAAACGAACAAGGATCTCGAGAGATTACGACGCCGTGACGGGGTCGAGTCTGACGTCGAGACAACCGGCTCGAATGCGGCCGCGGATCTAGCGGCCGCGGTCAAGATGCAAAGGGCGATCAATGGGTTGCCGGACTCTCTTGTCGGAGAGATCGTCGACCGAATCTCCTCCGGAGAGTCGACCGCTTTAGTATTGCGGGAAGTGGAAGCGATCAAACGCGGGATGTCACTCAATGGAACGGCGGAGAACGCAAGCGGACACGGTGATCGGGGCGCGAATGGAATCAAACCACCGAGGGACAAGGCAAAGACCGGCCCTCGAGAACCGAGCATCGTCCGACCCGTGTCGAAAAAGGCGTTCGGGGATCTCATGCGCAAAGATCGATCGGCGGCAATGATGCTTCTGAGAGACGACACTTTCGCGCTCGAGATGCTCCCCGACTAGTCTTTCTTCCCGGCGTGATGCTCTTATCGGAGCATTAAAAAATGGCAGTTACAGATCCGAGGTCCAAGTATGTCCTCGCCAAACTTATCGATCAGGTTTCCAAAGGTTTCCCGATTCACTCACTTTTCACGAATCTTTCTCCCGCGGCGAAGCGCGGCGAGTCCGTCGACATCCCTACACGAGGAGCGGTGAATATCGAGCAAGCCTCGAACGCGTCCGGCTCACTCGCGATGACGGTTCAAAGCAATGCGGCCGTCGCGAACACTCTCGTCACCGATAAACATTACGGTGCGATCGTCGAGATTCCGAAACTTAACCAAATTTTTGATCTCGAGGGCGCGTGGTCCGATGGCGAAGCAACTAACCTGGCGATCGAGCTTAACAATTACGTCGACACCGACCACTACTCGTCTGCGCTTGAGATGGTGACATCTTGGGCCAATGCGTCCGGATCCGGTCTTCAGCAATCACATATCGGAGAGGCGATGGCTCACATGATGAGTCAACCTGGGGCACGAAAACAAGATCTCGTGTGGATTCTGAACCCGTGGGGGATGGAGAGCGTTCGACAACTTCCGAGCTGGAACGCTAACGTAGGCCAAAGCGGAAACGCACTCGGGATCGAAGAAGTCGGATTTTTGAACGGGATCCGAGTCGTCGAGACTCAGGTCGTTCCTGACATCAAGACCTTCGCGAGCGTATCGTCGACCCTTGACGGAATGGGGGCGCAAGAACTGACCGTCGGAGCCGATCACGGGCTCGCGATCGGGATGACGATCACAACCTCAGGGTACAGCAACACCGATCACAATAACGGATCTAACAATGGCGCAGTGATCACGGCTGTCACCTCGACTACTGTCACAATCGAAGATCCGATGCACGGATCAGCGACGACCGACACCGGTGGAACCGCCGAGCTTAAGCTCACGATGAACGGGCTTTTAAACACTCGATGGGCTTTCTCTCGAGTTCAGCAGATTCCCGACGTCAAGATCGTCCCTAATCCGGACAAGATCGCGGAGAACCTACAAGCCGACGTGATCTGGGGGCGAACTTGCCTCGCGGGTTGCATGGTCGGCCTTGGCTCGCCTTATCGCGCACTATAAAAAAGGGGCTTGAATTGCTGATTATGCGTCGAAACGGCTCCGAGCCGATGGTCGTTCCGAATTCCTACCGCTCACAATTTGAGGCGGCTGGATATCGTGCAACGTCCGAAGCGAACGAACTCGAGTCGACGCGACCGATCAGTCTTTCTCGCTACAGGATGGCGATATCTCCGCCGGTGGTCCCAGTGACTCCGGCGGAGATTAAGCCTCAAAAATCGAAACGGAAGAAAAAACGGAGCGTCGAAGAATGAGCTATTTCAACGAACTCGACGACGCTCGACCGGAGGTTCGAAAAGCGGTTTCGGGCCAAACGATCGTTAGTTACGCTCGGATCGACGGAGTCGGACTCGCCGAGGCAAGTTCGAGCCCTGGAGACTGTCAAGCGACGGTGTACGACTCAAACGGCTCGATCGTTTCGGCCGCGACGAATGTCTCGCCGACCGCGGATCCAAACGGCCTTAACTCGAAATTCGTGATCACGATTCCGAGCTTTTCGGAGTTTCAAGAGGATGCGTTCGTCGTCCTCGAGTGGCTCGCGGTCGGAGAAACGGTCAAGCGAGTCTCGACGATTTATTTCGACGTCGTTTTGCAACCGTGGGGGCCGAGTTCGGTTTCGGTGAACGATCTTTTACAAGTTCGGCCCGACATCGGTCTCGTGATCGATCAGCAAGCGGCGAGAATTGGCGGAGGACTCGACCGAGAGAAACTCGCGTCGATCTATGGCTCGAGGGCTCACACCGAGCTTTATCACTGGGTTAGATCTCAAATTTCCGCCGATGCTTCGAGCCGGGTCGACGATTTCGCGTCGATCACTCGGCCAAACCTAATCATCGACAAAAGCGCGATCCACCGGATCGAGAGCTTGCTCGCGCTCGCGCTCGTGTATGAGGGCGATATGACCTCGCCGGATTCCGCCGAGTCGGACGCGGCCGGTCTGCATATGCATTACAAAGAGCGCGCTCGATCGGCTTTCATGGGGCTCGGTCCTATGAGATACGACTCGAACTCCGACCGGGTCGTCGACGTCGTTAAACCGAGCTTTGGTCGAGCGATCAGACTTCGGAGGGTTCAAGGATGACGACTCCGCTCGTTGACGCTCTCGAGCGAATCTCGGCAACGTGGGAAGCATTGACACCACCGGACCGACCGCTCGAGGTCTATGTCGAGGACGAATCGAAAAAGCTCGGGGCGGATGTCTCGAGTCACCGGAAATTCGCGTTTTTATTTCCCGACGGTCCGAACCCGGACACCGAGGACGGGATCGAGAAAACGATCAGCGAGTGGACACTCTCGGCCGAGGTCTTTCTCTCGACCGCCGGTCGAAACCAGCGAGAGGCCGTGATCGCGTATGCTAACGAAACGAGCCTCTTAAGACGCTCGATTGATAAAATCTCAACATTTCCGGCCGGGGTTCTCGATCTACAGGTGATCGAGGTTCGAGCCGATGTCCGCGGTGATGATGTGATCGCGGTATTTACTTTCAACATTCTAGCCGAGGAAACCGATTAACATGAGTCGACCAAGAAAAAACACTGTCTTTTTAGCATTAGAGAGCACCTTCTCGACGGATCCGAGTGTCTCGGGGGCGTCTTATTTGCACGTTCCCGCGGCGACGGTCGGAGAACTCTCCGACACTACCGAGATCATCGACACCGAATGGATGAACGGTAGAAACCGAGCGACCAAGGCTCTCGTAGGTCGTCAAGGGTGGTCGATTGATCTGGAAGGACCGGTGATCGGCCTAGATTCGGCGGCCGGGGACATGTCGACCCCGAGTCCTTCGGATTGGTTTAATCTGATTCTGACTCATGTCCTCAACGATCCGACAAATGCGTCGGGAGATTCGGTCAACTCATCGAACGGGAACGACATCACGCTCAACCATGGGATGCTGAACGAGCAAGATCTCATGTGTGTTTTTGAGTCGGGCGTTTTTGCGAGTGGCTCGGACCGGTCTCAGTGGCGAGCGATTGATCAGGACATGGGCGGAAATCAATATTCAACCGAGATCGATTTCGACCCGGTCCCCTCGGCGAGCGCGATGAGCTACGGAACCGCGAATTATTCTCCCGCAAATGACGAGGGGGGCTCTCAAACCCTCGCACTCGTCGCGGATATGGATGGCAATCAATATACATGTCTCGGCGGTCGAGTGACCAGTTTCTCGATCACCGGCGAGGTTAACGGATACATCCGATTTTCTGCGAGTATCTCGGGCGATCGTTATTACGAGGATTCAAGCAATAAGACCGAACTACCATCGACTTCTGCTTTTTGTTCTCCGTCGCCATGTCGTGCCCTGCTCTCTCCGGTCCATTTCTCAGAGTCGACTTACGCGAGCCCGAATTCGATGTCGACTCCGACAAAAAGATTCGAGATCAATTTCGGAATCGAGGCGAGCGAAATCGAAACCACCGAAACCGCTCAAGGTCGATCGGGAATGGAATCGACGAAACTCCGTCCGACCGTTTCGATCGAGCCTTTGTTCTCGAACGAACTCCTCGACCTGAAAAGACAATGCGAGAGCCGACCCGGTCCTCTTTTGGTTCAAATGGGCTCGGGGGCTTACGATGCGAGCGGAAACGTGATCAACTCGTGTGCGTTTTTTGCTCCTCATGTTCAAGTGGTCGACGGGAACTCCTCCGCCGATGGCGACCGGCGACGATTCCCTCTCACGTTTCGCGTTATCGACCGCGGTCTAAATGGCGCGACTCTTTATCGAATGTTCACATTCGCTCGAGCCTAGTTCTCGAGCTTTGCCCGTTCTCGGCGATCGAGAACGGTTCGAGGTCAAAAATGCTAAAATTCCCCAAACCCGGCGATCGGGTCAATGTCCGTCTATTCGAGGAACCAAAAAAGAACGGAGAATCCTCCGACGATTTCGCGACGAAGCTCGAGAACTTCGAAGAGAACGAAGGTTCGGTCAAGCTCGCGATCCGGCTTATTAGCCGAAAAAAACACATCAAACACTCGATGCGACTCCAGCGGCTCAAAGCCGAAGAAGCTCGCCGGATTCACGATCTCAAAAAAACAGACCCCGAGAAAATAGACTCGCAAATATGGGATCCCGACTTTGTGACCGAGGATTACATCTTCGGCCTTTATGATTGGGCCGAGTCGGTTCTTAACGAAACCCTCGTCGGTCTTCAGGGGTTCGAATATGAGGAACTCGGAGAGATCTCGAAAATCGTCGGGAACGACCCCGAGAAAATGCTCGAGGCTCTCGAGCGTCACAACTGGGTCGAACTCGCCGCGGTTCGAGCGATCACCGTCCAGGCTCCGAGCGGGGGATCTCGTTTTTTATGAGGGTCCTCGCGACATGGGATCCGGCGGACCTACCCTCGCCGATCGAAACCTCGGCCGAGAATCTCGTCGAACTCGGGATGATGCCGAGGATCGATTCTCGCGGGTGGTTTTCTAAATGCTGGGATCCGCGTGAGGACGCTCCGAAAATCGATTCTCTCGGGCTTTCATGGGCTCAGGAAACACCTCGAGGGATACAACTCAAGCGACATCCGGAGATCGCGATCTTGGATTATCCCGAAGAATTCGAAATGGTCGATCGGTGGCGTTCGTCGACGTCTCGAGACCTAACCCCGGACCATTACGACACCTGGTCGAATTTCGCGATCGAATGCTGGCTAACCATGACCGGAGCGACTCGACGAGAAGAGGTTCGGCAGGTTCGAGGGGGTGAAAATGGCGACTCGTAAACCGAATCTGAAGATCAAGATCGGACTCGATGATAAGCCCGCGGTACGTCAACTTAAGGAATTTCGTCGAGAGTTCAAACGGTCCGCGGCGAATATAAACGCGAGTCTCGAGCTGGTTCAAAAAGGCACAAGGCTTATCGGCTCCGCGCTCTCGGGTCTGACGAGTCAACTCCGAGCGGTGACTCAAGTCTCGAGGGATTACGAGAAGGCGACGATGGAAGTGGCGACGATCGCGGATAAAGCATCGTTTCCAATGGCCAAGATTCGAGACATCACTCTCGAGCTTGGCGCGACCTATGGCTCGGACGTCACCGAGAACGCCAAGTCGCTTTATCAGACCATATCGGCCGGGGTCACTAATGCGGCTGATGCTCAGAAAATTCTCAGCGTGAGTTCAGAACTCGCGATCGGTGGATTGACGACGACGACCGTCGCGGTCGACGCGTTGACAAATGTCTCGAACGCATACGGAAAAGAGGCGGTTCAAGCGTTCGGAGGGGTTCGAGGGATTGCGGACTCGATGTCGCTCGCGGTCGTTCACGGTAAGACCACGATCGAGGAACTGGCGTCGAGTCTTGGCGCGATTGCTCCGACCGCGGCCGCGGTGGGTGTTCCTCTCGATGATCTTCTCTCGGCTATCGCCGCGATCACTTCTCAAGGTATCTCGACGACTGAAGCGATCACGAGCCTTAACGGGATTTTCGGAGCCCTGCAAAAACAGACTTCGAAAACTCGAGAAGAAGCCGAACGACTCGGAATCGACTTCAATGTCGCCGCGCTAAGAGCGAAGGGTCTCGGGGGTCTACTTCAAGAGGTCCGAGATAATGCCGGATTGACCGACGAGAGTTTCTTGAAGCTCACCGGACGGACGGAGGCCCTTAAGGGGGCTTTAGCCTTGACGACGGAGGGTGGTCGGAAAAATGTCGAAGTCCTCGAGGCTATGGCGAACAAGGCCGGAACCTCGGACCGAGCGTTCGAGATGATGTCGAGAACGTTCGGGGCTCAAATGGAGAAGCTCTCGAGTCTAACAAAAACCGCGAAAATCGAACTCGGCGACTATCTGATCAAGAACGAGGATTTTAAGAAACTTCTCGGAGACATCGAGGACGGGCTCAAGGACATAATCAAGGAACTTCGAGACGAGGGTCCAGCGATTCGAGAAACGGTCTCGAGTCTAGTCCAAGGGATCCGAGACATCGCGTCGATCGTCAAAAATAACAAAGCCGAAATCCTGCTCTTAACCAAACTTTTCATAGCGGCGAAACTCGCGGCCGGAGCTTCGGTCGTCGCCGGTGGCGTTAAGGGGCTCGCCGGGTCGGTCCTAAAAGGGGGCGCACTCTATAAAGCCGGACAACTCGTCGCGTCTAATCCGGCATTATTAGCAGGGGCCGCGGGAACCGGAGCGATCGTCGCGGGTCTCGGTGCGGCCGGTGGAACGCTCTCAGAGAAGCAAGCTCGAGCGGCGATCGGGGATCTACCGGCTCCGCGGCCGGGTCAAATGGGATACCGAAAACCGGCGGACCTCGACGCGATTCTGAAGAAGAACCCGCAAGCGTTCCGGATGATCGTGATCGGTGGCGACGAACACGAGTTCGAACCGATGACGATTACCGGAACGAAGAAGAAGAAGAAGAAGAAGAAAGAAAAATCCGCTCGTCAAAAAGAGATCGAGAGATTGGTCGCCGAGCAGATTGAAGCCGAGCAAAAAGCGAGAAAAGACGCAGCGGACCGATCGATCGCGCTCGACTCTCTCGCGCTCGTCGCGGAACGAGAGAAAATCGACCAAGTCAACGAACTCATCCGGCTCGAAATGGACGCTCGGAAAAAAGGAAACGAGGAACTTGCGGATCTTTACGGCCAAAAAGCCTTCATCGTCGACGCGGGACTCATCGAGAGCCAGGACAAGCTAAACAAAGAGATCGAGCAGCAGGAAAGACATCACGAAGCAATCCAGCAAATGGGGCAAAGAATCACGAGCATGGTCGCGAGTGGAATCTCGAGCACAATCGGAGCAACCGTCAAGGCCCTAGCAACCGGAGCCGACGGGATCGACGTCATGTTAAAAAAAATGCTCGGGGGAATAATATCGAACATCGGGACAATGCTGATCCAGATGGGAACCTCGGCGCTCGTTCTTCAGCTTTTTAGCGTGATCCCGGCGCTCGCTCCGTTTGCAGGTCCGCCGGGGATGAGTGCGACGGCCGGAGCGGTCGCACTTGCAACCGGAGCCGGTCTCGTCGCTCTGGGATCTTCAATGGGCGGAACGTCGTCCGCGAAATCCTCGAGAGGCTCGCGAACCTCAGCAAGCTCGAGAGGGTCGGTCAATGGGGGCGCTCGAAATTACGGTGGTTCCAGGATTCCAGGCTCGGACGCTCCTCGAGGATTCGTCTCGGCCGCGAACTCGGGTCCGGT
>CENZ01121054.1_pt1 | contig 11995 bp, 17 predicted proteins | sample 361341 | NCBI WGS metagenome assembly CENZ01 (sample SAMEA2619782, study PRJEB7988) | marine metagenome | biome: marine biome (ENVO:00000447); feature: deep chlorophyll maximum layer (ENVO:xxxxxxxx); material: "saline water (ENVO:00002010), including plankton (ENVO:xxxxxxxx)" | depth 50 m
GTATCGCTGATGTGTATTGGGGCGGTCCCATGCGAATCATGGTCATGCGAGATAAGAAGCGCGAGCCAGAGATATTGGGCTTTTCGGAAGCTATTACACGCGATCCGTTTTTCCTGATCGGCAAAGAACCAAACCCCAATTTCAACCTGAAGGACCTGTCGCATATTCGCGTCGCCAGCGTGTCCGAAGTCCCGACGCCCTGGATGTGCCTGCAGGAAGATTTGCGGCGCGTCGGAATTGACCCGGCTAGCCTCAATCGGGTGGGTGATAGGACCATGCCTGAAAACGTTGCGGCTTTGGTGGCAGGAGATGCGGATGTCGTGCAATTGTTCCAGCCGTTCGCCGAACAGGTCTTAACCGAGAATGCCGGGCATATTTGGTATGCGCAAGCAACCCGCGGATATTGCACCTATACAACGCTATACGCGACGAAGGAGATGATCGCGACACGCGGTGACGACTTGCATCGGATGACCCGGGCAATGTATCGATGCCAGAAATGGCTTCACAGCGTTCCGGCCTCTGAAATCGCATCGGCAGTGGCACAATTTTTCCCCGAAATCGATCCGGCAATACTCGCAGCAGCGGCGCAGCGCTATATTGAACTTGGCGTATGGGGCAAAGACCCTCACCTGCCGCGCGAAGGCTTCGAACGATTGCGAGATTCGCTCGTCTCTGGCAGACTAATCACCCACCGACCGAAATTCGAGGACTGCGTCGACAACACATTTGCCGATGCGGTTATCGCGGAAGATCCGCCTTCGGCGTAACCTTAACATCGCACCAAATTCGCCAAACACGCCGAAGCTCGGCCTCAAGAAATCGGTTATAGCGTTGCTCATCCATTATGGGCGACGCTTTCATACGCTCTCGTAGTCCTTGGCGTATGCGCTTCAGTCGAACGATACCGCGTGCGAGGTCGACGGCTATGCCGACGAACTCGTCAACGTCCTTCGCAATAAGTTCGGGCAATCCAATATTCGTAAGATGCATCAGCCCAGTACGTTAAAATTGCGTTTCGCCGGTGATCGTCACTACGGGAACTTCCATCCACAGCGCGTCGCGTGTAGTTGTGCCCCCAGAGGCATAGATCGGATCCAGACAAATATCTAAATTAAGATACGGCGTATGAATAGCCAAATCGATCAATACGCGGAGGGTCCACACCTTGGTAAGCAAAGCGATCCAAAATGCCGACTGATTCCGGTCGATCAAACTCCAACCACTTAAATTCCAAACGTGCATTCGGCACCTCGCGGAGAACCCTCGCCTATGCAGAAACAGTCAGATCATTAAGTTTGATCGCGTTATTGAAGCTGCCGAAGGTCACATACGATCAGAACGACAGTGAACAAAAATTTTAGAAAACAGCGAACCCGCTCGCCGACTTTCGGATCATGTGAAGTTAATACGTGTTAAACATTCATGGCAATTAAACTCACAAGCTCAACCCATTTTTGATTTTCATGGTATGTGCCTGCGTTAATCTTTACATCCCACCAATCCATTTATCGAAGTAATTATTCAAGGATTTTTGTTCGATCTGACGCGTGACGAAGACAAGGCGCGTCGGTTCATCCGCATCTGGCCAAGCATCCAACCAAGCCGGATCATGGAACACGTGTTGAACGCCGTGAATAACGACCGGGCGGTCGGGGCGCTCCACGGTTTTAACGATTCCCTTAATCCGGAGCAGGTTTGCACTCTGGGTTCGAGTCAGCGCCTCAAGTGCGCTACAGAAAGCCTCAACCGGTAGGGGATCGTCGAAGGTCAAGACGAATGACCGAATATCGTTGCCGAGTCGTGTCACGTCATGGGGGTCTTGGCCTGGACGGTGCGAATGATGGTGATGGTGATGCACATGACCATGGTGATCAACGTCGTCCCATGCAGCTTCAGCGTTCAGCCATCTGCGGACGTCTATGCTCTTGGTCTCGGGATTTTAGAGCGATGTGTCCAATAGGTTTTTGGCTTTGAAAGCTGGATCATGACGTCCGAGAATCAGCGCGGATGGATTAAGGTTATGGAGTTTTACTTTCAGCGTTTGAGCATTCTAACGAGAAAACAAATCGCTGATCAGGTCCATCTTCGTGATAACGAGGCGATCGGCGACTGCCGCCTGCTTCACGCATTCCGAGTGCGCTTGCAATGTCGCCGCGCCGTTAATCGCATCGATAGTCGCAACAATACCCCCCCACATATATCGACGATCGAGCCATGGATCACTCATCAATGTATCCATCACGGGCGCCGGATCGGCAAGGCCAGTCAACGCCACCACCAGCCGCTTGAACGCTGGAATTTCACCTTTATTGCGGCGACCATAAAGCGTTAAAAGAGTATCCCTAATATTGCCGCGTATCGTGCCGCAAAGACATCCTGACGTCATCTCGACAATCTGATTATCAGTGTGCTCAACCAGGAACCCATCCAGTCCAATTTCGCCAAATTCGTTAACGATGACAGCCGTATTTTCAAACTGTGGTCCGGTGAGGATCTGGGTAAGTAGTGTAGATTTTCCGCTGCACAGAAAGCCGGTCAGCAAAGTGACGAGGTGTTATCCATGAGAAATTGAATGACGACTAAATCGATCTTGGAAATGCCTGGATGATGCATCGGTTTTGTTCCGACACTGGCGGCCTACTCTCTTAAATTGCGCTCAATCAGGATTCATTAGGCCATTGGTCCGGCGACGTGAATGATTGCTTGTTGAGGCAAAGCAGCAAACGCGTCAATCCGGTGCCTTCAATCGGCGGTGAGCGGTGAACGATCCCATTGCCCGGTTTAATATTGCTGCCTTTGAAAATGGCGACGTCATCTACTGCGAGGTCTTCAATCGGTCCCTTAAAGCGGTTCTGTTGGAGCAACGCACTTTCGGCATATTGCGGCTGGACCCATTGGGTATTGGGACCCAAGTACGTCGTCAGCAGCCGTTGTTCCACGAAGTCGCGATGGAACTTCCAGCACGCATTGTGTTGGACACGCTCCAAGCGCACATCAACAAGATCGCATTGGGCAATGCCGGCAAACTGCGACACCAGATTGTCTAGGTCATCGAGCAGTATGTCTCTATTATTTCCAGCGGGCATGCCGCATCCTTCGAAATATGCCTGAACGGTAGGCCGAAGATCGGTAGGTTCGACAAGAATGCGGAAATTCGGCAGCTCGGAGGGCTTCAGTTCTTCTAGCCAAGAATGAAAGTGCCGAGGAAGATCACGCTTCCAGATTACGAGATCGACGTCGGGCTTCATGATATCTGACAAGTATTCAGTCGATTTGCAAGTCACTATGCCTTCATTAAGTCGGACGGTTGCCTTGGTCAATTTATGTGTAGAGTCCAGCAATGCCACGCCCTCTTCAACCTGCTCCACTGAAATGCGGGCAGCGAAGAGTTTTGTGGCACTCTTTTCAGCATGATCAGGCGTCATCAATTTTGCCCCTTGTGCGTCCGATAATCGCAAGAAACTCATGACGGGTCGTCGGATCGTCGCGGAATGAACCCAACATCCGACTCGTTACCATGCTAACACCAGGCTTGCGCACACCGCGTGTGGTCATGCATTGATGTGCGGCCTCAATAACCACGCCAACACCGCGTGGCGCGAGCACCTCCTGGATCGTATCGGCGATCTGTGCTGTGAGGGTCTCTTGAATTTGCAACCTTTTTGCAAAAACTTCGACAACGCGCGCCAGCTTCGAAATGCCAACGACACGGTCTGACGGAAGATATCCGATATGCACAGTGCCAAGGATTGGAACGATATGGTGTTCACAGTGTGATTCAAGGCGGATATCCCGCATGACGATCATTTCGTCGTAATCAGCCGTCTCTTCAAAGGTCGTCGTAAGCATCGCGACCGGGTCTTTGTAATAGCCGGCGAAGAACTCTTCATAAGCCCGCGCCACACGTTCAGGCGTGTCGACGAGACCCTCACGGTCGGGGTCGTCACCTGCCCATTCGATCAGCGTTCGGACGGCTGCTTCCGCCTCTGCTTGGCTCGGCCTTAGCCTCTGGTTTTTTTTCCTGAGAGCCGAATTTTTGGGGCGGCCCTCGACTACCGTTGAATTCATCCTGATCCCTTTCCTGAGGCCACTTCCGGCCGTATAAGCATACGTCATGCTTGCAAATAACCTTGAGACGTTATAACGTTACAAAAATGTTTTTCAATAAGGAAAACGCGATGGTATCTCCGTCAACTTCGCCAAAAACTTGTAATACTCCTAATTGCCGTGGTCTGCATGAGCCGGTGGAAAGGATGGCGATGGCGGCATCTATATGTGAATCCCGCGGCGCACAATTTACAAAAGTACGTCGCCAAATCTTGGGTTTGCTATGGGATAGTGGTCGGCCAACCGGCGCCTACGAGTTGATCGAAGCGCTAAAAGAGAATGAAACCCGCCAGGTCGCCCCTACTACGGTCTATCGAGCGCTTGAGTTCCTGATATCGGAAGGTCTCGTCTCGAGAATCGAAAGCCGGAATGCTTACGTCCCGTGCGCTCATCCAGAGCGACAACGAAGTAGCATGTTCTTCATTTGCAATGGTTGCGGCGCTTCGGCCGAATTAGAAGACGAGCCGCTCGAGCGTGTAATCTCTGAAGTTGCTGCTCAAATTGGATTTCACACATCACGGCGAGTGATTGAAGTGGAAGGGGTCTGCACGCGGTGTAACGAAGCTGGCGAAGCCTAAACATTTAAGAAGGACACAATAGGACGCAATAACTTTGTTGACTCATTTCAGCTTCTGTCCGTCTCAGTATTGATTGGTTTAGTAGATAGGGGCAAGAAGACCGTATGCAACCATCTTATCCAACAGGGTGCCTTGAGCCGGATGCTCGTTTTCATCAATGAATTTTGGGGAATGAGTCTCGAGCATGATCTTGTCACATTCAGCGGAGATGACGCCGTCATCGAAGTGGCAAGTGGTTGCCTTTTCTGCACCTTCCGGGGTGACCTCACTAAGATCTGGTGCGAGGCACCTAAGCGTTTCGCTCAGGGAGGAGGGTTATGCTTCGACCAAGTGGTTATCGAGACGACCGGCCTCGCCAATCTACTGCCGATCCTCCATATACTGTTGTCCCGCTCTAGGGTCGCACAGCAATATCGCCTGGACAGCGTCATCACCACAGTCGATGCGGTCAATGGTGAGAGTACACTCAACCGACAGGTGGTGTTGGTAAGGTAACCCGCTATGGCCGACAGACTGCTTATTACAAATTCAGACCTCTTTGATGAATATTTTAAATTACGCGAACTACAAAAACGTCTGCTGACCCTGCATCCAGCTGCGCCGCAAATCGTCGTAGAAAACGGTGCCCCCGATCAGGGGTCAATGTTCGATGCCAGTCTATACAACTCAAAATCAAAGGCAGTGGATGCTCAAAGCTGGCTCAAGGCAGAAGCGCAAGCCGATCCCCATGGTCATGACCATCATCAATATGATGATGTCAATCGCCACGATGCACATATAAATGTAGTTTGCCAGATCATCAATGAGCCGATTTATAGTGAGGCCCTCAATCTTTGGTTCGAACCTTTATTCCAGTTGCTAGCCGCGAATTTCCTGCGGACCACAGGTATCATCTACGTGGTCGAACGCGACGGGCTGGTTGTCGTTCATGGTGTTCAGCACATTTTCCACGCCGCTGTCATGTTCGATGAATGGCCGAGCGACGGCCGCAGTTCTCGAATCTTATTTATTACCCGTAACATCAACGCGACTGAGCTTTCCGACACACTAAAAGTGATGACTGGCGTTAGGGCTCGCCAACCGAAACGACAAGCTGCCTATTTGGTCGCACCCGACATCTCCGATTTTGGCATGCAGACATGACATTGCGCCTCACTAACACTTTGAAGCGAACAAAAGAGCCATTCGCACCGTCAAACCCAAATCACGTCACGATGTATGTCTGCGGGCCAACCGTGTACAACTTCGCTCACATTGGTAATGCACGCCCGGCAGTCGTGTTCGACGTACTCTATCGCCTTTTGAAGCGAAAATTTGGGCAGGTTGTCTATGCCCGCAACTTCACCGATGTCGACGATAAGATTAACGCTGCCGCGCGGCAGGCCGGCCAACCAATCTCAACCGTCACGGAACGATTCATCAAGGCTTACCATGCCGACATGGCTGCGCTCGATGTTTTGACGCCGGACATTGAGCCGCGTGTCACGGAGCACATTCCCGAGATCATCAGCATGGCGGAGCGGTTGATTGCGCAGGGTCACGCCTATGCAGCCGAAGGACACGTCTTGTTTGATGTGCGATCTTTTCCTGCTTATGGGGCCCTCTCTGGCCGAGACCGCGACGAGATGATCGCCGGTGCAAGGGTTGAGGTAGCTCCGTTCAAGCGCGATCCGGCGGACTTCGTGCTTTGGAAGCCCTCGACACCGGACGTGCCCGGCTGGGAAAGTCCCTGGGGGCGTGGCCGTCCTGGTTGGCATATAGAATGCTCAGCGATGATTGAGCAACATCTCGGTCACTCTATCGACATTCATGGCGGAGGCCAGGACCTGATCTTTCCACACCATGAAAACGAGATCGCTCAGGGCACCTGCGCCCATCATGGGGAGCTATACTGCCGCTTCTGGGTCCACAACGGGTTCGTTACCATCGAGGGCCAGAAAATGTCAAAATCCCTCGGCAACGTGCTTCTCGTCCGCGATCTTCTTAACGACGCGCCGGGCGAAGCCATTCGCTTTGCACTCTTGAGTGCACACTATCGCCAACCTCTCGACTGGAGCTCCGAGGGCCTCGCTCAAGCAAGGCGCAGCCTTGATCGCCTATACGGTGTACTCCGCGATCTTAACGACACACCCGAAACATCCCGTGCGTCCGGTATACTCGACGCATTCGAAGCAGCCCTTGAGGACGATCTGAACTTTCCAAAAGCAATCGCTGAACTTTTCAAACTAGCGAAGAAGGCGCGCCAATTACAAAACGCGGCAGAGCGAGCTTCGTATAAAGCAGCTCTACGTGACGCCGGTGGATTGCTTGGCCTGTTAAACAAGAATCCAGCGGACTGGTTTCGACAACCTAAAGAAAACGGTGGAGACACAGCAAGGATACAAAGCCTGGTTGAAGCGCGTTTGGCCGCTCGATCAGCGAAAGACTACACCACCGCAGACCAAATTCGTGACAAACTCGCCGCCCTCGGTGTCGCAGTTCAAGATCGGGATGATGGTCCTGTTTGGCAGAAAATCAGTTAGGTAGTTGTCACTAACGTCCCGAGCCCATCAAAACAAATCCGGTACAAAGTCAGAGATGCTATCAAAATGATCCGCAAAAACCCACGTGGTGACCTACCCGTCGTCCATGACAGTGCATTCGTTGACCAGACTGCCATCCTTTGCGGTCGTGTCATCGTGAATGAGAACGTATTTATCGGACCCTATGCCGTAATCCGTGCCGACGAAGTCGATGGGGAAGGCAATATGGAGCCAATCATCATCGGGGCGCATTCGAACATCCAGGATGGTGTCGTCATTCACTCTAAATCCGGTGCGGCGGTGACCATCGGCCAGCAGACATCCATTGCACACCGAGCGATAGTCCATGGCCCTTGCACGGTGGGCGATGATGTATTCATTGGCTTTAACAGTGTGCTCTTTGACTGCAGGGTTGCAGAGAGCTGCGTTGTGCATCACAACGCCGTAATCGACGGCTATAACCTGCCACCTGGGCATTGCGTCCCTTCCACACTGCGTATAGGGTCATCAAGCCAGCTTGCGAACATCCCGAAAGTAACGGTCGACGCCACTACATTCTCGAAGGATGTTGTGCGTACCAACAACGCACTCGTTAAAGGATATAAACGCCTTGAGGGGACGTCCTGAGCATGCACATCGACCATTCACAAGGAGCGGCCAGAGACAAGGCTTTGACCGTCCCAACCAACCTCAATTCGCGCATTCGTTTGATGCAGGCCTTCTACTTGCTTGCAAAGACACTCATCGTCCTCTCATTTTACTTTGTGGCAGACCCTTCACCGGCACGAGCGCACCCACATGTCTGGATCGATTTACGCAGCGTCGTCGTACTCGACGAAGCCGGTCGCGTCACCGCTATCGAACAACAATGGTCGTTTGACCCATTGTACAGTGTTTTTGCTACTGACGGGCTGGACACCGGGACCAGCACCCAAGTGGAAACGCTGAGGGGGCTGGCCAAAAAAAACCTCCAGGAATTACGTGCCTACGACTACTTCACCAAGGTGCTTGTGGGAGGCAAGAAAGCCGCCCTCGGCACGGTGCGTGAGTTTGAAAGTGAAATGCGCGATGGACGACTGTGGATGCGCTTTTTAGTTCCGCTTGAGGCACCCGTTGACCCCACAAGGCGAAAAGTCGCATTCGCCGTTTTCGATCCTACTTACTACATCGAAATCCTCCATTTACGTGATGACGTCATCGCCTTTCGCGGGAACGAGACCCGTGGTTGCTATGGTCAAATCGTCCAACCCAGTCCAACGACGGAGGAAATCATGTTGGCGCGCGCCATGGACCGGGACGCGACACCTTATGCCACACTCGGAGAGGTTTTTGCAGAACGGGTAGATATTACTTGCTGATAACGCGCCGAAACATATTTGTTGCGGCAGGTGTTGCGGTTCTGACTGCCGGGCTTTACGTCATTATAACGTCAGCGGTCGAACCCGCACTTTGGTCCGAGTTAGTGATTGATATCCAAACCCTGCAGCGTGACCTCCACCGCCAGCTAGCTGGAGCTATACAGTTGGTGAAGGCAGAGGGAATGGCTGCGTCTTGGGCGTTGGTCGGGCTCAGCTTTCTTTACGGCGTGTTTCATGCCGCCGGGCCTGGTCATGGTAAGGTCGTGATTTCAACGTATATTCTCACCCATGAAAGCCAGCTGCGCCGGGGCCTCTTGCTATCTTTCGTATGTGCCCTCTGCCAAGGCGTCACGGCGATATTGGCGGTTGGTGTGTCAGCAGAGCTACTTGGCTTCACGCTCCGTCAAGCCCAGGCCGCCACCATCGGCCTTGAGACACTGAGCTTCGCCCTCGTCGCACTCCTCGGCTTGACCGTGGTTTTGGGCCGGGGACGTCGCGCACTAGGGCAAATCCGGCAATCGGCACCCAACGTCCAAGACGATTTATTGCGGCCCAATCAGGAACTTCACAACAAACACCATACAGTCTGTTCGAGCTGCGACCATAGCCATGGTCCTTCCCATAAAGACCTTGAAGCGCCGCTCTCCTGGAAGGGCTTGGTTGGCTTGGTCGCCTCAATTGGTCTTCGTCCATGCAGCGGTGCTGTGCTTGTTTTGCTCGTCGCCTATTCTCTCGATCTCCGATGGGCCGGGGTCGGCGCTGTGCTGGCGATGTCACTCGGTACCGCGATCACAGTTTCCGTGCTTGCAAGCCTCTCGGTCTATGCACGCAAGGGTGCATTGCGCATTGCGGCGCTAATGACAGGCCCAACCGTTCGGATAACGGTCGCGTTAGATTTTATCGCCGTCGTTGGCGGTTTGGTTATCCTCATCGCCGGTATTCTTATGCTACAAGCAGCCTTGACCGTGCCGACGCATCCACTTCGCTAGCACCCGCTTTAAGACCCGAGCGATTGTGTAAGCGTTGTTGCGTTGTGGCGCATCTTGCAGCAAAAGCCGTGCGAAAAGTGCTCTTTGCAATTGCCCACCCGAGAGCGATCCGATCAGACCGAGTTCACGCCAAAACACCATGGAAACAAGATCTACCACTGAAAGTGGGAAGGATCTGTCTATTTCTGATTGCTGCGCGAGATCATCGCTTTGGAGTTAGAGGTGGAGAGCAAAGCGATGTTCAGTGGAGAGATCAAAGTGGACGAGAGTTACTTCGGCGGCAGGCGTATGGCCGACGTGGTTGCGGCGCTGGCGGTAAAATACCGGTATTCGGCCTAATGAAGCGGGCCGGCAAGGTTCAAGATCATCCTAAACGCTTTCAGCGCCACCCTAATATCGATCATGCAGCGCAAGACCGTGCCCGACAGCATCGTCTATTCCGACAGCTGGAAGAGCTACAGCGTGCTCGACGTGTCAGCCTTTAAGCACTTCCAGATCAATCATTCGGAGCTATTCGCCGACAAGCAAATTCATATCAACGGGATTGAGAATTTCTGGGACCAGGCAAAGCGTCACATGCGCAAGTTCAACGGTGTCCCGCTGATCCAATTTAAGTTATTTTTGAAGTAATGCGAGTGGCGATTTAACAATAGTGATCCATTGGATCAGTTGTTTAAAATCAAACGATGGGTTAACCGTTACCCCAGATAGTTAACTGGGACAGCCTTTAAATTTAAATGCCGAGGTGATCCACAGTACCGGTGCCAAGTATCACAACTAATCGGTTTAGAACACTTCCTGTGATTAAAAGCAAAAATTAAAAAATATCAATGAATTATATTGTACCCATTCACACCGTTGGCGTATCGGGTGAAGAATTCATAGCCGCAACCACTCACAAAAAACCAGATCAAAGAGAACCCGAAGCTGCCATTCAGACTTTGATTTGAAGGACTGGAGATGATCCCCACAGAGAAGGATTTCACGGCACTCCAGATCGTGTGGTCAGGTCGTACGACGAATTTTTCACCGGATATGTATCTGATCAAATAGAAATACTTAGTCGGTCTTTTGAATAGACGGATGGCTATGACGAGATGGTCTTGTTGAAGATCGTTGAATTCTCAAGTCACTGAAATTCCCATATAATGCCCATTATTGTATTCGCGCATGTTGCGTATATTACCAATAACCGGGCCGTAGGCATTAGCAAATGAGAACGGATCGTTAAAGCATTTGGAAAGTGACTGCAAATTCAGGAACACTTAACGAATCAAATTGGGAAAACATTTATTGATGTTCTCAAGCCGAAGGGCGTTGGTGTTATCACAGAAGCGCAACACCAGTCCATGTCGACACGCGGGATAAAGAAAAAATGCATCTACGAAAACGAGCTGAATGTTTGGTTGCATTAAAGACGGGAGGCCCATGAGGGCGGAATTTCTGCAATCTATGCAGTAGCTTATAAAGCTTTCTATGTGCTCATGCGCTTGCGATAATCCCAACTCATTAGGCTGATCGGACTAATCATAATGGCGATCTCTTCATCATTGCGAGATAAGAGCCAACGTCGAAACTTCGTTTCTTCAACACCGATATATCGATCTACGAGTCTTGGTAAGAGGCACGGCCCAAGGTGCTCACTGAGTTCGACTGTTCCCCGTCCTCGTATACCGCAATACGGCGGTGCCTCACATGAAATTTCGAAGCCACATCGAGGATCATTCCGGAGTAACTGAGTTATACGAGCTTTTTTCTTCGTCACGCAAGAAAGGATGCCGTTTTCATGGATAAACCACAAAGAAGCAATCGTTGGCCATCCATCCGACGAAACAGCTGATAATTTTATAGGAATCACTGATTGCTGCAAGTATTCGTTGCAATCTGATTGTGACCACGGGCCGCTCAACTTCTGATTAGGCACGAACAATATCACGCATTCTGAAGACCAATATTAAAGCCCACATTCGCTCAAATTCCAATAAATGGCTGTACCAAGCGAGCAGCTAAACTTCTAAGACGCAACGGTGAATCTGTCACGGCGAGGCAGATGCAGTCTTCACCCCCCGCTGCATGCGGCTGGTGTTCAAGCGTCTCATCAACTTCTTGGATATCGCCGCGCCGGTAGAAACCGGTCTCATCCGAGAAAGCGCCACTCAACACAAGGGTCAATTCCAAACCGCCGTGAGAATGCGCTGGAACAGGCTTGCCGGCGGGAATACGAAGCAATCGAACGATGGTCTCATCATCACCAGTAGGAATGAGGTATTGGTAAGCCCCCAATCCAAGCCTTTGCCAAGGCACGTCACTGAGATCGCCTCCCGCGTACTGACGAAGTGGTTCTGGCAAGACCGAAAAAGACTTACCTGATTGCGGCAACGACAGGTCGTTTGAGGGCACAATTGCCGCCGATAACTCAGCAAAAACAGCTTGCGAAC
>CENZ01129741.1_pt1 | contig 11984 bp, 10 predicted proteins | sample 361341 | NCBI WGS metagenome assembly CENZ01 (sample SAMEA2619782, study PRJEB7988) | marine metagenome | biome: marine biome (ENVO:00000447); feature: deep chlorophyll maximum layer (ENVO:xxxxxxxx); material: "saline water (ENVO:00002010), including plankton (ENVO:xxxxxxxx)" | depth 50 m
GATGATTGGACACAGGGATGGGGATTATCTACCAAGAAGGCTGGTAAGATGTCCAGTGTTCTTGACAATCTTGATTTTATTAATAATTTAGATTTTGATGCTGGAGATGGAAGTCTATCCTTCTTAAGTATGCTTGGTGGTGATCTTAATCAATGGTTTGATTGTAATGAGAGGACTAATAATCCTAAGAATCAAGATGATTTGGGAGATTCCATTCCGCCAGGATTTACTTATCCTAAGTGTGTTCCACCAAAAGTAGAAGTATTTGGTGATTGTACTAAGAAGGCAGAGTTGATACCAGTTGTATCTGCTATAGATGGTAGTATTTTAACCATAGTTGTAGCTCAGCCTGGTCTTGGTTATAAAGTAACTCCAACAATTAGTATTATTGATAAGACTAGACACGGTGGTGGAGCTATTGCTAGGACAAGGATTGATGATAAGGGAAGAATAGTTCAAGTCTTTATGGTTCGTGGTGGAGGTGGATATTGTCAGACTAATGGTATTATACCTCCTAAATTCCCTGTTACAGAAGAACCTATTGATGATGAATCACCATTTATTACCTTTACAACTCCTTCTGATAATGCAGTAGGTGTTCAGACTTCTGTGTCTCTATCAGTCACATTTAATGAAGCCATTGTTAGGGGATCTGGTGATCTAACGATTGTAGAATCTGCTAGTAATGCTGTTCATGAGACTATACCTATTACTGATAGTAGAATATCATTCTTATCCGCAGCTATAATCAAGATAGATCCAGAAGTTGACTTGAAACATAATACAGAGTATCATCTTACTATAACTCCTGGCGCATTTGAGGATTTAGCTGGTAATATTTTTGCAGGAATCGCAAATACAGATACATATAACTGGACTACAAGAGGTGTTGCTGGTATAGGAAGCGAACCTGTTGGTATAGTTACTGATATTGTTCCACATAGGCCTGGAATTGGATATACTGATGGGGATGGTGGCCAAGTTGGTCAATGTACCTTCGATTTAGTTACTACTCCTGCTGGATCTATTGTTGGAGTTAAGAATATCAATTGTTCTGATAAACATAAGGTAATTCCAGACGTGTCAATATCTACAAGAAATGGTAGAGGTGCTGAGTTGTTACCGATCATATCATATGCTCCAGACTTCGTACAGGATATTGGTGAGAAACCAAATCAATACGATGAGAATGGAAACAGACTCTATGGTCCTGATGGAAGGGCTCTTGTTATTAATGTCATTGATTGTGTTGGTAAGGAGGTTATTAGAGAATAATGGCAGAAAACGAACCACAAAAGGTAGATACCAAAGAATACGTTGCTAATTATCCTGGCTTTAGGATAACTTCTGGTATCAAAATCCCTGAAGGTGATATGAAGGGATTTATTATTGACCTATCAATGTTTACTGATAACATTCAGGGGTTCCAATATTATCAGCATGGATACTATAAACAAGTAGTTCTGGGTACATCATATGAAATGTGTGGTATCAGAGGTGCTACAGATGTAAATGATGGTAATCCAGAAGATGGTTTTTCTAAGATAATTAGTGCTGGTTCTGGTCATATATTGATAGAGGCTCAAGATGGTGATGTTATACTCAAAGGAAGAAATGTAAGATTGCAATCCACTGGTGGAGATGGTGAGATAACATTAAAGAGTACAAAACATATTCAACTTGATAGTCCTATTATTCATCTAAAAGGAACTAATATTAATATTCTTGCAACAAATAATTTAAGTATGGGTGCTCAGTTTGTTGAAACCACTGGTGGTGTAGCTACTGAAGTAGGAACACAGACCGATATCTTCCAAGGATCATTTATGGGTTCCATTATGAAATGGTTGGATAAATTTAAGGACTTCTTATAATGGCACTTACCGCATCTATAGTAATGGCAGGTGATAAGGTAGTCATTGGCGCCTTGGACATGTCATTTCTATCTGTTACTAGTAGATTATTTCCAGGCACATTAGTTGCTAATGGTCCCTGTTACTTTGGTACTGCAATTTCGCCTGGCATCCCTACTGCCACAGTGATGATTGGTCCTCCTATTGGTATATCTGCACCATTATCACTTAGGTGTGATGGTATTGCTAACTTTCATGGTGTAGTTAATGTCATTGCAGTTAGTACCTTTATGGGATTATGTACCAAACTTGGTACTACCATTAAGAATGCTTTGAGTCTTAAGAATGGTATTGAGATTAAAAATGCATTGTCTGTTGGTAATGCAATAGCACAACAGAATGGTAATTTGAATGTCTCTGGGTTTGTTACTATTCAGGGATTACTTGCAGTTGCTGGTAATATTACTTGTGCAAAGATATTTTCAGGTTTTGGTGCTTTTGCTTCTGTCGCTGCACCGTTTAAGAAATTCGATATTCCTCATCCTACTAAAGAGGGTATGAGACTTAGACATGCTTGTATAGAGGGTGCAGAGATTGGTGTCTATCATAGAGGTACAGTAAAAGGAAACGTTATTGATTTACCAGAATACTGGAAAGGTTTGGTAGATCATGATACAATAACAGTTACACTAACTTCTATTCAATCTTATCAAGAACTATCTTATGAGGTAGTTGATTGGGGTACTAAAATTAAAGTTTTAAATAGTGCTGGAGGTCCAGTAAATTGTAGTTTCGTTGTCTATGGAGAACGGAAAGACGTTGATAAACTGGAGATTGAGTATGAAGGTACGGAGATTAAATGACTAAACCAAGGGACATTGCTAAAAGACTTAGAGATACCAGAACTCAGAAGGGATCTCAAGCTGATCAGATGCAAGAGCAACTGGCGATAACTGATGCTGTCATTGATGAATATGATGAAATTATCGTTAAATTGGATGGTAAGATACCTCCATTAATTCAACCAATTAATGTTGCTATTACTCAAGTAGAGAATGCTTATAAAGCAAGGGTTGCACATGGATGTAGATCTGATTTGGTGTGGGAGAAACAAGTAAATGATTGGCAAGATAATAATGGTAGTAACTATGAGTCATGGAAAGTAGTAAAGTCCGCTGATCAGAGACGTACTATTGGATATTATGGTGCAAAGTATTGGAGATACCCCAAGAATAGGGAGTATGGTTCTGATGTAGTAACTAATATTGTAAGTGCTAGTGTTGGAATATTGTCTGTTACCACTGGCGGAACATCCCCAATGGCAATTTTTGATGTTCTAGGACCACAATTAACTGGATTTAATACTGACGGAGGAACTAGTGGATATGATGCATCAATTAAAGTTGGTGATTATATAACTGATGCTCTTGAGGATCCTTATGTTTATACAACTGGTAACCTTCCAACTGTTGTTGGACTGGGAACTACATCTTGGCCTGGTGGGAGATTTGCTTTAAGTGGATTCTGTACATCCAGTGACAATAAGATATATGGTGATAAGAATGTTGGAATCTTCACTCATTCTAATATAGGAGACTATGTTTATGACAAGGATACTACAGGTATTGATACGGGTAGTACTGGTGGAGTTCTACCAAATGGAGCAAGGATAACAGGGTTTGGAACTGCTGTAGGAATTAAGACAGTGGTTGATGCAAATGGTATTACGACTGGAGTATCAGTCACATACGATTTCATGACCCTCAACAAGACAGTCACCGCAAGTATTGCTGCAACAACTGGATATACATTCAATGTTGGTATAGTATCTACATACTGTGCTTTATTCTTGAGTACAACAACATCTGTTGGTGCTGCATACAGTTCTTTCTTGGTTGTTCGTGGTCCAGATAATAGTGACCTTGTTTTTGATGCTACTAAGAATCCTATAGATCCAGTGGAGATAGGTATTCTAAAGAGTAATCAGATTGGTAGAGGACATAAATTAGTACTCATTAACAATAAGGATCCAAATGTTGTTGCACAATGGCATGAAGTACAACAAGATCCAGAACCAGCAGTTGGAGCACATTATGCAGAGTATTGGGTAGGTGATCTTAATTGGCCGACATATATTCAAAATGCAGGATCAGGAGGACAAGAGGTATATGTTAGTGAAGGAACTACGGTTTCTTTTGCTAGTACATCAGGTAGTATTGGATACAAACAAGTTCCTCCAGCAGGATCTGTTCCAGGCGATTGTGGTACTTATGACACTGCAATATCAAATGCTGAGAGTACTATGAATGAATTAATTAATACTGAAGTTCCTAAGATCAATCATTATATTGGTGGAGCATCTGCTTTGAGAGAAATACGAAACGATGATGAAACTCAAGCATGGTCAATGTTACAGGGTATCGGATATATAAATGAGGACAGAAAGAATTTAGCACTCAGAGCTGATCAGGTTGATGACTTTGACTGGCCTGGAGTGGGTATTGACAACTCCTGAATAAGGTATTAAAATAAGACTATGATCCACATTGATGCAAATAAGGAATTCTTAGATTGGTCTAACTATGACCTATCCAAGGATGAAATTTATATTGTTGATAACCTATTTCCACATTGGTTTATTAACTACGTTGATAATCTTATAATGAGCAGTTATGGTTGGTACTATGGACATACTAGTGGGTATCCAACAGATGGTCGTGATATAGGAGCAGATCCTGAATGGCCTGAAGTTGGTGCTTTAAAACAATCCATATTCCCACCTAAGTCAGAAATTGCAAAAGACAGTTGTTTTGAGATGATTGCAGGTGCCGTACTTGGTACAATGAATATTGACTTAGAACTGGGTGAGATACTAATCAATGGACAACAATATATCCACAATACCACTCCACATAGGGATTGTGAGTGTGATAATGGAATAAGTTTTGGTTACTATGCTAATAAGCATTGGCAATCAGAGTGGGGTGGTCAGTTAATGGCTAAACTAAATGGTGAATGGCAAGGAGTAGATCCTGCACCTGGCCGAATTATATTATTCAAGGGTAATATAGAACATCACGGTAATCCACCAAACGAAACATATCGTGGTTTAAGAACCAGTTTGATATACAAATTCATGAGAAAGAACCCTTTGCCCGCTAGAAAATGAATGAACCTGCCCCTAATTTAAAACAAATTTTTAGTATTCCAATCTTTGAAGATAAGGTTGATCTGGATATTTTTAAGATAGCAGAAGAACCACCAGAGGATTTACAACCCACATGGGATTCTGGTCTCAAGACAACTTTCAATACTAAACTAGAATTGACTCCAGCAGTCTGGGAACATCTAGGAGAAGTTATTGGTAGAAACCTAGGTCCTTTGGGATTAATGGGTAATGATCCCAATATTGGACATGTATGGAGAAATAGATACGGTGAGCATGATTATCAGGATCCGCATATACATCCTAACTCTCAGTGGAGTTTTATTGTATATGAGACTGTAGAAAGATCAAGAACATCTTTCTTTAATCCTTCTATGGGTTTGATTCAAAATCAGTTGGGTAATTGTCATGGTGCATTTCCTCTGGATTATAAACCAGATCTTAAAAAAGGTGATATAATTATATTCCCATCCTTTTTAATGCATAGTGTTAATTCTGGTCAGGTAGGGACTACTATTTCTGGTAATATATACATGAAATACCTAACCCCAGAACCAGAGGGTACTATTAGAATGAATAGGAAGGAAAATGACTGAAGACACACCTTACGGAAATGAGTTGCTTCTCAAAAACATAGATGCATTTGGTCAGGCAATCTCAGATCATCACTCTCAGATTAAAAGACTTAGTGATGATTTTAGGGAAATGCAACAGACAGTTGCTTTACTTGAGTCCCAAGTTAATCAATTATTATTGGAGAAAAATGATGGTTAAGAGAACATTCACAAAGACTGATAAGAAAGGTCGTGAGGAGACATGGGAGTGGGAAGAAACCCCAGAACTTGCTGCATTTATTGCCAAACAGACTGGTAAACCACAATTAACTGAAAAACCTGTTAAAAAGTCCTGATGAATGACTTAAAAAGTCATGTAGGTGGTGTAATCGACATTCTGGACAGGGGTTCGACTCCCCTCACCTCCACCTTTGCAAGGGGGTGCCAAGGTTTCGACAGGGTATACGGGACATGACTGAAACCTGCTTGGATAAGCAAAACACAGATGCTAAAGACATCGACACCGCTGCGAATAACATCGTAGCATTCTCTCGTGTTCTCACGAGAGAATTTGCCCGCACTAGCGAACTCGCTACTGCCTAAGGGGCAATCGGGGTTTAGATCAACCTTGTTAACCAACTGATCCTTGGGGGTGGAATGCCCCCTCTTCATTAAATTGTCCGAAAATGTTTGAATTAGATAACGATAAACTTGATATTGTTGCTATAACCAATATAGGAGCTGATAATAACAGGGTGATGCTTTTTGATCATTTTTATAAGGATCCAGAATCTGTTCGTAGATTAGCATTGAAGAAACGGGAAGGTTTAGTAAATCCTAATAAACCAGAACATGCATTGGAGATTCAAGATCTACAAAAGAATTTAAGACCATTATTTGATCAAGTATGTTTTGATAAGGAATTCTGGGGTATTGAGACTGACCCATATCCATACGGTCAAGTATGGGATAGGGCTTCTTTTATGTGTGAGTATATTACTGAGAAGGATTTTCTTGATGAACCTCTGAAGATAATGCCTTCACAGAGTAGTTATCCACATATACCTTCACCATTCCAGTTTAGACTTGAGGTATATTTGAATAAGGGAGAAGAACAAAAGGGTGGTACGGATCTATACAGTTTCCTTGGAAGTATGACTATAGCTAAACCTAACTTGGATAAGTGGCAGGATGAGAAGGATTTTGATAATATGAACATGCAATTGAAGTCTTCTTTTGCTTGGAAGGTTGAACATGCTTTCCCTATGGAATTTAATAGGGCGATATTATATAAAACACAGTTGTTGAGTTGTCCAGAACTACAGAAGGGATGGTTTAGACACCCTGACACCCCTCGTATGACACAAACATTATACATGTGATGTTTGAATTAAGTGATGTATTGGATATTACTGTTGTAGGTGATATTGGAATAGATAAGAGATCTGCTGTTATTATTGATAATTTCTATCAGAATCCAGATGAGGTTCGTTCCATTCGTGGTCAAGGTAATCTTCCAATAAGTGGTGGTATGCCTGGAAATAGAGTATATTTGGATACTACTGAAATATGGAATGTTAAACCAATATTTGATGAACTGTGTTTTGATGAGGATATATGGGGAAGACCTACTGATAGAGATAAGTATGAAGAATCATGGGGTAGTGCCTCATATATGTGCAATTTCATTACGGATGATAGTATAAAGAGTAATCCTGTTGGACTCATACCACATCAAGATACATATGAAAAGAATACATATCCCAACCAATTTGGTGTAGTAATATATTTGAATTCACCACATGAGTGTAATGGTGGTACAAGTATGTGGAGTTATGGTGGTCAGATGACCATTAGTGAGAGTTTAGATCCATACTTGTATCAGGTTAGGAATGAGTCTTATGACACTATACAATCCATTATGGATGAGAAGTTTAAGAGAGAATACTTACTTGAAATGAAATATAATCGTGCAGTTCTGTATCCTACTGATGTGTTGCACTCTGCTGAACTTAAACTAGGGTGGTTTAACGAATATCCTAGGGTTGCACAGGTTCTCTTTCTTTGAGTGTCTAAATAGGTTAGAAGAAATCCTATAGGTTGAAGGTCAATGCCTCTATCAAGATTAGAAAACTTTCTGAAGAATGCTGAAGGTAACATTCTATATGTTAATCCCAGTGATTTTGATGCTACTGACAGTATCGAGAACAGAGGTAATTCACAAACTCGTCCTTTCAAGACTATACAGAGGGCGCTGATTGAGGCTGCTAGATTCTCATATCAGAGTGGTCAGAATAATGATAAGATAGACAGAACAACTATACTTGCATATCCAGGCGTACATTATATTGATAATAGGCCAGGACTTACAGTAACAAATAATAGTGGAACGGCAGAATATAAGGCAAGAAAGAACGCAGGATGGCAGGCATCATCACTTAGTCAATTTACTTCAGAGACTAACTTTGATGTACTAGATCCTAATAACGAATTATATAAGTATAACTCTGCTGAAGGTGGTGCTATCCTTCCTAGAGGTACATCTATTATTGGTTTTGACCTTCGTAAGACAAAACTAAGACCATTATATGTACCAGATCCAGAAAATGATCTCATGGAGTACTCTGGAGTACTTCGTGTAACTGGTACTTGTTACTTTACTGCTTTTACTATCTTTGATGCAGATATTGGTAAGACTGCATACTATGACTATGATAGTAATACTAAGACTCCTACTTATTCACACCATAAACTAGCGACATTCACGTTCGCTGATGGTATGAATAATGTGCTGATTGATGGCACAGACAGTCAATTGACTGACCTTGATATGTACTACTTTAAGGTCGCCAGAGCATATGGTGATTCTTCAGGTCGTCCTCTTGGTGATTATCCAACATTCACTGACTTTGAACCTAACGTAGATGAGTTTAGGATTGTTGGTGACCTTGCTGCTGACCCTGTAGGTATTAGTAGTATTAAGTCTGGTGATGGTAATACTCCTACTAGTGTTATTACTGTTAATACTGATAGAAATCATGGACTATTCAAGGATACTCCTGTTCTAATCGCTGGTATTACTACTTCTATTAATTCATATAATGGTTCTTTCTTAGTTGATGAGGTACTTAGTGATACTGAGTTTAGGTTTGTTACTCCTGCCACACCTGGCAATGCACTACCTACCGCACAAGAAATTCAGAACTCATCTGTTATAGTTGAACCTGATACTGTAGGATCTGCATCTCCATATGTCTTTAACTGTTCATTGAGATCAGTTTATGGTATGAATGGTTTGGATTGTGATGGAGACAAGGCAACTGGTTTCAAATCTATGGTTTGTGCCCAGTTTACTGGTATCTCTATTCAGAAGGATGACAATGCGTTCGTTCTTTACAATCCTACAACTGCAATCTTTAATGATACAACTACTGTATCAGAATCAGATAAACCATTGCACGCCAACTCTCGTGCAATTTATAAACCAAACTATGAAACCTCTCACATGAGAGTAAGGAACAACGCTGTTGTTCAGTTGGTTTCTGTTTTCGCTATTGCATATGCTCGTCACTTCCATGCAGAGAGAGGTGGTGACGCTTCAATTACGAACTCTAACTCAAACTTTGGTCAGACTGCTCTTGAGGCATCAGGATTCAGACCACAATCATTTGATAGAGATGACGTTGGTTATATTACTCATATCATTCCACCAAGAGAACTACAGAATGATGATAGTACTTCATCTTGGTTAACAATTGATGTAGCAAAAACTATTGGTGTTGGTGTAACTGATAGGTTATATCTTAACAGTTATAATAGTGAAGAGATTGTTCCTCCAGCAGAAGTCGATTCCTTTAGGGTTGGTTCTAGGAAGGGTGAAACATTATACTTAAGTTTGGTTAATACTCTATCTGGTCAGGCAGTACAAGAAACTTATGAGACTCCAGTTCTCATGCAGGTTCCTAGTGGTATTGGTACATCATCTAAGAAAGAGTATCAAGTAATTAGAAACTCTGGTGTTAATGCCATTATTTCTAACGTACTTCAATTTACTTTCAATCACCAGTTAGTTAATGGTGAGAAAATTAGAGTCTTTAGTAACACTGGTGAGACTCCAAATGGTATTGTAAATGATAAGGTATATTATGCCATTGCTGGTGGTAACCTTGCTGCTGATAGAATCCAGTTGGCATCTACATTTAACGATGCTGCTTCTAGGAGACCTATAACTGGACTTTCTAACAATGGTGGTAAATTAATAGTTAGATCTACAGTTAGTGATAAGAACCCAGGCGACCCAGGCCATCCAGTTCAATGGGATGCTGCCAATAGTAACTGGTATATTCTTGGTCACCCAAGTACAACTTATAATACAATCTTCCCTGCACTTAATACAATTGGTCTGGGTGTTATTGGATCAGAAACTGGTACAACATACATCAAACGTAGAGTAGATAATAGATCCTTATTGGATAGACTCTATAGAATGAGATATGTTCTACCTAAAGAACATACTAATGCTCGTGCTCCTAAGCCTGGTTTCATTCTACAAGAATCTAAGACTGTTGGTGTAAGTAGTGCATCTTATTTGAGTGCTGATTTGAGTAACCCAACTCAACTCAAGAACGTTAAGATTCTTAAGAATGCTACATTTGGATCACAGACTCTTACATTCACTACTGAGAAACAACATAGGTTACAGATAGGTGACTTAGTAGATATTAAAGGTGTTGATAGTGTCAATAATAGTACTGGTGTATATGGTCTAGGATATAATGGCGAACATGTCATTGCTACTATTCCAACTGCAAAGTCATTTACTGTTGCTGGTATATCAACTGATCCTGGCGCATTTAAGAGTCAGGTCAACCAAAGAACTACTCAACAACAGATTGATGCACTGCCTACAGTACAGAGATCTAAGTCTGCTGATACGTTCTCTGTGTATAGGGTACAAGAGTCTAGACCGCACGTTCCAGGCACATCTGGACAAGACGGGGTATATAACCTAACCGTCGTTTGTGGGTCAATTCCACTGGACAAAGACCTTGGATATGGTGTATCCATGAAGTCTTTCTCTCAGGACGTAAGGAACCTATATCCACAACAGGATAGAGATAACTACGAGTCTGATCCACAACCTGCAATTACACACTCAAGTGCATCTGTTGTTGGTGAAGTTGTTACTAATGACAAGAAGAACTCAGTTACTCGTGAGGCACTATCCTACTTCATGCAAGGACAGCAGGTAGGTTTCGCTGTAACGGGTGCAGTTATTACTGGTACGGGTAATACTACTATTACTCTTTATACTGATGTAGAGCATAGACTGAATACTATTAAATCAGTAGAGTTAATCACTCCAGGCTCTGGATATAATAACGGATCTGGTATTGCAACAGTAATATATGCTGCAGACCTTGAGAATAATGCACTATCTGGTAAGAATGCTGCTGCAGAGGTTACTGTTTCTGCTGCTGGTACTATTACTGGAGTAGAACTTATTGATGGTGGTTGTACTTATGGTGTAGGTAACACCATGACTGTATCTGCTTTCCCAGCAGGTAATCCAACAGTCGCTGGTGTAGTTTCTGTTACTTCAATCTTTAATAATCAGGGTGATGGTTTAACATTACAGGGATTTGAGACTCCTGAGTTGAATGGTACATTTAAAATTGTAGATGTCCCAACTGCAAGGACTGTTTCTGTTGAGATTGGAACATCAAGAACTCTAGCACCTTACTTTACAGGTAGAGATGATAGAAGACAGGCAACATATACTCTTGCAAACGTTGGTACTGGTGTTACATGGATTGATGTAGATCGTTCATCTGGTATTGCAACTATTAGAGTAGATAAGAACCACACATTGGTTTCTGGTAATGTATTTACGATTTGGGGAACTAAGAACCCATTATTTGAAGATAGACTTCTAGTTGTTGATGATGTTGAGTCTGCTATTCCTTTAAGGAGTATTGTATGTAATGTTGGTATTATTACTGCTGGTATTGATACTTCATATTCAATTACTGATGCAAGACTATTCGGAACAGGTATCAGTGCAAATGCTAAGACATTAGGTTTAGGTGAGAATAATCTTGCAGGTAGAGCAACATACTTCTATGCAGGTATCTCTACTACAATTGATGCTCCACTGACATCTACTGATACTGCTATTACTTTGACAGGAATCGCTGGATTCAAACGTGGTGATTACTGTATGGTTAATGGTGAGATTGTCAGATTCGTTAATAGTAATATTAACAAGATCCTTCGTGGTCAGTTTGGTACTCTTGCATCTAATGCTGTTGTAGGAACTACAATCAAGAAGATTGATGTTCTACCGATGGAACTTCGCAGACCATCTATTCTTCGTGCATCTGGTCATACCTTTGAGTACCTTGGATATGG
>CENZ01164134.1_pt1 | contig 11968 bp, 10 predicted proteins | sample 361341 | NCBI WGS metagenome assembly CENZ01 (sample SAMEA2619782, study PRJEB7988) | marine metagenome | biome: marine biome (ENVO:00000447); feature: deep chlorophyll maximum layer (ENVO:xxxxxxxx); material: "saline water (ENVO:00002010), including plankton (ENVO:xxxxxxxx)" | depth 50 m
AATTTAGTATTTTTTCTGATTTATGGATTATAGCGATACCTTCGAAAGAGATTTTATCTGTCCTCAAAACAGTCAATGAAGAAATTTTAAAAAAAAAAGAGTTTATAATCGCTTCAAAAGGAATTGATAAAAATTCTTTTTATACGATTTCAGATGTTCTTATCAAAGAATTTAATATTGACTCTTCAAAAATATTTACCATCTCAGGACCTAACTTAGCTAAAGAAGTGATGGAACAACAAGTTTCTGGGTCAGTTTTAGCAGGAGATGATCTTTTTAGGGCAGAAAAGATTTCGAAAAGCTTTAACAATAATTTTTTTAAAGTTTTTTTATCTAATGATAAAAAAGGAGTCGAATTATCGGGGTCTCTAAAAAACATTTATGCTATTTCGGCAGGCATAGCCGATGGTCTAGGAAGTAAATTTAATACTAAGGCAATGATTCTTACCAGAAGCCTTCATGAAATGTCAGAATTATTAAAATCTTTAGGAGCAAGCCCCGAAACTTTAATGGGATTGGCTGGAGTGGGAGACCTCATAGCTACATCTAGTTCATCAAATAGCAGAAATTATTCTTTTGGGTACTATTTAGGTCGGGGCATGGACGTAGAAGCGTCATTGAAGAAAGTAAATCAAGTTGTCGAAGGCATAGGTACTTTGGAAATAATTTTTAAAAAAAAGAAGGAGCTTAATTTAACAATGCCAATTGTGGATATTTTAAATAAAATAATTTTTGAGAAAGAAAATCCAAAAGATTGTTTTGCAGATATTTTGATTGAAGGCGATAATAGGGACACTTAACTATGGCTAAAAGTAAGGTAAAAAAGGAAACTATTCAAGAAGTGGTAACTGTGAATACAGAAGAGGTAGTCGAAAATATTAAAGAGACCTCCATCTGGTTAAGATTAATTTTGGTCGTTATTTTTTTATTTGTTTTTACCTTTACCGATATTATTCTTTGGTTTATCGCTGGTATTCAATTTTTATTTACTATTTTTACAAAAAAACCGAATGAAAATTTATTAGGTTTTTCAATTAAGTTAAGAAACTATCTAAGTCAAATAATTGATTTTGTTACTTATAGTTCTGATTTAAAACCCTTTCCTTTTAGCCCCTTTCCCGAATAATAAAATTTATACTCTAATAAGAATTAGTCTAATTGAAGAAATTCATAAAAGAATCTGGTAAATTACAAAATATATTATGAAGAAAAACGAAAAAATAATTAATTTCAGGCCTTCAAGAGACCAAGCTATGGAGGCAGTAAAAACTCTTCTTGCTTACACAGGCGATGATCCTTCAAGAGAAGGTTTAGTGGATACCCCAAAAAGAGTCATTAAAGCTTACGATGAATTTTTCGCTGGATACCATGAAGATCCAAAAGAAGTTCTTGCAAGAACTTTTGAACAAGTCGAAGGTTACGACGAAATGGTTATTGTCAAAGGTATTAGGGTTGAATCTCATTGCGAGCATCATATGGTTCCTATTATCGGCGTAGCTCACGTAGGGTACATCCCAAATAAGAAAGTAGTAGGAATAAGTAAGTTAGCGAGAATGGTTGATCTATTTGGTAAAAGATTACAAACTCAAGAAACGATGACAGCACAAATTGCTGACACCATTGAGGAAGTTTTAAATCCTAAAGGCGTAGCAGTTGTTATTGATGCTGCTCATATGTGTATGACTACTAGAGGAATTCATAAAACTGAAACCAGCACAGTAACTAGTAGAATGCTAGGTGCTTTTAGGAAAAACGCTAACACAAGAGCTGAATTTATGAATTTAATTAGTACCGACAACTAATTTGTCTTCGGCTCAAAAAAGACTTCTTAAACCTTTAATATTCGCAACCGCTTCATCCATCAGGAGAGAAATAGTTGAAGCTCATGGGATAAATTGTGAATTCGTCAAATCAGATGTTGATGAAGAATTAATAAAACTTAATTTCAAAGGAATTGAATTTAATAACTTAGCCATGCAATTGGCCACAGAAAAAGCACTAACCGTAAGTGATATAAAAGAAAATTATTACGTTGTAGGGGTTGATCAAGTATGCGCCCTAGATGGCGAAGTATTAAATAAACCTGAAAATCCAGAAAATGCTTTTCAATCTTTGAAAAAACTTTCCGGAAGATCACATTTTCAGAATTGCGGTATGGCCATATGCCTTAATGGAAAAATTTTGTGGCAATCGTTTTCAATTGCAGAATTAACTATGAAATCTCTGTCCGATAAAGAAATCCATGATTACATAAAATTAGATGAACCTTTTAGTTGTAGCGGAAGTTATAAATTTGAGTCCTATGGAAAAGAACTATTTACAAACGTTTTAGGCACTGAATATACTATTCAAGGTCTGGACATTGACAAATTAATGGATGTCCTTGTCGAGGAGGGAATAATTGAATAATGAAAGATTTTAAAAACAAAGTAGCCGTCATAACTGGCTCAGGGTCAGGTATGGGGAGAGAATTGGCTATAGAGTTAGCTAGTAACGGAGCAAATATAGCTCTAGTTGAAATAAATGAAAAGACTCTAAACGAAACCGCAGAATTATTAAAAAAATATAACGTAGGCGTTTCAAAACACATTGTAGATGTTGGAAATAAACAGGCTGTATTCGATCTACCTGAAAAAGTTATCGAAGAACATGGATCAGTAGATATGGTTTTTAACAATGCTGGCGTAGCACTTTCTTCGACAGTGGAAGATTCCACCGACGAAGACTGGGAATGGGGATTAGGCATACTACTTCACGGGGTAATAAACGGTACTAGAGCATTTTTACCTTTTCTGAAAGAACGCCCCGAGGCAGCAATTATAAATACGTCTTCCATATTCGGTTTGTTAAGTGTTCCAAATCAATCTATTTATCATGTTGGAAAATATGGCGTAAGAGGTTTTACAGAGAGTCTCGCCTTAGAAATGAAAATGGAAAAATCAAATGTAGAGGTTTATTCAGTTCACCCAGGCCATATTGGTACTAACATAGCGAACATTGGAGCTAAAAATGGAAAGTTCGATTTTGATGAAGATGCTGAAGACGGACCAAATCTTTTTGGAACACAAGCAAAAACTGTTGAGGAGGCTGGTCAGCTTTTCAAAGATAAGGCGCCAATTAATGCTAATACCGCAGCTAAAATCATTTTAAAAAATATCAAGAAAAAAAATAAAAGGATTCTTGTGGGCTCAGATGCTCATGCATACGACCTCATTCAAAGGATTTTTCCTAAATGGTACATTTATCTTTTACCATTCGTATTTCTAATTAGAAGATTATTCCCAAAAGACAAACCTTTGAATAGATAATTAAAGTTTTATCTCAGGGTAATCTTTTAATTTTATTGCTTCAGAAGTCATCTCCAAATCCGTCTCTGGATTCAAAATTTCTTCGTTAGCTCTGTATATGAGGTTGAAATTTCCTTCTAAACAATTTGAATTATATACAAGTTTATTTTCTCTAGTTTTTTCTAATGCAGCTTCATAAGATGTAAGCTTGGATTTGGAAAATAATTTTGGGAGCATTTTTGTTACAAAGTTAGATTTATAAATGCTTGTGGTAGCATTATTTCCTCCAAATCCTTTTGCGTTTAAGAAAAATGCGTCTAAATCAGATGTATCTATTTCTTCGTTTTCCATACAAAAATTTAAGTTATTAGTGATCACATCATCGGCGAGTTTAGGAGTTGAGATAAGTCCAGGAATAATTCCACGATCAAAAATTCCTAAAGAGCATGCAAGTTGGTCACCTCCAGCCGGTCCCATTGTGTGGCCTAAATAGCCTTTCAATCCAGTAACTTTTAAATTTTTCATCTCCAAAGATGTCGCACATTTACTTAATACGTCGGATTCGGTGCTTCTATTTTGAAAAGTTCCTGTACCATGAGCAATCACACAGGAAAGTTTAGGTTTTTCATGATCTTTGAGATACCTTTTAAACGCTTGCCCCATAGTTAAATAATTTCCTATTCCTGGAGAGCTGATTGATTTTTTAATTCCATCAGAATTGATAAAGACGTTTGGTACGGCACATAAAATTTCTGCGCCAATTTCAATTGCAAATTCAAGGGATGTCACAATTGCAAATTGAGATGATTCTCCCAAAACAAGACCACAGTTGTCTCCAAATGGTCTACACGCTTTGGAAAAATCTACTTTGTCAAAAGGCTCACCATGTCTTTCTTGCATAGCTAATATTTTTTTGTCATCCGCTATACCTGTTGTAGCAAAAAATCCGTCAGTGACTTCAGGATTTATAGGAGCTTCTGCAGATCCTATTACAGCAAAATCAACTTCGTTAGATTTTATTAACGTAGTAGCTGCATTGAGGTTATAAAAGAAAGTTGCACAAGCTCCTGCTACTTGACCGCTTTTTCCAACAGAACCAAGAATGTATGCGTTAATGAAGTCTGCTGACATTTCTATCAATGACATAGATAGGTGTTTAGAACTTGCTCTTTTCTCTTGCAATCTAGACTGCATTAAACCTCCAAGACCTTTTTCATCTAATTGACCAATTGCAGGACCAGCAAAAACAGCCACTCGGTTTGGATCTAATAAAGGTTGAATATCTTCTCTCCAATTTATTCCCAAATTATAGAGAGCATCATTAACTCCAAATACAGTCATTTTTATCCCTCGAGGATGTTGTTTCGAATTATATAAATTGTCAATTTCGTAAAAATCAGGAAGTTTGGCTCCGGCATTCACGCCTATCTGTTTTGTCATCAAACCTTTAGGATCCAGAAAATCATCGATCTGCCTAATCAGTGTTCCAGATAAAATCTCTTTTTCTGTTTTCTTTTCTTCGGATAAAGAAATTAAATCTTTTAAAACTTCTTTTTTTTCTTCATTTGATAAATTTTCGTAGACTAATCTGCTGTAAGATATGTTTCCGGAAGTTCTACCCCCAGAATTTAATCCTCCCATAGAACATATCACGGGTAGTCTTTTTAAATTTTCCATTGTTAATTTCAATCAGATTGAATTAATATTTTATATCAAATAGAGGAGTAAAAATGCATCCGGGAGTAAATGGACCAAAATTTAAGGATAAACCAGCAATTATCATGGCTGGAAGTGGTGAAATTCTCACCCATCAAGAGGTAAATGAATTATCAAATCAAATAGCACACTTATTTAGATCTTTAGGTTTAAATGCAGGCGATAGTATGGCTTTTATGATGGAAAACCATAAATACTTTCTTCCAATTGCTGCAGCTGCCTATAGAAGTGGTTTGATTTACACTGCCATAAGTTGGAGATTACAACCAGAAGAGGTCGAATACATTGTAAAAGATTGTGGAGCTAAAGTTTTTATAACTTCTAAATTTTTAGAGGAAAATGCAAAATTATTAACTCCTTTATTAAAAGATGTTAATAAATTTATGATCGATGGAGAAACAGAAGATTATTTATCGCTTGAAAAATCAATCTCAGAACTTCCAATAACACCCATAAATGACGAATGTCAGGGATCTTCAATGTTGTACTCCTCAGGAACAACCGGAAAACCTAAAGGAGTAAGTAGAGAAATTAACTTAAGTCCTTTGCCATACACTCCAGAAGAAGAGGATCTTGGGCTTACTAGAGTTGTTGAGGGAATGTACGCAGCAAGTTCTGATTCTGTCTATCTTTCTCCTGCTCCACTGTATCATTCTGCACCCTTGGGATTTAATACTGGATTTCAAGCTTTGGGCGCAACTTCAATAATTATGGAAAAATTTGATCCTGAAGAAGCTTTAAAACTCATTGAGAAATATAAAGTAACTCATTCTCAATGGGTTCCAACAATGTTTGTAAGATTTTTGAAGAGTGATCCTGGGATACTCAATAAATATGATCTCAGTTCTCATAAAGTAGCTATTCATGCTGCGGCACCATGTCCAGTTGAAGTCAAAGAAAAGATGATAGATTGGTGGGGGCCAATTATTCATGAATATTATGCTGGAACTGAATTCAATGGGTTCGTAGCATGCAATTCTGATGAGTGGTTAAGTCATAAAGGTACCGTTGGAAAATCTTTATTAGGTCCAATTCATATCTTAGACGACGATGGAAATGAAGTGCCAAAGGGCGAAGAGGGCACTATTTATTTTGAAGGACCAACTTCTCAAAGTTTTAAATATCATAACGACCCAGAAAAAACCAAAGGGTCTAGATCTAAACAGGGTTTTTCGACACTTGGAGATGTTGGTTATTTAGATGATGACGATTACTTGTATTTAACTGATCGTAAAGCTTTTATGATCATTTCTGGAGGAGTTAATATCTATCCAAAAGAAACAGAGGATATACTAGTCATGCACCCTAAGGTTGCTGATGTCGCTGTTTTTGGAGTCCCCAATGAAGAAATGGGTGAAGAAGTTAAAGCTGTAGTTCAGCCGCAGGATATGAATGAAATTGAAAATAATTTAGAACAAGAACTTATGGCCTATTGTAGAGAGAAAATCTCACATGTTAAATGTCCCAAATCTATAGATTTTAGGCCAGAATTGCCGCGTCATCCCACGGGTAAATTATATAAAAGGCTTCTTAAAAATGAATATTGGGAAAAGTAAAAAGATTATCTTAGAGTTGCTTCACAACTCTCAATAGTCTGTAAAATCAGCGTATTAATAGTCATAGGTCCTACCCCTCCTGGAACCGGAGTATAAGCTTTACATCTGTTAATTACAGAATCTAACTCAACATCTCCGCACTTTTCAGGATGATAACCAGCATCTACCACAATCGCATTGTCTTTTATCCAATTTCCTTTGATAAATTTTGGTATTCCCAATGCACCTATAACAATATCAGCTTTATTAATCTCATCTGAAAGATTTAATGTTTTTGAATGGCATATAGTAACTGTGCAGTTTTTATTTAAAAGCATCATTGCCATAGGTTTACCTAAAATTGGACTTCTACCAACCACAACGGCTAATTTACCTTCAAGTTCAATTTTATATTCTTCTAAAAGTCTCATAATCCCATACGGAGTGCATGATCCAAAAGCATTTTCTTGCATACTCATTTTGCCAAATCCAAGACTCGTTACGCCATCAACGTCTTTACGAACATCAATGCAATCAAAACATTTTCTCTCGTTTATGTGTTTTGGAACTGGATGTTGAAGAAGAATTCCATGAACATCTTTATTTTTATTTAATTTTTCTATTTCGGTTATTAAATCATCTGTTGATGTATCTTCTGGAAGTTCAATTTTTAAAGATTCCATGCCAACTCTTTGGCAAGCATTTCCTTTCATTTTTACGTACGTAGCTGAAGCAGGATTATCACCTACTAGAATTGTTGCCAAAATTGGTGTGGATCCAGTACTTTTTTTAATTACAGAAACTCTTCTTTTGAGATCTTCTTCTGATTTTTCAGATAACTTTTTTCCGTCAAGTACTATAGTCATTATTATTTCCTATGATAACATTCCTCAAAATTTTTTTTCGGGGTGTAGCGCAGCCTGGTAGCGCGCCTGCTTTGGGAGCAGGATGTCGGGGGTTCAAATCCCTCCACCCCGACCAAATGTCAATATATTTTTGTATAATATCTTCTGGAGAAGAGGAAACGGAGTTCCTCTCGGTGTTTTAATGGAAAACATTTGTTTTACGACAAGGAAGTTATTAAACAAGTTTAGGTTCGAATCCTAACCGAGAGCCACAACTTGATCAGAAGACTATTTCAAACCTTTTAGTTAGAATACCTTCATAATTATTCTCTCGGTAGCTCAGTTGGATAGAGCATCTGCCTTCTAAGCAGAGGGTCGCAGGTTCGAATCCTGCCCGGGAGGCCAAAATATGGTGGGCGTAGCTCAGTTGGTAGAGCGCTGGTTTGTGGTACCGGTTGTCGTGGGTTCGAGTCCCATCGTCCACCCCATATGGAGAAAAATATGTTTGGATTAGGAAAAAAAGATAAATTACAAAAACTTAAATTTAAGATTCTTTCAAAAGATTTGTTGCAAGAATACAAAATTAAGCTCTCTAAAGAACAAGCATCATCTAATCTAAAAGGGTATAGAAAAGGAAAAGCTCCTCTGGAAGTGATTGAACAATACTATGGTGAACAGCTCAGAGCCAGAGTTATTTACGAAACTATGACGAATGAATTCTATAAATTGATTACAGAAAAAAAGATTTCTGTGGTGGGTCAGCCTGCAATTAATCCGTTATCCATGGACATTAATAAAGATATAAATGTAGAAGCATCCTATGAAGTTTATCCTGAATTTAATTTGAAGAAATTTTCTAATTTAAAAATTAAAAAACCCACATGCGATCTTAGCGAAGAAGATATAAAGACCACAATTACTAAAATGCAAAAGAGATTTGGCAAGCTTGAAAAGATTGACAAAGAGATATCTGAAGGATGTTTTGCAAAAATTGATTTTGAAGGATTCTTAGAGAATGAAAAATTTGAAGGTGGAGAAGCAAAAGACTATCTTATAGAAATTGGATCTAAGAATATGATTCCAGGTTTCGAGGATGGCTTAATTGGATTAAAGATTGGACAAAAGAAAGACTTAAATCTGAAATTTCCTGATGATTACCATGCTGAAAATTTAAAAGGTAAAGAAACATTATTTAAAATTACTGTTAACGAAGTTTTAGAAACTCAACCAGCTGAATTAAATGAGAGTTTTTTTGAGCAAGCTGGGATTCCATCAAAATCTGAAGAAGAATTTAAAGATAACTTGAAAAAACAACTAGAAAAGGATTTAAAGATTACAGAAAAAAGAAAATTGAAGGAAAGGATTTTTGACGCTGTAGAGGAACAAAATCTCATAGAAATCCCTTCAGCAATGGTTTTAGCAGAAGCTCAAAATCTTAGAAATTCAGCAGCCCAACAAATGGGGATGGATCCAACAAAGCTGAAGGATGAAGAATTACCAATCAACACATTTGAAGAAAATGCCACCAAAAGGGTTAGATTAGGTGTGATTCTTAATAAAATTATAGAAGAAAGAAAAATCAAAAAAGATGATGATCTCATAAAAGAACTTATCGATGAGAGAGCTAGCGGGTTTAAAGACCCTGAACAATATAAAAAATGGATTTTTAGTAGCGAAGAACAGTTAAAAAACATTGAATCCATAGCTTTAGAGGAACAGGTTACAGAACTTATATCCTCAGAAGCAAAATGTGAATATGAAAAACTAAACTTTGAAGAAATTATGTCAATGAGTTAAATTATTTAAATGGAAACTTTTAACCAGCTGGTTCCAATGGTAGTGGAACAAACTCCAAGAGGGGAGAGAGCATTCGACATTTACTCAAGACTTCTTAAAGAAAGAGTAATATTTATCACCGGAACAGTTGAAGACCAGATGGCAAATTTAATTGTTGCTCAACTTCTATTTTTGGAAGCAGAAAATCCTGATAAAGATATTAATCTTTACATTAATTCTCCTGGAGGATCTGTGACTTCAGGTCTTTCGATATATGACACAATGACTTACATCAAGCCTGACATTAGTACTTTATGCATCGGACAAGCTTGCAGCATGGGAGCAGTGCTTCTTGCTGGAGGTTCTAAGGGAAAAAGATTTGCTCTTCCAAATTCTAGAATAATGATTCATCAACCTATGGGTGGCTTCCAAGGACAAGCAACAGATATTGAAATTCAAGCCAAAGAAATGTTAAAAATAAGAACTAAATTAAATGAAATTTTGTCAAATCATTGCGGTCAATCACTTGATAAAATTTCTGAAGACACGGAACGTGATAATTTTATGTCGGGTGAAGAAGCTTGCGAATACGGTCTGATTGATAAAGTTTTGAGTGAAAGAACAGAAATATGACAGATACTGAAACTAAAGAGAAACAATTATTTTGTTCATTTTGTGGGAAGAATCAAAGTGAAGTTAAGAAACTTATTGCCGGTCCATCAGTTTACATTTGCGATGAATGCGTGGCTCTATGCAATGACATCATAAAAGAGGATTCCAATGACGACAAAAATGAGGATAAGAAAGAAAATCTTCCTATCCCCGCAGAGATAAATGCAATTCTTGATCAATACGTTATAGGTCAAAGCGATGCAAAAAAAATTCTTTCAGTAGCTGTTTATAATCATTATAAGAGATTAAAAAATACAAATTTAGCTGACGATGTCGAGTTGGGAAAAAGCAACATCTTACTTTTAGGCCCAACGGGAAGCGGTAAAACTCTTCTAGCACAAACTTTGGCAAGACTTCTTGATGTTCCCTTTACTATAGCTGATGCAACAACTCTCACTGAAGCAGGATATGTTGGCGAAGATGTAGAAAATATTATTCAAAAGTTATTACAAAAATGCGATTACGACGTTGAAAAAGCTCAGCTGGGAATCGTTTATATCGATGAAATAGATAAAATTGCCAGAAAATCTGATAATCCATCCATTACAAGAGATGTTTCTGGTGAAGGAGTACAACAAGCATTGCTTAAGTTAATTGAAGGCACAACTGCCTCTGTTCCCCCTCAAGGAGGAAGAAAACATCCTCAGCAAGAATTTCTTCAAGTAGATACATCAAATATATTGTTTATTTGTGGTGGAGCTTTTTCAGGACTAGATGAAATCATAAGAAGTCGCTCAGATGAGAAAGGTATTGGCTTTGAGGCATCGGTAACAAGGAAACTTGAATCTAAGAGTGCAGCTGAAACAATCAAAAAAGTTAAACCAGAGGATTTGATTAAATATGGATTAATTCCGGAATTCATAGGAAGGCTTCCCGTTACAGCTTGTTTAGAGGAACTTGACGAAGAAGCTTTGGTTACAATTTTGACTGAACCCAAAAATTCATTGACTAAACAGTTTAATAAACTTTTCGAAATGGAAAATGTTGAATTAGACATTCGTGATGATGCATTAAATGAGATAGCTAAGAAAGCAATTTCTATGAAAACCGGTGCGCGAGGGTTGAGATCTATAATAGAAAATATTCTTTTAGACACCATGTATCAGGTTCCATCTGAAAATGAGTTGGAAAAAGTTGTTGTCGATTCTTCATGCGTTAATGGAGAATCAGCACCTCTTTACGTTTACCAAAATGAATCAAAAGCACAAGAAGAAAAAAATTAGTCACTTGTTTTTTTAACTTTTGTCCTTATTATAAAATTATATAAAAGAAAGTTATGTTATTACCTTTAGTACCATTAAGAGATGTTGTAATTTTTCCAGGGGTTGTTACTCCTTTATTTGTTGGAAGAGATAAGTCTATAAATGCTCTTCAGAAAGCAATGTCTGAAGATAAATCTGTGATGCTTATTGCTCAAAGGAATGCGAACGATGAAGATCCATCTATTGATGAGATGTATAAGATCGGAACAGTTTCAACTATCTTACAATTAATCAAATTACCAGACGGTACTTTCAAAGTTCTAGTCGAAGGCATCAAAAGAGCTAGTTTAGAAAAGATAAAAGATAAGAAGGATTATGTTGAATCAGAAGTTGAAATTTTGAATTCAAAATCTATGGATGACGATTTACAGCAAAGTTATTTGAATACACTCAAATCTCAATTTAAGGATCTATCCAAATCTTCAGCAAAAATTAGACCAGAAGTTTTAAGTCAAGCACGTTCGATTGAGAGGTTAGATAAACTCATTGATACTTTAGTTGGGCATTTATCACTATCTTTAGAAGATAGACAAATTTTGCTTGAAGAAATAGATTTAGAAGAAAGATCAAAAAACTTAGTTTCGCTACTCGAAAATCAACTTGATTTGACTCAAATGGAGAAAAAAATTAGAGACAGAGTCAAAAAGCAAATGGAAAAAAGCCAGAAGGAATATTATCTGAGTGAACAAATGAAAGCTCTGAAAAAAGAAATGGGCGAAGGCGAAGATGTTGATGACGAAATAGAAGTTATTGAGAAAAAAATTAAAGATTCAGGTATGCCCGAAGAAGCCGTAGAAAAAGTTAATACTGAATTAAACAAATTCAAACTAATGCCACCAATGTCAGCTGAAGCTTCAGTTGTTAGAGGTTATATA
>CENZ01181908.1_pt1 | contig 11938 bp, 12 predicted proteins | sample 361341 | NCBI WGS metagenome assembly CENZ01 (sample SAMEA2619782, study PRJEB7988) | marine metagenome | biome: marine biome (ENVO:00000447); feature: deep chlorophyll maximum layer (ENVO:xxxxxxxx); material: "saline water (ENVO:00002010), including plankton (ENVO:xxxxxxxx)" | depth 50 m
ATGAAACGCTTTCTTACCCTCCTTTTCCTATTCGCTATAGCTCCACAAGCTAGGGCAGATATAAGGCACGCTATTACCTCAAGCGCCCAATTAACCGTAGGAGCGGCAAGCACTTCTGCAACCCGAATACCAAGCACTTATAGCGTCTCTGGCACAGGGGTTGACGTAACAGACGGAACTACAGCAGGAACCCTAAGCGCAGGAACAATTTCCAGCGGGGTTTATTCTCCGGGCACTATTGCCGCAACTCAAAATGCTACTTCTGGAGAAAGTTTCAGTTTTAGCTCCTCATATATTCAGGGCGATGCTGTACCAACTAGCGCTCCAACAGTAGGCACAGTGGGCAACTTTAGTAATCAGACTTCTACTTTGGCAGGGGTTGCAGGTTCGCTAGCCGGATCTGTCACAAGTGCGGGCGTTGTCAGTTTGACGGCTGGGGGTGCAAATTCAACAGCAGTTGGTTCTATTAAAAGTGAAATCTTCATTGACTAATGTTATTAACTATTTTCGCAATTCTCTTGCTGGTAATTCTATCAGTGCTCTTTTATATTTATTACCACTATGCAATTTAATAGTACCTAAAACTATTGCAGCTCCTTTGGTGCCCCAATTTCGTAGCGGAGAAATGCGAGTAAATTCAACTTCTACATCTGTCTTAACAGAAACGGTAACTTCTCATTCTTACAACACAGGCTATACATATTCCTCATCTGGTATGAACGTGAAACCTATAACAGGAACGTTAATAAATCCCTCTGCTACTTCTACAACTACACAAACAGTCGGCGGCGTTGATTTCTCATGGACTTCGCCACAACTTGAATCTATTCCACAATGGCAAATAGTAAACGAGGCAGCCCCCTTCTCTCTAATCGAACATGTAACTTCCCCGGGATTAGAGAACGTAACGACTATTCAAAGGCAAGTGGAAACTACCCAAGTAAGCGAGTCAGTGAGTATTTTTGGTCAGTAATTATATTATTAATAGGGAGTCAAACCCCAGTTATAGCAAATACAACGGTGGCATCGCCTTCAAGTAATTCCAGTGGGGTCGTTAACAACAATGCTACGCAAATAATCCCGTCAAGTGGCACAGTTATGCGCTATTCACAGGGCATTCAATGCACCACCCCGTCCGTTAGTTTCTCGCCGTATGTTGTAAATTCGCACAGCTTTGCAAGACCAAAGGAAACTGTTACGAGAACGCCAATATATTCGGACAGTGGAGAAGTCCTGTACCACAGTGAGATTCCCCGCTTTGAGAAGGATAATTATGCTCTCAATTGGGGTGCATCCCTTCAGTTCAGTATTCCATTAGGTCAAGGCGTTGATCTTTGCCACCAAGCAGTAAAAACAAATATCAAGAATCAAGAGTTGCTATTTAAAAAAACATCTCTAGAGGTTTCGCTTCATCGTCTCAAGATCTGTGCCGAGCAAATTAAGCTGGGAGTACGGTTCACGCCGGGAAGCCCTAGCGCTGTAACCTGTGAGGATATTGAAGTAGTAGTAAAGCCAAATCAGGTGATACCGCATAACCATAAAATCACTCCTCTTTCTTCTTCTTCGAAGTAAGTTTTTTAAATATATTTTTTACCGCTGCTTTAATTACGGGAACAAGTAAGGGAGTTGATGCAGCGATTAGAGCGATTGCCGCTGTATTTACTGCTAGAGCTGGCGTTGGCAGATATTGCTCTATAAATTGAACATCAGAATATAAGGTTACACATTCACCCGATAAGCCGACCTTATGCCCTGAAACTCTTTCTAGTTTTTTCTCGTTTCTATAATCACCCACCCTTTGGTCATTAGGCCCGGGGCATGGTTTAAATACTTCCTCTTTCTTTTCTTCTGGGATCTCTGGAGTAGTTGCCTGTGTCTCAGGAATTGGCTGGGGTTCTTGTTTTGCTGTTTCCTTTTCTTCTATAACCTTTATATCTTTAGGGTTCCAATCCATAGGATAAAAACTAGGTATGCCAGCTCCACCGGGGCAATTTGTATAAACTCCGCCGGGATCTGTTATTAAGAGCTTCGCCTGTAAATTCTGATCACGATGCTGATAGCTACAACCCGGAACATCTATACCCAAATATGACCCTATAGGAATTTCTCTAATACTTATATCTCTAATACCAATCTCAGGAATCTCCGGTATCCTTATCTCGCTCATTTTGTTTCTTTTTGTGTTCTTGGATTAATTTCGCCTCTAGCCATTCGGCTTTAGCTTTTTCTATCGCTTCTTTTTGCTTTTCTTCTTCAGTCTTACGTTCAGTCAAACAGTTTTACTTAAACGGCAAAGCTGGCCCTGTAGCCTTTGGTAGTTGTCCATCTATTGCGCCTGGTAGAGCCTTTGTTATATCACCCATAATTGCGTTTTTAATTTTCGCCAGACCTTGTGGACTGGTCAGGTACTTATAAGCAAAGAAGCCTGAACCAAGCGTACCAGCGATTAAAACGAAACTAGCGACAGCTAACCCATCTAAAATACGTCTAAACATTGATTTGTATTTAATATGCAGACATATTAACCATAACGGCACTTAATGAACATGGACGGCAATATTTTTAGAGATGCTTTCTTAAAGGCATTAGGCCCCGTAATGATTATTACCTTTGCCGCTGGGGCTGCTTTACTACCGCTTTATATGGTTGGCAACGTTATACTTATTCGTTCGGATCAGTCGGCCATAAGGTGATTCCTGCGGTTCTTTTTCTATCACTATCGTAAGTTCCATCAATTAATTTCTTTAATGCTGCAACATCAGAGCAAGCATTAATTTCGTTTTCTCTTGTTGTGCATGTAGTTCTTATTGCATCTCTATAAGTCACTATTGAGGAAGGAATCGCTGTTGTCTTCTCGGCTTTGCGTACAACGTACCAATCATATTTAGCTAATAAACTTCCTGCTGCTTCCTTCTGTTGTCTAACCCATTGTGTTTTTAATCCTTCGTTAATCACCTGATTGCCATCAGCATCTTTTATCAATTTGCCATCTGAATCTTTTGCATTTTCATCAGTAAGTCTCTTTTCATTACCTACGCCCCAATAAAACCTCTGGTCATAGGTAGCTTCATCAGCAACTTCAGTAATGCCGATTGCCTTCTTTTCATCAGCAGTTGCCAGCCTTAACCAGTTAGCAGGGTATTGAGTACCATCGGACGTTTTGAAAGCAACGTCTACACCTAAAGGTTTTGAATCAAGTTGGAAAGCCATGAGTTTAGTTTAGCGGGCGTTGGCGTACTTGAATGGAGTTTCCGCAAGAGCATAGTAAATATAATCTTTACTACTTCCATTTATTCCGCCACTGTTTATTCTTGCTTTAAATCCATTAGATAAAAGATCAACTCTATCTTGTGTGTACTCAGCATCGTCTAAATTAGGTATGAGTACATTATTATCTACGTTATATCCTAATCGTTTGTTATCATATATTTCCCAATTTTCTGCACTATTTGTACACTTGACTAGTAAAAATGCAGGTTTAAAACCTAGGTAAATAAAAGTACCATTAGCATTTCCGTTTCCTGTATAACTACCTACCTTGCTATATCCTTCTACACCTGCAAATAGATAAGCAATATAATTATCACCACTTAAATTCACAGTTGCATGATTTTGGGTAGTAAAAATACTACTTGTTGGTACTGTATCGTTCCATGTTGGATGATCTTCAAAGGCTTGATTTGTATCTAACCTTCCGAAATAAGTTGCAGAACTAGCAGTAGTTGCTTGCACTCTATGGTGATAAATACCCCAATGATCGCTAGAATCTCTAGATTTGACAATTATCATCTCAGGAGCAACTCCCAATCCGTGTGATCTTGTTTGTGGATTAGAACCAGTACCTGTATAAGAGACAATATCAAATCCTGCTGAAGCTGATTCTTTCCAGTTCCATGCAACATAAGTATTACCATTTGAACCTACATCACTATTATTTCCAACTGTAAACCCATCAGAACTAAAAGCCTTTAATCCTTGTGCTTGAGTTTGTTCTGCAGCAGTTTCGTTTGAAAATATTCTTTTTGTTACACCACGAACAGAATCATATAAATCGTGCCAGTTTCCAGCATTTGATCTGTTTTTAATCCACGCCCAGTCTGTTTGAAATCCAACACCTGTTACTGCTAAGTCAGAACCTGTACCTGTATAAAGTACAGTATTAAAATAATCACTTCCTTTTTTAATTGTTGGTTCAGGTAATTCACTTGTACATAAACCTACAAAACCTGTTGGCTGATGTGAAAAAGCACGTTGTCCAAAGTTGACTGAACCTTGGGGATTTCCACCTGAACTTGCGTATCTAGCAATCCAATATTTATATTCTGTACCCGCCACTAATGCTTCTGTATTACCAATATTAGTCCCATTCTTTGAGAATTGAACAGTTTGAGCACTTCTATCAACAGCAACACCAATTATATCTCCATCAGAAATAGCTGCTACAGTTTGAGTCTCTGAATTATCTTTCCAAATCTTTCCATGATAAGTATATAAATATCCTTCAGAAAAAAGACCAAAATCCTCAATAGGTTTTAAACCAAAGCATCCACTTTCTAAATCCGTTGCTGTAAATTCTGCATACCACTTACCAGAAGTAGGTATTGCTATTGTCGAATAAGGAATAGCAGAAGTGTCAGCAATGTTGAAATCTAAATTTCCATTCGTTCCTGAATAAAAAGCAGTTGAATAACCATCTACAGGATTAAGAGTTGGATAGTTATTTGTAGGTGTATCTGTTAATGAATCATTCCCTACACCTGCTGCAACTGAGAAGTTAGTAGGAGTCCAGTTATTACTATTAGCTGACGAATCAGCTCCTAATGTTGTTGCTGTCGTTCCTGAATTATCAGAGAAGTTTAAATAGAATCCATTTGTACCATGTGCTCCAGCATATTTTATAGGTATCCATTGCCCTGTATCTGCATTTGTTTCACCAAAAGAACTAGGGGTTAATTGTGTACCATCAACGCTATGAAATTCAGCTAAATAGCCATCCCAATGGTCATTACCACCAGTCCAACCACTTCTTCCGATAGCCATCTCGTTGGTCTGATTGATATCTAAATCATTATTCTGACCCGGATATCTATTAGCTCCCGATCCTACCTCCCATGTACTCAGGTCTTCCTCAACTCCATTTATATACACCTTAACCCTATTGGTATCTGTTGCTTGAGTGGTATCCATAGCAACTACACATGAATACCATGCTGAGCGATCTCTAAATTTTCTAAGTGACCAAATTTGAAATACACCTTGGTCATATAAATAAAGTGTTCCATCTACCTGTAGCGCAATTATAAAACCATTAGCATTACTTGTGTTTCCCTCAAAGATAATAGTATTAGTGCTACTTAATTGTCCTACTTTGAACCAAAAGGAAAGTGTAAAGGTTTTACTATTAGTTGTTGATGAGGGAGTGAAAGTTAATTTTGGAGAATCATCTCTATTAAACCTTAAAGATCTTTCTATTTCATATCCACTATCTACTGTTGAAAGTAGTAAAGGGAGAGGAGTACCAAGAGCCATTTATTGTAAGTCAAGAATAACTTGCGCTGTAATTTTAGAAGCTGTTCGAGCATGCCAAACAACAGCATCAACCGCATTAGCTCCTGTAGAAAGAGTCGGTAAGGTTCCTCCAGTAAAATCCCAGTAAGACTCTGCGCTCCAAGTCCTCGACCCAGTGCCATCCTGAGAAATATACAAAACGCCGCTCTGGCCAGGCGCAACTGTTGTTGGATTCTTTAGAGCAATATTCCCTGTCAAAGTCATGCTGAAATTATTAGCCGTCTTCATATCAATTAGAACGTCACCTGTTTTGTTGCCAAGTGCGCTGATCTCCCCAATAGTACCCTTGCACGTTACCCTCCCGTTGCCCCCGGACGTTCCACCATTATCAAAGACCAGCGTATTAATTCCGCTAGTTTCGTGTTTTACGTTTTGGGTGTTGAGTGTTGACATAATTAACCGATGGCTGTGATGCCTACTGAAGGTCTAACAGGAACATCAGTGATGTCTGCACCATCCCAATAAGCTAGTCGGCCAGCAGATGCTTCATTTCCACTACCATAATGTCTCCATTCCCATTTAAGTTCCTTACCACTAGTCCAGCTTGCTTGCCTACCTGTAGCAGCAGTAGTACTGCCACCAATATTAAATGCCCATTTGAATGATTTAGTGACACCACCTGATTGGACTTCATGGCCTTCTGTTCTTCTAGCGTCTGTTACTTCAGTACCGCCTATACTTAATTTATGATGAGTAAAACTAGTACCACCATAGACATGGTAATAAAATGCAAATTCATAAATAACCTGAGTAGTTCCTGTTGGAGGTGTATAAGTAATATTTGATCCTGTCTGATCAGCATGTGATGCTGTAGAGTCTTGCATTGCAGTAACATCAGGAAGAGTTAGATTTCCCGCTGACAAAGCTATTACTGACCCATCGCAAGGAGAGTAGAACTGTTCTAATATTTTCCTGCCAGTGCCTGCACTATTAGCTACCCATTCAAGTTCTGCATTTGTTGAGCTGTGATTAGCAGAAGCAACCGCAAGGACTTGACCGGATGATCCCGTTGTTGACGGAACCTTTAAGCTGATATCAGCAGAAGGGTTAGCTGCTGGCCCGTTAATAATCGTTCCGTTTCCAGAACTATGTTTTAGTTTTACGCTGCTCATGGTTTCGGGTTAGCGTCCTTGACGGATTTAATGTGTTTGGCCCACGTGCCAGTTGCATCGAGTTTACCTGCCACTAAGTCTGCATACAACATATCGAGCTGGTTACCTACTGTGTCGTAAGTGGTTGAGCCATTAGTTGTTCGATCAGTTTTATATTTAACGGCTGCTGCTTCTGTGTTTAAGGTATTTCTTGCTGTATTCACCTTTGCCTGTGTAACAGTGACATTTTTTCCATCTTTATCAACGCAACCATGTGTCTCATCAATAGATACAACTGTTGGATAGGCTTTTTTAATTGCCTCCATATCGGAATATCTCATGCCAATACCTCCATACAAGTAATACTAGAAGCAGTCCTTACAGAAGTAGCATCATTACTGCCGTCACCCCAGTTTTTGTTAAACAAAACATCGTAACCACCACTCGCAACTTTAAAAGTCAATTTGTATGTGATTTCACTTGTTGTCCCTGGTGAATCTAAATAACTCATTACATGGTGCATATTGTGTTTGAAAGTCAGTGAGACATTGCCTGTACTTCCACCGTCAGCATCGTGATAACCACCCATCGTATGATGCACTTTATTAGTAGCTGAAGCACCTCTATAAATGTTTGTATCTGAACTGCTTACTTCTCTTAAAATATCCATGTAATAGATTTGATTACAAGAAAAGCAAACATCTACTAAAACCAAAATCTTGCTATCGTTTGCACTTGGTTGGATTTTTACGCAAAATACTGAACCACTTCCAGTTTGATCCGTCCCAGGTAATACATACCCAGTCGTACTACCTGTGCTAGACGTGTCAGTTTTAACTGATTGCAGAACTTTACCTATTTTTCCACCACCTGCCCCGACAACCCCACTATTTGATATCGACATTCTCTCAACGCCACCCGTTGAGAATTTAATGGAGTCAGCCCCATAACTAACGCCACTGTTTGCGTCTTGTCCACGGGTTGACGGCGCTGCAACTGAGCCGTCCGGTAAAGCTATTCCTGTTGTTCCGCTGATAGTTAATGACATAATTTAAACAATGGTCCAAGTGGAGTCACTAGGGATCGTGACCGTTTTACCTGCATTAATTGTGATCTCGCCAAAGCTACCTGCCCCTCTTGCCGCCGTTATTGTGTAATCGTGAGTTACGGTTTTTTGGTTTTCCCAGAAAACAGCATTGTCTCCTGAATCTCCACCCGTAGCACCTCCAGCAGATCCGCCAATCTCCCCCCATGCCGCCGATGCTCCTGAATACCCTTCGAAGGAATTGGTAGTCGTGTTGTAGCGAAGCATCCCAACGCTAGCCGACCCCGGACGTTGTGCGGTTGTGCCGTCTGGACACTTAATTGCCGTATTGCTATCAAAGTCAGCCGTTCCTGTAATCGTAGGACTTGCGGCTGGGGCTAAACCTAAATTTGCAGTAGCTAAAGTTCCAACCTCTACCCATGCATTATTAGCTGCGTTCCTAATTTTTAATTTTCCTGTATTAGTGTCGGCCCATAGCATGTAAGCGTATTTAGTCCCACTAGGTTCAGACGACCCGCTGTTTTGACTTACCGCCGCTGCGAAGACAGTATTAATAGCCGCACGAACTGCGGCGCCTGTTCCATTATCAACTTCGTGTTTAGTCGCTTGTGCCATTAATACGTAGTAATAGCAATATTGAGTTTATTCTATACCCCTAAGCCATAACCCGCACAATGCCAAGTCACATTTTTATTAATCGCAGCCCCACTTGAGTTCTTAATCGTGAAAGAGAACCCTGACGCTGTAACGCTTGGCCCATCTATATAATCACCACTACTTAGATTATTTACTGAAATTGAGACAGATGGAAGATAAGCATTAACGCCCCCAAGTCCGCTTGTTCCCACGAAGAACGGCTTACTAAAGTTAATTGTCTTAGCCCCTGCCCCACTAGCAACAGCCGCCACGCTTTGTTCTTGTCTTCTCTTTAATGTTGCTGAATAGCCCAATTCTTTTACTCTTATATTCTCGTCAGTATCAGCAGAACTAAGAACAGATTTAAATTCATATCCTCTAGCTTTATGTGTTCCATTTGCGAACTCTTGCCATGCGCTCCAAGTAGGTGAACCACTAGCAGGATCGTTATCAGTCGTTCTTACATAGATCTTTGCGTCAACATTAGAAGGATTTGCCCCGTCAAAATCAGGCCATGTATCACAAAGCGCTGCACGACTATCAAATAAATCATCTGGTAAATATCCTTCTGTTAATAAGTGCCGTTTTAAATCAAGAGAATAAACAGCGCCTAGATCTAATTGATTAGCAAATAGATATGTTCCAGTCGTATCAACATCCCCGATAATATCCCAGTTAGCAACAGCATCTACATCTGTAATTGCATCAAAACTATTTTCACCCTCAAGGGTTATGCAATCGTTCCCAGCGTCATAGTAAACATTAGTTTTTGCACCTGTAAAAGGTGTTGGGCTAATTGAATCTTCCCGTTGTGTAAAGACCCCTAAAGATGTTGTCGCATCAGGCAAATCAACAATAACTGAAGTTGCATTAGTGCTTTCCCTGTTTCCATCATCAACAGCTTTAACAAAAATCTCGCCTTCTACTAATGGAACTATTGCTTGGCTAGCAGAACCGCTAATAGCTGGAATTAGACTTGTTGCTTTAGACCAAATTGCATTGCCTGACGTATCAGAAGAATGTCTGATTTCTATCTTTCCTGAAAGTTTTACATCTAACTCTGCTGATTGATCCCAACGTAAGCGACCTGTATTAGAACTAACCGCTTCAAAAGTTAAGTTTGCAATATCAGCAGGAACAGCAGTTTTACCAACAGCAGAGAAACTAACTGTTGAAGGATTAGCAGAAGGTTTTAAAGCGTTATTTAAAGTAAATACCCTGAAATCATATATCCCATCTGAAGTATCTAAAATTTCATAATCAGACCCATAGGCTGTATCTTGTATCCAGTTTCCATTATCTTTTTTCCACTGAACACGATAATTTGTGGCACCTGAAACAGGAGTCCAACTTGCAATAATTTTTGCTTTGGCCTGATTATTAATATTGACAATTTGCTCTATAGCCTGAAGGTTGCCCGGTGGACTCAATATTTGATTAAGGATAGAGACAGTACGAGTTGGCAGAGTTGCGCCATCTTCTACATATGCGTATTTACCAGAGTTATAAGCAAGGGCCGTTATTTGATACCCGCTTTCATCTACTTCTGAAATGCTTACTACCCGCCATTGGCTTGTTTGAACTGTGTCATTTGATAGGGTCCATACAGAATTTACATTTGGAGCCACAGAGAAAGCAGAACTAACAGTAATAACAGCACCAACAATAGAAGTAACTGTTTTTGCTTCTACTGAGCCATCAGGTAAAACAACAGAAAGTATTGGGTTATTTGTTGCATCTAAGTCTGTCTGATCTGTATTATCTACCGTTACTTGTGTTGTTGTAGCTGCGTTAATCCTGCCGCCTCTTCTTAATCCACTTCTAACAGGATCAGCAACGTCTATTACATCACCGGGCGCAATTGTGCAGGTTTCTATAGTCGATGTAAAAGTAATAGTTTCAGTTTCATTAAAGAGGGTGTAGAGCATCCACTTTCCAAGCCTTGAAGCTTGCCCCCTTGAAGTACACCCAAAGGCTTTTATATTTTTCTGAATAATTCCAAACTTAGCTTGATAATTTGTATCTCCTACTTCTTCCCAATCTATTTCTTGTGTTTCATTATCGAAGTAAGAAACATTAACTTGAGTTGCTCTTGTCTTTACACTTGAACCGCTATAAACAAAACCGCCTTCTGTTACATTTGCAAGGGTGAATAAATAAGTTGAATCTTTTGGTGCGTCCTGACTAATTGTTAATGTTCCATTGGACCAATAGGGCATAACCCGCATTGATGCGCATATATTTTGAATTAATCTATAAGCGTTAGTTTGTCTTTGAATTGCGCCGTTAAATGTAAACCTTGGTTCTGTTCCACCTAATCCATTATTAATCTGTGCATTGTTATAAACGCTTGCATTATAAAAATCATATTTAGCAATTTGTGACTCTGTTATATGAGAACCAAATCCATATCTTTCATTAATTAAAAGGTCGTAAAGTATCCAAGCGGGACAGCAATGTGATTCTTTATCTGCTTTAAAAGTACCATTCCATGAACCACTAAAAGTTAAAGATCCATCACTTTGTACTGTTGAATTAACTGGAATTTTTGTTTTTATGCCCCTGACCTTATATGAACGCCTTGGGATCTGTGGGAATTGCTCCGCATCAAACCTTAATGCTACATGTGCTGTATTGGGATAGGCTCTCTGTTCGTCAATAATTTCTGTGTATGTTGTCCACTGAAAGGAATTGTGTAGCTTTGCATCTGTACTATCTGCGGTGTTACGAACCACACGAACATCAACAGGATAAGCACCCGTTAAGGTGACCCTGTAATCTCTAACATAGGTGCTAGATGAACGCCCTTTAACTGTATCTGTAATGGCTGTTGTATAGCCGCCGCTATTATGTTGAATCTGAATACTTAAAGAAACTTCTGCCCCGTTTATATCTCCATTAGATTCATATTTTTCTAACCGTGGGAAAGCAACAGTAACCCTAACAGCATTAACATCCGTATTGGTAATTGACCTTGTAACAGGCGAACCATTTTCAACAACAACTCCTACAGATTTTTCTGTTTCTATATCAGCGATGCCGGGAATAAATGTTTGACTAGCAGTCCCAAAACGAGGGGTAAAGCCAACATCTCTAAAGTTATAATCTGTGTCCTGTGGGTTGGTTGGATCAGCAGAAGATGTAAGTATTTGAGTTCCATTTAAGTAAATATCTTTTAATGCTGCTGTGTTGTAGTTTGTTGTGCCTTGCGTATAACCATCAGCAGAAGGAAAGCCCCCTTGTTCCCCTTCTCCCAATACGTCAACATAGGTTGCAAACTGCTTACTTCCTAGCCGATCCTTTGGCAGCGTTGGGTCAGTGATTTTTGTCACTTGAGCAATAAGGCCTTGTCCCCACATAGTTAAGCAGTTCCCTCAACTTGTACTGTATCGACTCCATTACTAACGATAACGGAACCTACTATGACTTCATATCCATAAACCAAACTTACAGGTATTCCAGATCTTGAAACGTTTTGAACACCGCTAAAGGAATAATTACTTTGTGGATCAATTGAGTTTTCACCTGCGCCGGGCATTTCTGGCAACTCAGGTTGAGGCGTAAGCATTTCTGCAACACCGCCAAAAGCTAAAGCAGT
>CENZ01021345.1_pt1 | contig 11924 bp, 8 predicted proteins | sample 361341 | NCBI WGS metagenome assembly CENZ01 (sample SAMEA2619782, study PRJEB7988) | marine metagenome | biome: marine biome (ENVO:00000447); feature: deep chlorophyll maximum layer (ENVO:xxxxxxxx); material: "saline water (ENVO:00002010), including plankton (ENVO:xxxxxxxx)" | depth 50 m
CTCTTCGGCAAGTATTGCTTTTGATGCAGAATTATAGGAGAAAAAATGTTTGATAATTGTACAATAGAATATGTATATAATATAGAAAATAAAAAATGTTGTATTAAAATTACTTATCCTGCTGATAGTAATGGAAAAGTTAAAATAATTGGTGTGCCTTTAAACAATGAAAACAGACACTATCAAGAGATCCTTGAGTGGGTTGCAGCAGGTAATACAATAACCGACCCAGGAGCGTAACCATGAAAATAGATCTTAAATTAGTAGCACCATATGTAGTAATGGCTTTTGGTATAGCTATGACATGGGGTATGTGGAGTGAGCGTTTAGACGCAGTAGAAAGAAAAGCAGATACAATAGTTGAGATGCAGAAAGACATTGCCATTATCAAAGAGAAGATAATGTGGATGGAGAATTTTTTAGCAACAACACCTAACAGGTAAGGAAGGGGGCACGGCAAATGCCATTAGTACAATTAACAGCGCCTCCAGGAGTTATCACAGACATAACAGATTATCAGGCGCAGATGCGCTACACGAACGCAGACAAGGTGCGTTTCTTTCAAGGGTATGCAGAGAAGATAGGCGGCTGGACCAAGAGGTTTAGTTCAGCACAACTCAATGGAGTATGCCGAAAAATATTTCCACACAGAGATACAGATGGTAGTAAGTTTATATTTATGGGAACATCTACTCACTTCTTTGTTGAGTATGGTGGTCAAGTATATGACATCACGCCATTCAGAACAGACCCAGTAAATTTAACTAACCCGTATACTACAGGCGGAGCAGGTACTAATGTTGTTACAGTTACACACAGTAATCATGGTCTAGCTAATACCAGCCCAGGTTCTCGTGTTGTTATACAATCAGCAGTTACATTTGATGGTGTTACAATTGCAGCACAAGAGTACATAGCTACTTATGTTAATGCTAATCAGTATACTATTGTAGCTTCTTCAGGCACAGCCACATCTGGAAGTCAAACAGGTGGAGGCTCTATAACACTTAGGTACTTAACTAACAATGGACCAGATGATGGTCTGACAGGTTACGGTTTTGGTGCTGGTGTATGGGGAGCTTCTTCATGGGGCACAGCCCGTTCTGCTTCTGGTGTTGTATTGTCACCTAGAGTTTGGTCTATGGACGCATTCGGTGAAGACATTGTAGCTTCTGTAGGTGGTGGCGAAGATACAATATATTATTTTGATGTCAGTGCTTTTGTAGCAGCTCCTACTACTTATAGGGGAACGACACTAGCTTACTATGTAACAAATACTTTAAGTGGTGATGCATCACAAATACCAACTAAGGTTGGACAAGTGTTAGTATCTACACCAGATAGACACTTAGTAATATTTGGCGCTAACCCACAAGGCTCTACAACTTATGATAGAATGACAATAAGATTTTCTGATCAAGAAAGTTTAAGTACATGGAATGCCCAGATAACAAATACAGCTGGTGAACAAAGACTAGGTACAGGTACTAATATAGAAGCAGTAGAAAAAGGACGTGGTCAAATATTTGTTTGGACAGATGCGGACGTATATTCTATGCAGTTCATTGGTCCACCTTTTACATTCTCATTCTCTGTGCTAGGAGAAATATCTGGTACTATATCTAAGAACGCGGCTACTACAATCGAAGGTGCCTCATTCTGGATGGGTGTGGATAACTTCTATATGTATGATGGTGCAGTTAGAACTCTACCATGTCCTGTATTACAACATGTGTTTGATGACTTCAATCAAGTACAAAGAGAAAAAGTTTTTGCTGGACAGAACATTAAGTTTAATGAGATATGGTGGTTCTATCCATCAGCGGATTCAGATGATATTGATAAGTATGTAATATATAATTACATAGATAACAACTGGTCTATTGGTACACTAGACAGAACAGCATGGGTAGATTCTAATGTCTTTGCTAATCCTTTGACTACAGATAAAACTGGTTTACAATTTAATCAAGAAGTAGGAACAGATAATGCGGGCAGTGCTATCAATGCATTTGTAGAAACAGGTTTCTTTAATGGTGATGCTAATGGAGATAGTCTTTATTTTGTAAATAGAGTTATCCCTGATGTTACATATAGTGCAGGTTCTAATATAAAGTTTACTTTAAAATCTAAAGTATACCCACAAGATTCTGAAATAACTAAAGGACCTTTTACAATATCAAGCACAGATCAAAGACTAGATATGAGAGCTAGAGGCAGATCATTCCAAGCTAGGTACGAATCAGATGCCACAGGTGTATCGTGGAGATTAGGAACATGGCGTGCTGAAGGCAGAACAGACGGGGCTAGATAATGTCAATCTATAGTAGACCAGCATATCCAGAACCTTCTTATAAAGAACGAGCCGAAGGTAAGATAGATGTTAGAACGTTTGATACATTAGTACAAGTTTTAAAGTTAAAAGATTTTGCAGAAGAAAGTCCACCTGTTAAGATAGCAGATCAAACAGAGCAGACTTCTATGAATTGGTTTATGAGTTAATGGCTATAGAATACAAAAGTAAAAAAGTAGATTTAACTACTACAAATAATACAGTAATATATACATGCCCAGCTGCAACCAAGACTATAATTAAATCTATATTAATATCAGATGATTCAGGTTCTGGTGACACAGCAACCTTAACTCTTACTGACTCTGGTTCTAATATATTTAGACTAAAGAAAGAAGCTGTGGCTGGAGATGCTACAGATGAGATATTAATTAACCCGTTAGTCATGGAAGCTTCAGAGATATTAAAAGCTCAGGCTGTGACAGCAGGAAGGCTACATGTGATAGTAAGTTTAATGGAGGTAACGAGTGATACAAATAACCCGCTTTAATTTTGCCCGTGCCCCCCTTGTAAGTAAGACGCAAAGAAGGTATAATATTTAAATGCAATATGCAGGACCTCTCAATACAGGTGATATGGCTGTGCGCAGAAATGAAGTAGCGCCAGGTGTTGCCGCATTATTACAGAAACAATCAAGAAATCCAGGCAGTGGTATATATGAATTACCTACAGCCAAGCCAGAGAATCCAGATTTTTATAACATGTCACTAGACAACGTACAAGCTCAACTAAGAAATGCCGCAAAAACTATTAACACATTAGCACCAGAAGGTGAATCTCTTGCATACATTAATCCCGAAGAAGCAGGCATACTTAAACTACTAGGTGGTGCAGGTGAACCAGATCCTGTTACAGGAATACCTTCATTTTACATTTCAAATTTTAAAGGAGGCAAGCCTGACAAACCTATAGGGCAAGCACAGAGAAATAGAGAAGCTGCAGCAGATAGAGTTTCAAAAACAAAAGAGATGTTTGCTAATAATAGAGGAGGCAGAGATGATAAGCCAGAACCTGTGGGTCCTTCAGAAACTTACGGCGGATCACAAGACCCAAATCAATTTGATTATGTGCCTATGGTTGCTGGTGGTATTGGTGAAAAAGAATTTGATAAAGATACTCCTTTAGACCAAAAGTTTGCACAACAAGCTTTGATAAATGCCTACGTAGGCAACACTGCTAATCTAATGGATAAAGATTCAGACGGCAAATATAGATTTGACAAAGCAGGCACGTCACAAGCAGGACTAGATGCTCTTCAAGGTTTAGAAGCTTTACGTGGGCAAGCTAACAATACTTTATTTAGCAGTGACTTTAGTAAAATGTTTAATGAAGCGTTAAAAAGTGAAGGCATGGTTAAAAAAGGAATCTTTGGAGATTACCAAACTGATGATGGAAAGATGTTAGCACAAGCACTTGGTGGTGGGTCTTCTGGTATAGGAAATTTATTTTCAAACATAGGCTTAACAGGATTGTTAAATAACTTATTCAATACAGATGATTTAACATTGGAAGAAAGATTACGTAGACAAAAGATGGTCAAGGATGCTATGGACAGACAGAATAAAAGAGGCGGTGAAAGTGGTCAGGGTAAACCTACTACATCTGATAACGAACTTATTGCTGAAGACGAAGAAGAAGAAGAAGAGTTTCCATATTTTAGTTATAAAAGAAAATTTAATATGCCACTAACTCTTGAGTCTTTAAAGAAAAGATTTCAGACAGGAGATACTGAACGTCAAAATATGTTAGAAGATTTGCCTGATGCATTAGCCAGAGCTGAAAAAGAAAGGGAAGAAAAAGATAGATTTCCTATAGAAATATTACCAGTATTATTTGGGGGCAACGCATAATGTTAGATTTTTTATTTGGAAGTAAACAAGCACAACAAACTTCTACAAGTCAAGTACAACTTCCTGATTACATGGAAAAAGCTGCTTCATCTTTAGTAGCAACTGCAGGTGATGTAGCAAAAGAAAATTTTATACCATACACAGGACCTAGACTTGCGGGCTTCTCTAACCTAGAACAACAGGCTATGAATCAAGCTCAGCAAGGAGCTGGTGTTGGTGGTCTCAGAGGGGCACAGGCATACACAGCTACGACAGCCGCGGGAATGCCAGCTGCAACTGACATCTCAACATATATGAATCCATATATGACAAACGTGGCAGATGTTGCTGCTAGAGAATTAACCCGAAGATCTGAAATGCAACAAGTTGCTAACCAAGCACAGGCTACACAAGCAGGCGCATTTGGTAGTTCAAGAGCGGACATAGTAGAGGCAGAACGCCAAAGAAATTTACAACAAGGGCTTGGTGATATTTATACACAAGCACAAGGCAGAGCTTTTGACACAGCACTAAAAGCTGCACAACAAGATAGAAAAACACAACTAGCTTCTGGGCTAGGTATGGCACAAACTGCAGCAGCAGCTGATACATTAGAAGCATCGGATATTAATAGGCAGTTAGGTATAGGAGGATTGCAAAGAGGCATGGATCAATCAGTATTAGATTTAGGTTACCAACAATTTGTACAAGAAAGAGATTACCCGAAAGCGCAACTTGGATTTTACTCAGACATTTTAAGAGGCGTGCCTACAGGATCAATGACTACTACAACAGGACCAGCTCCACAACAACCTAGTTTGTTTGGGCAGATAGCTGGTGCAGGTATAGGTGCATTGGGAGCAGCAGGTAACTTAGGATTAACATGGGGTGACATAACAGGATTTGTAAATAGATAATGGCAGCACTAGAAAAACAAGATGACGGTTCAACAATTATTAATCTAACAGATGATTACAATTTACCTGATGAATTTTTAAAACAAATAGGTTTGCTTAAAAGTTCTCCTGGTGGAGAGCTAGAAAATATGGGAATGCCTATGTTTATTTTTCCTAAAGACACAAACCGTATAGAAGACTTAGATCCTTCTCGTTTAATTTCAGAGCCTGAGCTTAAAGATAATTTATTCGCAAAGATAATGGGAGGTGCTTTAGATAAAACTGAAAGTGTAAAAGATTATATATCTGGTAAACTACAGGAAGCCAAGGATAGAAAAGAAAGTGAACTTACTGACGGAGCTCCCCCAGGTAAAGAGGTTAAACTAAGCAACATGGATGCAGTAAGACAGATACTTAAAGAAGCTGCACAGGATAAAGGTCCAGCAGGTCCAGGTGGAGAACCTAGAAATAAATTTGGAATACGAGATATATTAGGTTTTGAAAAATCAGGGAAAGATTATTCAGGAACATATGACTCCCCATTAGGTCCAATAACAATCGGAGACGATAAATCTGATAAAGAAACAGTTAAAGAAACTAAACCTAACGCCCCAGGAGGTAAGGGAGGCAGCACAGAAGAAAAACTTAATGACTTTGAAATTGAATTAAAAGATAAACCAGAGCCTCCTTCTAAAGTTAAAATGCTTTTAAATAAGATGATGGAAAAAGATGATTTCCTAATGGACTTGGGTTTAAGATTAATGCAAGGTGAAGGTTTATTCCCTGGTGCTATTAAAGCAGCTAAGACTCAAAAGAAAGCAGATCAAACAGAAGCTTCAACTGCGTTAGCTAACTTAATAACTGAGGCGACTATAAAAGAAAAACTATCTGGCACTAAAGAAGAACGTAATGCTGCTAAGTATGCTTCACTATTTTCATCTGATCCAAAGTCTGACGCATATTTGTCTGCCTACAAAAAGTATTTTGAGATGGATTTAAACGATAAAAATAGTAAGGCAGACCTAAGTGATTTAAGTAATCTTATGATCGCGAGTGCTATTAGTCAAAATGGTGATATAGATAAAGATATGATACAAAGATTGGTAAATCAATCTATGGGTATAGTAGATTCACCATTAGGTAATATAAATGTTGGAGATCAAAGCGGTCAAAATATACAAAAAGAATATATAACCGCCAGTTAATTAAAGAGGCGTAAGCTTTTTGAATACACACTAGTGTAAATAAGTATGGTAGACATAAACGAATTAAGATCTATAGTAGATCAATACAAAACAGCAGATGAGCTTGGTCCAACTAGTTCATTTGAATCTTCTCAAGCCCCAGAAGACCAATTTACATATCATCAAATATCAGAAGATCCTTCTGCTCCAATAATAAGAATACCTAAAAGTTTTACACAAGAGCAACGAGAATCTTATCTACAATCTCCCAAGTTATCAGCAGAATTATTTTCTAAAGGATTTCTATATCAACCTGGTGTAGACAAAAACGTACGTGCTCCTGCCATAAAAGTAGAAGCTCCTACTATGGATGATAGGGGAGACTTTATGCGTAATGTAGAGTCTGCCATGAGTATATATCCAACAATAGTGCAATCAGCTAAAAATATTTTTGGTGATATTTTTAATAATGAAGAGATGATGGAGAATAGCCAGAGAGCTATTAATTTATATCAGCAACAAACTGCAGCTAAAAGATTTTTTACAACAGAAGAGGGTGAAGTAAAACCTTATGGGCAAACACTTGAAGAAATATTTCAAGACGAAGATAAATTATCTGCCTTTATAGATTGGGGTCAAGGGGCACTCGGAAACGCAGTAGTTAGTTGGTTACCTATGATTGTGTTAGGAGGGGTTGCAGGGTTGGCAGGAGGAGTACCTCTTGCTATAGGTTCTTTAGGTTTTGCAGGCTTCTCATATGGTATAGGTGAAATAAGACCAGCTCAATTAGAAAATATGGACGACCCTAATACAGCAAATACTCTATTAGGAGCAACTGTCTATGGTACAGCTGAAGCAGTTCTAGGTGGTCCAGGTAGAATACTTAGAAAAGTATTAACGAAAAAATATGGTAAAGAAACTGCTGATAGCATATTAAAAAGATTTGGAAAAGGCGCAGCAGAAGCTGCACCAGCTGAAGGTTTGACAGAGGTCATACAAGAAACTGTAACACAAGCTGTTCCTGAATGGGATAAAGCAAATACTGTAGGTGAGGCTATTGATTTAACTAAACAAAAATTATCTGATCCTGAAGTTCAAAAACAAATAAGAGAAGCTGGATACCAAGGAACATTTGCTGGTGGTGTTTTAGGTGGTGGTACTAACGTAGTTTTAGGAAATAGAAATAGAGACGCGTATGAAGCACATAAGAAAAACTTTAAAGCTCAAATAGATTTAGGAGAGATAAGTAATAAAGATCCAGACATACAAGACTTCCAAGGTAAAACAGTAACAGTAAAAGATATTAGCATTATGCGAGATGCTGATGATAATATTATAAAAGACAAAACAGATAGAGCTGTCGAGCCTACATACACTGTAGTTGGAACAAAGACAATAGATGGTGAAAAACACGCTGTCTTATTATCTACAAGAGGCGGTGTAAAAAATCCTGTACACATCGTACCTATGAAAGATGTTCCTAATGTATTAAATGAATACGCTGAACCTGTTGAAGTTGCTAAGTCAGAAGAAATTAAAGTCGAAGAAGATGCCCCGCAAGTAGGTGATGTGTATCTAGATAGAAGGGGAGATCCAGTAGTAGTAAAAAGTGTAAGTGAAGAAAATGGAGTATTGTATGATGAAGCTACTCTTGTCAACCCTGTTACAGGTGAACCTCAATTTAAGCAGGGTATGTCACAGTATAATGATTTTATAAAAACATTTAAGAAACAAGATCCTAAAAAAGTAAAATCAAAAAAAGTAACTTTTGGATCTCCAGAACAAATAGCTAACCTTGAAAAAGAAATAAAAAATATTAATAATTTAATTGCCAAAGAAAAAGATCCAGCAGCTAAATTAATTTTACAAGAAAATCGCCTTGAGTTAAGGAGAGAACTACAAAGATTAAAACAAACACAGTACACAACTGAAACTACAATAGATGAAACAAATAAAACTGCAGAAGAAGTTCAAGAGTACGTAAAGCATAATACTAACACAGTCAAAGCTGCAAAGAAAAGATTAACTGAGCGCGGATTTAAAGATGTTAAAAAACTTACAGATGATGACGCAGTAGTACTAGCTGAAGATAATTTAAATGAAATTAGTGGGAAAGAAAGAGAAGAGCTAACTAAGCTAGGTTATTTTAATGGGCAAAATGGCGAAGCCAAGATACAAAGTTTAGAAGAAGATATTAAACTAACCGACACTAAAGATAAAACTCGTGGCAGAGCTGAGATAGAAAGAATAATAAAAGATAAGATATCTTTTGAACCTATGAAGGTTACACAGAATGTGCAAGTAGGTGAAACCCGCGTGCCCCCTCTGACTAAAGAACAATTAAAACAACAAGGTTACAGTGTAAAAGATTTTGATTATAAAGCAACAGACTTTGAAAGAGATATTAGAGCTATAGATTTAGAACTAAGACAAGCACAAACACCAGAACAAATAAATGCCATCAATGAAAGAAAGAGATATCTGCGCTCTTTATATAGAATAGCTACTCAACCAATTGATTTAAGATATCAAGAGTTAATAAGAGCTATACAAAATAGACCTTTAAACTATATAAATAAACAACTACTAGATGGTAGCTTTTTTAATACACAACAATTGCCTTCTTTGTTAAGAGGATTAGAGCAACAAATAGAGATTACACAAAACAGAACTAACATATCTCCTGAAGATAAGTCACAAGCTCTTAGTTATTTTAACGAACAATTAGAATCTTTAAAACAGTTTAAATCTGATATGGATACTTTACAACTAAGCTTAGGAGTAGATGAAGTAATACCTTTAGACGAATATCTAACACTTTCTAGATCTACCAAGGGTATAAGTAAAATAGTAAAAGATATTAAAGGAACTATCCAAAAGAAATATGAAAAAGAAACAACTGCTTTTTGGTCTGCTAAGAATAATAACCCTAGATTACAAGTTGAATTTATAGAGGATTTACCTGCTATAGAACAAAAGCTTAAAACAGAATTAGAAAGATTAGGGTTAACAGGTGTAGACTTAAAAGTATTAGAAGATTATTTTGTAAATAAAAAATCTACAAATGGAGCTTACCTAGTGCATTTAAATGTTTTAGATATAGCAGATAGAATGAAAGGGATTGCCATGAAGTTAGCTGGCGGCATGAACTTTGATAAGGCTTTGCTAACTACACCACATAGTATACCACAGAATAAAATAATAGTATCTGCTGCAGCAGAAAATCCAATAGCTTTTGAATTAAAACAAGACCCTAGAATGTATACTTTACATCACGAAGTAATGCATTTACTATTTAACAATGGATTTTTTACAGCAAATGAAGTTAAAGTATTAAAGAATGCAGCTCAAAATTACTGGTTAAAACAATATGACATAGCAGGGTACAAAACGTACGCTAAAGAATCTAAGGAAATACAAATAGAAGAAGCTATATCAGAGGCGTTTGCCGCATACATGGCTAATAAATATCAACCTCGTGGCGTAATAGCTTCTTTATTCTATAGATTAAAAGCATTCTTAAATGGATTAAGTAATGCGTTATTTAGCACAGGGTACACTTCCCCTGAATCTATATTCAATGCAATAGATTTAGGGAAAATACAAAATAGAAAGTTTAATAGAGAAAGCACAGATCTTGTGGATGTTGCCTACAAAAATTCCGCTTACTTATCAGACACATCTCAAAGTAATTTTGATAAATTCTTTAGTGGGTCAAAGGTTAAAGGGGGCACGGATGAGGGAACTCTAGGTGTAGGTCCTTCTATTACAAACGTTTACTTAAACACTTTGTACAATAGTCCGTTTTATACAAACACAAGAACAAGAATATTAAACAGGTTAAACGAAAGAGCCGCTACTTTAGAAAGTTTAGATTTAGTGCCTTTAGTAGATAGACTGTTTTCATACTACAATTTATTAACTGGTAGTGAAAATGGAACAGGTATCCCTACGACTAGCAACCTTGTAGAGATGAATAAACTTGTAGCAGAGATGCGTGAGCTAGCTCAAAAAGCAGACATAACAAACATGACACCTGATAAATTTGTTGGCACTACTACAGAATTAAATTTTATAGAAAGATTAGAAACTGCTTCTATTACTCCATTGCAAAAAATTACACTAAGATCAATAGCAGCTATAGTTAATATGAACAATCCAGGTCTCTTACCTCAAAACGATACAGAACTTAAAACTGCTAGAGATACACTAGTGAATGAATTAAATTATATATTTGCAAATAAATTAGCTAACACACATCTTACACAAGCCAACAGCCCTCTAATAGTTTTTCACGGAACAGACAGAGACTTTGAAGAGTTTTCAAAGTATAGAGATTTCTTTTTTCATTTTGGTTCGCAAACAGCTGCAATAGCTAGAGCAGATTACATTACCAAGAATTACAATTCATTTCGTAGGTCTGATAACGATAGTAAGATTATGCCCTTCTTTTTAAATTTAAAAAATCCTTTATTGATGAGGGATTTAGGTAGTTGGGATGCTAGATCTATATTAAGATCTTTAACTAATGATAAAGATCCTAAAGGAGCTAGACTATTTAGAGATAAAGGTACAGGTTTAACATTTCATACTATTAAAAATGACATGGGTAAAGCGGGTAGCGTTATTTACGGTGACACAATTGATGTATTAAATCAATTAATATTTACACCAGAAGAAGCTAAAAATATAGAAGCACAAATGGATGTGGTATATAACAGATTAATGGATCAAAGGGCTAAGACCGAAGCAGAAAGCACAAGATTGGAAGATCCTTACGAATCATATCTTAAAACAGAAAAATTAAAAAATGATGTTGGTGCTAGAATAAATACAGAGTCAGATAAAATAATTGTAAAAGCAATTAAAGATAAAGGATATGATGGTATTGCTTATTTAAATTCCACAGAGATGGGTAGTTTAGATATAGCTCCACAATATTCATACATAGCCTTTGATGCTACACAAATAAAACATGCAACAGAAAACTCTGGTGACTACGATGTAAGTTCTCCTAAATTTAGACGCTCAGATAAATATGAACAAGACCCTTCAGAGATAGATCAAGATCAACCTCCTACATATACCAGACAAAAATTTAGACAACAAGAAAAATCTATGGATAAACTTATTAAAGATGATGATAAGTTATTAGACCAAAATGATAGAGCTGATGAAGAAACTAAAACAAAAAGATTTGGAAACTTTAATAGGATTATGTCACATGCTAGAATATGGGCGCAACAGTTTCCAATATTTACTCCGCTATTTAATATAGTAAGAAGCAAGCAAGAATTTGTTAACACTTTAAATACCCGAGCAGTAGATAAATTGACAGAAAACTTTATACCTTTAATGCGTGACCCCGAAGCTTCTAAATTGCTTATGAAAGCTATGGAAATATCACAGCAAGTTCCTGGAAGATACAGACCAAACGAATTAGGCGACATAATTTTTGTTGCTAGAGAAAATGGAAGAGGCGCAGGAAGCACAGTTAAAGCAGGAGAAACAATTACTCTTACAGGGCAAGCAGCGGCTGCTTATTTAGATGTGCAAGAACAGATACAGTTACAACATAAAGAAATTATTAGAGGAATGTTAGCTAATGAGAATGTAAGCAATATTATAAAAGAAGCAATAGCTATACTAAGAAATAATAGAA